>Ga0302140_10006116_pt1 | contig 15124 bp, 15 predicted proteins | sample I_Bog_E1_1_FD_202095 | JGI IMG/M metagenome (GOLD analysis project Ga0302140, IMG submission 202095) | Peat permafrost microbial communities from Stordalen Mire near Abisko, Sweden - I_Bog_E1_1 | ecosystem: Environmental > Terrestrial > Soil > Wetlands > Peat | place: Sweden: Abisko, Stordalen...
CCTTTCATTTCTGAAACATTTATATTAAAAAGAGGCTTGATATCCCAACATTTTGCCCCAAGTTTGTCTTTGTAATATCTAATTGAAATTGGCTCTTTGATTAATTCTAAAAATATTATCAAACCTGAAATATTTCGGAGTTAGTTGGCACCAGCGTTTAACATAATTAAAATTTAAACCTGGTTTGTATTTCAATAATTCACCCTCAAAGATAACTTCTTCTTCTTTTTTAAAAAAAACTGAATTACAGACTTTGATTTTAAAAAAGAAACCATTTTCTGGCAATTTTATCAAATAGTGCCTCCATAGAATTTCTTTTTTATGTGCTGTCATATTTTTCAAATTAATTTCAGAGAAATAAATTGGAACTTTCGAAACTTCTTTGAACCTTTGTTCATGAACCGAGTCGTTTTTTTTTAAATGTTCTTTTATTAGATCAAGCTCTCTTTCCTTGTTTTTACTAAATTTGGTATCATTAACATTAGAGCTCACCATATTATTTGAATCAATGAAATCATACAAATTCATTGTCTAAAAATTCATTAGATGTTCATTTTACATTTTATTACTTTGTCTATGTTATTAACACCCTGTTTTTGTTTTTCCTTCTTTTCAATTTGTTGATTATTTTCGTCCATTCCGAAAGTCATTTGCCTTCTAACGTTCGGGTCAAAATTGTAATTAAAATTATGTTTTTTTTCAGGTTGAATGTTCTTTTCACTCTTGGATTTAACCATGGAAAAACCACAATTGTCTCCAAGATCATGATTTTGTGACAAATTTATTTGAATGTCGTCTTGATATTCATGACTAATCGGAACCTTTCGGTTTTTTTGAGGGACTGCATAAAAGGAAGTTCTTTGCCGGTCATCCTTGCAACCGCACAAATTTTCATTCGAGTTTCCCATAAATTAAATTTTTAATTAATAAATATTAATAAAATTACTCATGAAAAAAAATAGGAATTTTTAGGAATTATTCTTTAAGAACGTATTTATTATCACAAAAATTTCCTCAAAAATAAATAAATAAATAATTCTGAGTGAAGAGAAATTTAAATATTTTGGGGAATGTCAGCTTATTCTTACCTCTTTAAATTCATTGTGATTGGAGACACTGGTAAACTTGATTATTGTTTTCTTATTAACATGTTTAAAAGGTGTCGGGAAGTCATGTCTTGTTTTACAATTTATTGATAAAAGAGTGCGACTCAACCATGACGTGACCATTGGTGTTGAATTTGGAGCAAGGATTGTTAAAATCGATAATGTGAACATTAAATTGCAAATTTGGGATACTGTACCTAAAAAAATCCAAAATAACAATTAAAAAGGGAAATTACAACTATTCTTATTGAAATTAGGCAGGCCAAGAAAATTTTAGGTCAATTACAAGGTCATATTATAGATCAGCATGCGGTGCTCTGCTTGTTTATGATATAACAAGGTGACCTTTTACAAATTTTTTAAAAAATTTAATCATTTATTATTTTCTAACAAAGGAGAGAAACATTTATTCATCTGACCAAATGGCTAGAGGAAGTGAAGGAAAATGGAGCACCAAATATAAATATCCTTTTGATAGGAAACAAATGCGATAAAGACACTGAGTTTAAATAAGAAATTGTCAAACAAATGATAACATTTTATTTTCAAGTCGGCAAGTTACGTTCGAAGAAGGAGAAAAATTCGCTAAGGAAAATAATGTGGTCTTTTTGGAAACTTCAGCACTCACAGCAAAAAACGTCGAAGAAGTAAAAAAAATCATAGAAATTGCATTTCATAAACATAAATTTTAAATTTAGGCTTTTTTAAAAAACACAGAAGCAATTTATAGCAAAATTAAATCAGGAAAGCTTGCTATCACAGGAGATGTCTGAAATTCTAAATATTTTCCTAATAATTTTTTATAGGTTTTGGGAATTAAAATTGGACCAGAACTTACATCAACTCTTGAAACAGATGGAAAATCAACTTCGAATGCAAAAAAGAAAAATTGTTGTTAATGAGACTTTTAACTATTTTAATGGAAATATGAACTCATAAAAAAAATTATCTATAAAATTTTATTTTCAAAAGATTCATTCTTTAATTTTCAGATTTTTTTTTAACACAAATTTGTATTTTTAAAAAAGATTCATCGCCTTCATGAAAAGTTCAAAGAATTTACTTATAACATTTCTTAAAAAGGCTGGAATATTCGGGCTGCCAACTAAATAATTTCTCAACTCCCAAATCGCCGTCTGCATATTTTGATTAAATTTGAACTTGAGATTTAAAAACTGAAGATAAATGATGATTTGGAAGAATGAGCTTCGTCCCATAAAGCAAATTACAATCAAATAAATGAAAATGCAAAATTCCACCTTATGTTTTGCAATAATCAAAGCATTTCTATTATTTTTTATTATAGCTGCAATTTCATTTAGTTTTGGGTGTACCAGGAACCACGAAGGGTTTGTTCTATTCACAAATTCCACAATTCCACTGCTTAAATGAATAGCAATCGGCAAAAAAAACAAATAGCCATTTTGTGGGGTTGTTAATGAAATGCTTAACAGGAAAAGCATATTGGAGAAAAACTCGCTCGGTATCAATTTGATGAAGTATTCTTTATTAAATTTTGGAACCCCAAAATTTCGAATTATTGCTAAAAAGCATATTGCGACAACTAGAAGTTTTAAATGAAACCCAGGAAGGAAGATCAAACCAGGAACAAAGGCAAGTTTCATATAGCCTTCGATTTTAAAGAGCAAAGAGGTCTGATTTAAAACGTTTCCTTCATTGTTTGGAGGTGCATTGGCATTAAAATTGGCTTGAGGTGAACTAGAGATATTTTGTTGCTGTGAAGCATTAGAATTGGGGTTGGTTTGGTTGAGGTCTACTGGCAGATTCTGATCGATATTTTTTTGGTACCATTTTCTTTTGATTTTCTCCACTAAGTCGATAGAAGGAACGGGATAAAGTTTACTGAAATAGTCAATCCAAGCGGCGTTTTGAGAAAAATTGAACTCTTGATACTTTTTGATAGTTTCCTCCATTATGGTGATTTTTGATATTTTTTGAATCTTTTTTTTTTTGGTTAAATTTTTGAATTATTATTTTTTTCCTCTTTTTTTTTAATTAAAACAAAAAATTTGAAGTTTTTTTTTTTTAATTTTAAAAAGAAATGAAAATTTTCTTAAGAATACAAATATGAATAAAATACGAAATGACATGTTTTAACGGAATATTAGGTTTTTATTAACATGGTATTATCTTAAATCCACATTAGCATACAAAGTGCTGGAATTTATTCCGTTGATTTCTTTGATTTTGTTATTTGGGAACAAATTCCAGAATCTTAAAGTTTCATCTCCAGCACCAGTGACCACATTTTGTCCACAAGGTGACATAGATAAATAGAGCACTCTTGAGGTATGTCCAGTCAAGGTCGCAACTTTTTTGAGCGATGGATATTTCCAAACAATTATTTGATTTAAAGAATAACCATGTGTGCTCACAATTTCATTAGATGTCTTTGAGAACATCAGATTGCACACTTGAGAACCTGTGTCTATGCAATCCTGTTGAGTCAAAGTATGCATATTCCAATATCTGATAGTTCTATCAGCAGTGCCTCCTCCACTTGCTAAAATGTTATATTGATGTGGAGACCAACCCAAAGCTTTAACTGCAGCATTATGTTGTGAAAATTTTACCAACTCACCACCAGTCTTCAAGCTCCAAATGAATAATTTATTATCATTTCCACCTGAGGAAAGAAACTGTTCATCAAAAGACCATCTCAACCCGCAAATTTCTTGTTTATGACCAATAAATGAGTGCACAACACTATTTGGATTCCTCAAATCTCTCACCATCACGCTTCTATCTCTTGATCCAGACCCTAACAAATATCCATCCCAAGCCAAAGACCCGACTCTGGAAGAATGAGCATCTATAGTTTTTAATAATTTTGATTTATTAATATCATAGATCTGGATTTGACCGGAAGTGTTGCCAACACTAAGATGATTTCCTTGCGGACTCCAGGCCAAGGAACAAATCAATTGATTATCTGGCAATTCACATAATTTATTCACCTTACTATTGCAAGCCGACCAGATGTACACAGCATTTTCTAATCCAATCGAAATAAAATTCAAAGATGACCAGTCCAACAAATTCAAATAGAAATCATCTTGCAAAGAAGGAGCATCTAACACTTTGTATGGTATTTTGGAGATTTTTCTTGGTGGCTCGCGAAAATTTGAGTTGAAAATATGGTTCTCGTTGAAGTTTAACGTCAATGGGGAATAATAAGAAATTGGATTGCAATTTTCTCTATCATAATTTTTTTTTTCGCTCTTAAATTTGACAAAGTTTTTGCCTTTTGGGTTCTCCTGAATTGAATTATCTGTCTTATAACTCATAACATTGTCATTTTTTTCACCTAAAATTTGTGTTTGGAGCAAGTTGGAGTATATTTTGCTGTTTTGGTCTTCTCTGGTGACTTCATTTGAAGAGCTTTTGAGGTTTTTCTCGTTAGCATTCATGACCTCCTCATTATTGAAGAAGATATTGTTCAAATTCATAGCCACACGATTGGGAATAAAACGATCAATGGGTTCATCTTTGGAAGAAGAGTTGCGATTAAGCAAAGATGGAGAAGTTTCGATTTTGAAAGGACTTTCCAGATCGATTTCGCTTTTAAAACCTAAGGGGGAGCCAACTTTAATGTTGCTGATTGAGTTCATTTTGGAGAATATAGCAAAACTTTCACTCAAATAAAGAAGGGAAAATTGGTGATTTTCTTTAATTAACGATAAAAAAATTATATATTTTTTGCAAATAAAAAATTTATAAAGAAATTTGAAAAAAAACAAAACAAAAGAAATTTTGATTTTTTATTTTTTAATGATAAAACCAAAGACTAATTACTTTCTAAAATTTTATGGCATTTAGCTTTTAATTATTTTTTTTTGGGATGAAAAAAAGACTAAAAATTTGAAGAAAATTATGTTTTTTCCAATCTCATTTTAAATAAAAACTAGAATTCCCTTATATTTTATATTTTCCCTCTTACAATCTTCTTCCTCTTCTACCTCCCTTTCTTCTGGTGGAGTCGGTTGGCACAGGAGTGACATCTTCGATTCTTCCGATTTTCATGCCTAGAATTATTTACACAATACTTTTCATTTTCCAAATTAATTTACCAAATCTGGCCAAAGCTCTTAAGGCAGATTGAGCCCCAGGACCAGGGGTCTTAGTGTCAGTTCCTATATTTAACAAATGTTTTTATATTTTTTAATAAAGTAATGAAAGAAACCTCCTCTAGCTCTCAATTTTATGTGTAAAGCATTTATTTTTAATTCCTTTAATCTGTTAACAACATCCATGGCTGCCAACATAGCTTTGATGAAGCAACAATTAAAAGAAAAATTAGAAATCAGATATTTTAGATAAAATTAAACCAGCATATGGAGAGGACTCTTCTCTGTCGGCTTTGACCTTCATGCCTCCAGTGACTCTGACCAAAGTTTCTCTACCGGTCAGATCTGTTACATGAATGAAGGTATCATTCCAAGTAGCCAGAATGTGGGCAACACCGAAAACTATGTCTTTATCCCCTACATTTGGAGGACCCAAGTTTTTCACTTCCTTGGCCTTATCATCAGCAGCTTCTTCACCTCCCTTTGCTTTTTTTTCTTTTTTTGACTAATGAAAAAATAAAAAATGTTATTGAGTAAATATAATTGTGAAAAATAAAAAGTTTGGGGCTCTGAAGAAAGAGATGGGATTAAGGAAGGAGAAAAGGAGAAAAAATGAGGGGTGAAGGAAAGGAGGGTTCGAAAAAAAAGAAAAAAAAGAGTTACCATTTTCGATATATCCTTCTTTGTTTTGATTTTTTTAAGAAATATTCAGGAAATATTTTATTAATTTCGAAACAATATCTCTATTAAAAAGAAAATGGTATCTTGAAAAAAGTGGTAAAGAAAGCTATTTTTTGTTGAATATTCTTTCCGAATGATAGCACATAGTCACTCGATTGCTAAAGTAAAAATTCATATAATTTTTGACTTAAGAATATTTAAAGGAGAAGGTGAATTTTTCGCATTTTTAATTTCAATATTCTTTAGTTTTTTCTTATTTAAAAGCGATTTTGATAAAAAAAAATTAATAAAACTTGATCTTATTTGAAAAATTTAGGCTTTTGAACATAAACTGAGATGTGTTTGTTCAAATGTCGTAAATTTCATATGATATGATCGTTGTCTGAGTGTTCTAACACGATGATGGTTCCCTTCGGTTTCCAATCCGAATAATAAAAAATATTTTAACGAATTTGAGCAACATTTTTCATTTTTTGTAATTTTTTTTAACGAACATATTTAAAAGAAGAAAAAATTATCAGCCTTCGCTTTCATTTTAAAAATCAAACTTCCTTGCTGATTTTTTTTACAATAAAAAATATTTTAAATTTAACGATGGAAATTTTTACCATTTACAAGAAAAGTTTTTTTCACAATGAAAATTTTTTATTTTTTTATATTTAAGAGGTTCATGACCAAGAAAAATACAATATAAAAATTTTCATTTTCCTTTTTTTTTTTTTTTTTTTTTTAGTTTCTCCCATTTTTAAAATAATCCCTTTTTAATTTTTTATTACATAAATTTGAATATTTTTGAAATCAAAATTACAAATGTCCAAAGAGGTTGAAAAATATTTTGTCGACCGTCTCAGTGCGATCCTCACTGATTACCTTCAAGATTTCTCTCAAAACAATGTTGCCAAGGTTAATGTCCTTTTATCTTACCTCCCAAATAATTCTTTCCTTTAGTTTAGTTTAGGTATCAACAACAACATAATTATGGAAAATCTGGAAATCAGAAGAGATGTCTTTTTAAAATTTTCAATTCCAATCACATTAACTGAAGGTAGAATTGGAAGAATCAGCCTGAAAGTTTTTTATTTTTTTGGAATTGTTTTATGAATTAAATTTCAAAGATGCCTGCATTTTATAAATCCAATCCCAGCCATATGATCATTGAAAATGTTGAACTAACAGTAAGATCATTAAGTGAAGATCCGAACCAGCAATGGAACGAGAAGAACCCGAATGAAGAAGACGAGTCAGAAAAAAAGGACGAATTCATGCAAATATCGGTTTTTTTAAAAAAAATCTTCTCCATTATGAATTATTAATTTAGGAAGATTATAAAAACCAGAAATTGAGATTATGGGAAGAAAATATGAGGAAATATTTTGATGGTGATTTTTAAAATAATTTTTCTCTATTATTATTCTGATTTGATTTTTAGCTCTATCTCCACCTTCCTGGATTCAAAGCATAATTGATAACATCTTAGCAAATATGAGGATCACTGTTAAAAACTTTATCATATATTATGAAGTAATTTTTATCTTGAAATATATTTATTCAAATCTCTTGAATTTTTTTTTAGAATTATTCACTTTTGGGCTGCGAATCCGTGTTAAAACTAAGATTTGAAGAATTAGATTTAGTTTCAACTGATAGCAACTGGAATCAGAAGTTTTTTAGCAACAACAATCTGCAATACAAAATCCTTTCTCTCTCAAAACTTTCCTTGTCATTAAGATGCGAAAAGAATCTCAAGAGATCCGAAAAAAGTAATAGTAAAATGAATTTCCAGATCGAAAAGGAGAATGAAAATTATCGAAAACTAAGGGAGAAGGAGTCATTTCTTTTACATCCGATTGATTTTCATTTAAACATTAAATTTATCGACCACATTCTAAAAAAGGAAGAATTGTCAAAAGAAGCGCATGTGAAAATAACTGCTGAAATTTTGAGACCCATTATTTTGATGATGAATAAAGAACAGAAAGATTATTTATCTAATTTGGGAGATCATTTCAAAAGTCTTGAAACCATTCAAAATAATCTGCATATAAGACCAACTTTTCCCTTGAAAAAAAATCCTTTGGGATGGTTTAGATATAGTGTTGGTGCAATCATTGAGAAAAACCGTTTTTTGAAGTTAAATTTCCAAAGAGCTATGCAACAATTTTTTCTGATGAAGAAATATATAGCTTTATATAAAAAGAAGCAAAATATTGTAAAAAGAGTTTAATTTCTTAAACTAATAGAAAATATAGATTCATGTGCCCTGGTTGGGACAATGGAGTAGTGAGGATGAAGACCAATTCAATAAATGCGAAAGGGCCCTTTCTGTAAAAGACCTGCTGAAATATCGTGATTGGGCTTTTACAGAAATCAGAATCGAAGCTAAGAGATACTTTAATTCCCAGTTTTTTAGATCATTTTTCGAATTTTAAGAGCATTATTTTAGGAAAGATGGACAGGAAATTCAAGGAATGAAAGGCATGAAGCCTATAATAGACATTTGGACTAATGTCATTAACAATGAAGAAGCATTCATCACAAAACGAAATGAAGATAAAGACTTGCCTGTACAATTAGAAAAGAGAGAAATTTTCCATTTGTATGAAATCATGGGATTAGATAAGGTTTATATCAAATTTATTACAATTTACTAAATTTATCAAATTTATTAAAATTTGTAATAAGGCTAATGTTCTGAATTCATATTTGAAAGGTGAAAACAACAATCCGCAGGAAATTTTATTTGATGTGAAATTGGACCTCTCATCTTTCTTCTTGATTCTAACACAGGAAACAGCCACTAAAAAAGGCAAATATTCTCCAAATAACATTATATACAAGAAATGTCTATGCAACAAATGTAGACCTGAAACAATGCAAGAATCGGCTGAATCTGCTAAATTCAAAAACCCGAACAACACTAACTTGAAAGAGAACTTTCATCGAAAATTAAGTAAAAGTACTATGGGGATTTCTGCTGCCAATCGATTCAAAAGTAAAATAATTTATTAAATATTTCATACTTCGGAAAACAAAGCAACATCACCTATTGGAACAAATACTAATTTGAAATATCAAACGAGTAAAGAAAATGTCACGAAAATAGAACTACCTGAAATTGAAAAAGAGGAATTCTTATCCTGCAATGTGGAAGATAGCTTTCAAAAGGATTTCGCTGATTTAAACAGCGAACAGACCAATCGTCCAGATAAAAATGATGGGGATCAAACTAATAATAAATCAAAATCCACTGATAAAATATATGAGGTTCAGAAGATAATACTAATGCTCAGGATTTTTAATTTGAAATTGCATGTTCAAAAATTTCGCGACAACAAAGTTGAAACAAAGGATTCTGTAATATTTTTCTTTTCTTTCTATTGTTATTTTTTTTTCAAATATTATTTTTTGATTCAACAAAATTTATATATTTTAATTATTTATTATATTTTGTAAAAAATTTAAATTCAGATAACTGTCGAATCATTAACTATTATAAATCCGCAATGTTTTCAAATTATTTACGAGGAAGGGAAAAAGAATTTAATGAGAGATGATTGCAATGTCATTTTGAAGGAGTTATATGGCGATTTTTATTCCAAATCTTATGAATTGATGAAGAAAAGAGAGCCATTATATGGCAATTCAGATCAAGACTTAACTTTGTTTCTAAAATTTTTGAATGATCATGATATGAAAAATTACGCGTCTTTTCTCTCCGATTTAGAAAAAGATAAGCCTTTTTCGAACGAATATGAATATGATGACAAAAATTTTGAATTTTATAATAAATATTTCCAGCCAGATAATGAGTTCTATTTGCATTTGAAAGGAGATTTTAGAGATGAAGAGAATGGAACAAGAAGCTTAGGTATTAGAAACAATAAAATTTTATTTAAAAATAACATTTTAATAAAATTTTTATCAGCCTCTACAATTATAAATGCATCAAACCAATTGGATGAAATTTTACTTCAACACGTTTTTGGTATATTTTTGGAAGAATATGGAACGTAAAAATTGATGTTTTGCATTATTTAAATGATAAAATAGACAAATTCTACCTGGAGTCATTGAATTTTTGCAAACTAAATATTTACAAGAAAAAGTCAAAAAAAACAAAAGCAATCTGAAGGATGAGAAAAAGTCAACATTTTTAGGGAAAGAGAAAAGATCCCTGAAAAATAACGAAAAAAAAGAAAAAAGAGACATTGAAATCAATTTTAAATTGATTGGAACTGAATCTGAATTCAAAATCATCTCATATGATATTATTTCTAATCAAAAAGGTAATAAAAACTAAAATTTTTTTCTTAGACATTTTAATTATGAAATAGGTCTGGACAGGAAGAAAGTGGAAGATTTTGAAGAATTAGATAAAAATAAAAAAGAACAAAGTGAATCTTTCATTGAGATCCTACTACAGTCTCCAACGATGCATTTAACAACAAGTTCAATAAATTCTTTATTTTTATTTTTCTCCGATGATCCGGACTATCAAAACAAAAAATCAATGAACACAAGCAGAAAAACATTACTGAAATGCCTGTTGAAATATGGGGAGATTGGTCGTCTCTTGACCCAAAAAAAGAAGAAAAAAAGGTCCGACTTTAATAAATGTTCATTTTTTATTTAAAAATTTATTTTATTTGGAGTTTCAATTTGTTTTATATTAATATTTTGTGTGAATTATATTAAAACCAAAATTTGTGTTTAAGGTATGTCAAAACAAAACTGTCGATCAAAAGTGTGATTTTTGAAATTTACAATATTGGAATAATATACCGTGATTCACAAAAATTGAAATTGGAATTAAAGGATATCAAATATCAAACAGCTGAAAATCTAGGTTTAATAATATTTTTACTACTTCACCTCTTATTTTCTTCGGTTCTAGAGGAATTTTATAAAAATGAAGAAGAAATGGAAAATATGACTATTCCTCAACGGAAAGAATTGAGTGCTGCATTTGAAAACAAATCCAAATTTTACAAAATCAACATATTATCCATTAATGACATTTACTTATATGTCAGCTGTTTCAGACCCAAGTTCGGACCTGAAGAAATCAAAGTGTTCCACACAAAGATTTATGCAATAATTTCCAACTCTTACCTGAAAAACCATGCCTTATTAGTTGATAGCAAAGTGATGATCGGTGTGCCTTATTTTCATTTAGAGATTTCTGACAATTTCTTCACTTTGATCGAAATTCTGAAATCCCTAGAGATGTTGAAAGAGGAGTTTGAGCGTTTCTTGAAAGAAGAGAAGATGAGAAAGAATATGAATAACCCTCCAAATAGTAACAGCACAGGAAGAGAGTCTCAAAAACCAGCGAACAAATGGGCGGCAACTTCAAGCTATCTTTTTGAAAAAAACTATTCGAGAAACTTGGGATCAAAATCCAAGGTTTCAAAGGAAGATGCGATTTTATTGGAAGAATTGAATTTCTTGCTTCGTGATCATCTCAAAGAAGGACAAGAGAAGAAAAATTGCAAGCATTGCATTATCAAATTCAAAAAATCCTCCGTGATCTTCAATTTGATTTTCGGGAACTTTTGGGATTTCTTTAAGGATTTCCATAAAACTGATTTCTTTCTGTTAGAAAGGTTGATCAAAAAGCAAATGATAATGATCGAACCAAATGACGAATATGGCATTTTTATTGATTTCTTTTCTTCACAAAGGTTAAAAAAACAAATCTATAATAATCTTAACCCAGATGATAATGGAGATAAGAAATATCTAGTGAGTTTGAAGTGGCCGTTTTTGTTGGTAACTGTGGATACTGGCTTTTTTAAAAATAATATGACGATTCATTGCAGTAAAGCTGACCTCACGAAGTCAAAAAAGAAGAACTCGTCTTCTGAAGAGGAAGAATATAAAAGTCCCCATAATAAAATGGCTCCGGAATCGAATTTAAATTCTCCGGATAAAAAAAAACTGCTAACCAAGGAAAATATGTTTAAAATGAAAGAAGATGAACTCAGTTGGGATAGAATTAAGAGCAAGACAATAGATCAAGAGGTAACTTTAATTAAATTTATTAAGATAATTTTTAATTTTTTCTAAATGAAAAAAAATTTTGCTTTTAGGATTATTTAAAATCATTAGAAACCAAAGTGATTTTGGAACCTTTTTGGAAAGCTGCTAAAAACATACTTCCTTCTTTAGAAGACAATCACTATTTATATTGCAGAAAGATAGATATTGAATTTTTCAAAGAGAAGACGTTAATTTACCAAGATGAATACGAAATTCCCATTAAAGTTGAATCAGAAAAAAAGGATGTTGATGATAAACAAGTTTTCCTGTTGTTCTATAGGAAGAACACCCTTCTAAAAGAGTTACTTGAGAAATTTGACAAGACGATAAAGGAGCATCACATAAAAAACATTTTTTTCTTTAAAGTGAAAGAAATAGGAATGATCTTCAATGATGCTTTTGCAGCAGTCACACTTTTGAATGTAAAAAATCTTTTTTATCATATTTATCAAAATATATTACTTTTTATAATGTTATTGTATATTTGAAATAAAATTAAAAAAAAAAATTCATTTTATTTGTGCAAAAAAATCATTATTTAATTGAAATTTCCATTTTAATTTTGTGTTTAATTCCCATTTTCAATAAATTGATAATTCGTTTAACAAATGTTTATTTATGAAAAAGATTGCAAGAAATATCAAAGCTTATTTGAAGATCATCACTAAATATTTAACAGCAGACCTTAGCTACAATTTCCTCAACAAAGATGATTTAGAAAACGGTGAAATTCCTGAAAAAAACAATTCTGGACAGGACCATACTGACTCTGAAAATTCCACTCTTTCGATCCTTTCAATTTTTGAAGAGGAAATCATGCATTTATCAATCGATAAATTCTATATAAAATGTGAAAACTTAAATTTAAACGCAGAAAAAGACGAAATCAACAGGAAATTCATCAGTTTTGAAATAAACAAGCTGAAATTGAACATCAACACTGAGAAACTGGGGAAAGTTTATAATCAAGAAAAAAGTTCATCAGGGTCCATTATTAAAAACCCTGCTAAAACTAATCGTATTTTTCACATTTTGGACATTTCTCTGGATTTTTCCAAGATAACCAAATGCATCTTCAGGTCGATTTCAATCGATATTCGCAAAGACGACAACAAAAAAGAGACTTTGTTCGATTTCACAGTGGAAAAAATTGAAATCACTGCTATGAAAGACAAAAACCCCTATTTTTTCATTTGTCCATATAGCTCCAAAAAACAAAAAAAAGTCGATTTGTTCAAAAAAAAGCTGGCGTTTACGATGGCGTTTCGAGTTTTCGACTCGAAAATCAAATCGACTTCAGTGACTTTGTTACCAGTATCGATTTATTTGTCAACACAAAAAACAAACGCCATTTTACAAAACCTTAATGTTCTTATGGAAATGAATAAACATGAGTACAAGCTTTACAAGCAATATTTGAAGTCAGAAGTGATGCAAAAAAAATATAAGGAAATAATCAATGACGCTAAATTCATCCAAAATGAGCATGAACAAAAAAATAATAAACAGGTTTCTGATACCAATACCAACATAAAGAACGAAAAAAACGAAATGCCCAAAATCACAATTGAGTTTCGGAAGATTTTCCTGATTTTATCAAAAGAAGAAGAGGTTTTGATTAATCTTCTCGTTTAATTTCTTATTTACATAAATTTTAAAGGTATTTTCAAATGTCAAAGTGAAAAACATCAGGATTGATTTTTATTCGAATCGAATTAAAGGACAAATCCTTAAGGAATTTTCAATTTTACCATATCCAAACAATCCTTCTATAATTTACAAGAACCTGATTAAATCAGTTTCTAACGAAAATTTGATTATCGGATTTGAAAAATATAAAAATCGCAACCTCATCGAGATCCATTTCCAAAACGTTAGTTTCTCTTATGTCAGACGATATTTGGAGGAAATCATCGCCTTTAAAAATGATGTGATCAATGATATGTCCAAAGCAAAAATCAACATCGAAGTCTCACCAGTTGAGGAGAAAAATGTAATTTTATACTGAATTAATGAAATTAAATAAATGATCATTATTTTTTTCCCAGACAAAAAGGGAATTTTCAAAAGAAGCCTTAAAAAAACAAATAGACAATCAAACTATCTTAAAATTCTTAGTCACACGATCTGAAATCATCGTCCCGCGAAGATCGGATTCTCCTGATTATTTGAAGATTTTTTTTGAAGACGCTGAAATTACAAAAAGTATTTTAAAAATTATTATCAAAACTTTTCCTAAATAAACAAGATATTTCACAATTAAACATGAGATTCCCTACATTTTTCCCTCACGAGTTTCAAAAAATCATTGATAAGCAACTCGTTTATTCCAGCAATGAAATTTTGAAAATATCAACCATTGGAGAAAAAATAAATGTTGATCTTCACAAAATCAAAGCTTCTTATAGCCAATTCCTTAGCGAAAAACATCTATTTGCTGCGGAATCTATACATGTTGAGGTTTTGAAACCGGCAGAAGAAACTGACGCACATCATGAAAAATGGAAGTTTATGGACATAAAAAAAATAAAAATAAAGAAATTGAAGACGAAAATAAACCAAGTCTTTTTATTGATTTAATTAAAATCAACATTTTTAAATTAATTTAAGGGAGTTTTGGATATTATCAAACACATAACTAAAGATAACTTCAAAGAGGAATCTTCTTTGTTTACAATTCAGAGAAGCATTTTTGAGAAGGTCAATTTCAAATTGAACATCGGTAGTTTAGGAGCGAATTTGGAAACTTTTTCGATTGAAAAGAAGATGTTCCCCAATGAAAAATTCCATCATGAAGAAAAAACACATACCTTGTCAAGTGATAAACAGAATGTTTCTGAAAAAGCAATTCTGACTGAAACCAGAGAAAAAGAAGGATTTTTATCGCCAATGGTAATAAAAGATGGGTTGACTCCAGAATTTAAAAATTAATCTAATTTATTATATTAGATTCCTGAATTTTCATTGAAAAAATAAAATTTTTCATAAAAGTTTTTTCTTATTTTTGTTTACAACAAAAAATATCTAAAAATGGAATTTTTAATTTAGAAATTTTTAAGGAAATTTCAATAAATTTGTAAAAATATTAAAAGTTCTCTAATGTATTTTTATAAATTAAATAGAAAAAAATATAAATCAGGATTTTTCTAATTAAAAAAAAAACAAATTCAAAATTTATCTTCAAATTACTTATTTTTCCTAATGAAT
>Ga0302140_10006119_pt1 | contig 15118 bp, 10 predicted proteins | sample I_Bog_E1_1_FD_202095 | JGI IMG/M metagenome (GOLD analysis project Ga0302140, IMG submission 202095) | Peat permafrost microbial communities from Stordalen Mire near Abisko, Sweden - I_Bog_E1_1 | ecosystem: Environmental > Terrestrial > Soil > Wetlands > Peat | place: Sweden: Abisko, Stordalen...
CCGCAGCTCGGACAGGTGTACTTGCGCTGACGGGTGCCTTGCTTCTTCCGCGACCGCTCGAGCTGATCCGGATCGAGCGCCAGGTGGGGGTAGGGACCCACCCGGCCGATGATGGCCGCCAGGCGGGCCTGGAGGGCCGGGCCGGCCGTCGTGGCCCGAAGGGATCCCTCGAGGCCGATCGCTCGAGCGATGGTCGCAAACGGACCGCGGTGGCCCTGGTGGCACCCCACGGCAGCGTGGATCAGTTCATGGGCAACGACATCGAGCACCCGCAGGGGATCGTCGAGGCAGGGGTGGACGAAGATGTGCGCCCGCTCCTGGTCAGTGAGGGTCCAGCATTGGCCGATGGCCTTCCCCCTCCCGGTGCGGATCCCGAAGGGGAAACCGACCGAGAGCAGGGGCGTCGGGAAGGCCGGCGCGCCGGCCTGGTCCAACAGGGCGACCAGTGAGGGAAGAGCAGCGAGGAGCCAGGCCTCGCGGTTGAGTGTAGGGGTAGGGGACATGATGCCTCCAGTGCGTGGTGGGTGGTGGATGCGCCGCCGGGGCCATCGGGCCCTAGATCGGTGCCGCCCTCTCGGGGTTGAGCTGCGGCTCTGGGATCCTCAGATCCCTCATTGCGGTCCTGGCCGCGTTCGGTTGTCATCGGTCCCTGAGTCGTCTGCCGTTGCCTCTCGCAGAGCAGGAGGCAACGGCAGACGACGAGCGAACGCTGGCTGGCTGCATCACCCCCATTCAGCCCGGAGGTGGCGACGGCACCTGGCGGCGGCGTGACGGACGGGGACCCTGCGGTCCGTGACCGCGGGGTGGCGGGCGCGACGACGACAATGCCGGCGACACCCGAAGGGCGTACGAGCGATGAACGACAACAGAAACACCGCATGATGGATGGCGGCGCCTAGGCGCCGTTTTAGGCCACTCGGACCCGAAACCCTCAGTGGAGTGCCTCGGGAGTGGATTTTGGCCTCTGGAGAGCTGCTAGAGGGTTTCCTCCCCCTCTCGTGATGCGCTTGGCCTACGCACTTGCCGAGGGTCTAGCGATTGCAGGAAGCTTCATGGGGTCTTCACCAGAAGATAAACCCAATCAGCAGCATCAATTGCTGGTGATGATGAGTGATCTCTCCCGAAGGGAGAGGTGAGACAATAGCAGCGTGGTAAGTAAGACCGATCGCATGGTGAGCAGGTACGATCCTGCGGCGAGTAGGTCCGATCCCGCAGTAAGTAAACACGATGCGCGGTTGCTAATACACGATATTAAATATTCAGAACACGATAAGCAGTGTTTATTGCACGATAACCAGGACACGATAGATAGGGGGCTAATGCAGGTAAAGCGGTGAACATAACACGAAAAGATCGGTATCGTGCGCTGCCCCAGTCGACGGCGCAGCGCATCGAGGATCTGACCGCCCGTGAGGCACGACTAGGCCACGTTCCGACGGTTATGCCGAAGGTCCTTCTCCAGAGTCCCATCTGGTATGATCCTCGGTTCGCGAGTTCCCGCCAAGCATTCGGCACCGAGTACGTCCCCCGTAGCGATCCCCGCGAGATCGAGATCTCGAGTCAGGCCAACATCCTCCCCCTCCACCCGGGTCGGGGAGAAGCGGGTGGTCTGTTGCGGCACTTGGATCTCGACGTCGTGATGGCCCTGAGCTTTGCCTGGACCATCACCGGCGACCGCCATGTCGAGATGCGCCAGAAGGACATCCTCCACCTGATGGGGTACGAAGACCTCACCCAGGCCCCCTACAATGAACTCCGTGCGTCCATCCGCCGCCTGGCCGCGACCAAGATTGCGATCTATCCCAAGGACCTCCCCGAGAATGAAATCGACTGGTGGCAGATCCTCGAGCACAACGAACGCTTCGTCATCCGCGAGCAGGGGCAGCCGGTGGCATTCCGGGCCACACTGAGCGAGGGTTGGGAAGCCTGCCTGCGCGGCATCGCGGACTGGCAAGTGGTCGACCTCCAGTGCTACGCCCACCTGGTGCGGCATCACCGGCGCATGGGACTGGCTCGGACGCTGTACCTGTACCTGGCGAGCTGGCGCACCTCGCAGAGAACCTTCGAACTCCCCCTGCGCTGGATCGAGGAGCGTTTTGCCGACCGCAATTCTCCCAACGATCTCACCAGTGGCCTCGGCTCGTTTCGCTTTAAAAACCCAATCAATGCGCAGAGCAAGCTCTTCAGGGCGTTCAAGGCGCTGCACCAGACCGGGGTTATTGCGCTCGATGAGGTCAAAGGCCCCCGTGATAGCGTGGTTATGCGGGGGCAGTTCGTAAAGCCCAAGGATCTTCCAGCCCTCCCGGATGTCTTTGCGCCACGTCCCCACCAGACCGTGCTGGTGCATACCTCCATGTGGGATGAGCGGGTGGCCGAGCTGGCGGTGATCGATGATCACGGGACGACGGCGATGACCGCCCCCCCTCCGAAATCGCCTCAGGCTGGCCCCCCTCCCCCTGCCGTAGAATCGCCCATCGCCCAACATCTTCCCCGGTTGCTGCGCCTGGTTCATGTCAGCAAAGGGACGATCGACGAGGCTCGAAAAGCCGGATGGGATGACGCCGCCTTGAGCCGCGTGCTGTTCGCCGCCCTCTGGGAAGGCCATCACCAGCGCATCCGCGCTCCAGCTGGCTGGGCCGCGAAGATCATCCGCACGGACAAGATTTGGACCAAGGAACGCCTGGCCGAGCAGTATCCGCTCGCCGAGATCGCCGCATGGGCACTTGGACCAGACGGTCCCCTCGGGAAGTCGCGAAAAAGCCCCGCACCAGCAAATGGTGACACTGGCACCATTTCCCCGTCGAAGGAGAAATCCTCGTGACCACCTCGTCATCGGCCCCCGCATCCCAACCGCGTCCCAAGCCACTGATCATCGCTGTCGCAGCGCGAAAAGGTGGGGTGGGGAAAACCACCATCGCCTGTGGCCTCGCCTCAGTCTTGGCGCAGACCTGCCGTGTCGTGGTCGTCGATCTGGATCCACAAAGCAATGCGGGCTATGTCCTCGGTGTGGACCCCACGGTCGCCGGTACTGCCGCATGGCTCACCGGGAGCGAGCCGATATTCCAACCGGCAGGAGAGAACCTGATGGTGCTTGCAGGGGGTCCAGACCTGACCGAGCGAGCAATCGAGCGTTTAGACCCTCTCGATCTGCATGTGGTCGCGAAGCAAATGAAGGCGGATGTGATCATCTGCGATTGCCCGCCGGGCGATGAGCACCTCGAGCGCCTGGCCATCCGCGCCGCATCAATCGTCCTGGTCGTCACCGACGCCCATCCGCTCGCCGTGAAGGGGGCCGGACGAGTTCTCGAGGATCTCGATGCGGATCGCCGCAAGGGCCACCGTACGCCAGCGCGCGTTGCGCTTATACTCTCGAAGGTCGATCAACGACGCTCCATGGATAGGGGGCTCGACAGTCACCTCGAGCAGAGTTGGCCGCAGCTGCCACGGCTGACCATTCGCCAGGATGTCGATATGGCGTCGGCAACCGCGGTCGGAACCCCCATCATGGTTGGAGCGCCGGCCTGCCGTGCAGCTCTCGACCTACAAGCCCTTGCGAGGTGGATCAATGAGTAAGCGAGATCCCTGGGCCGCGGCGAAACCGCGGCTAGACAATGCGGTCCAAGGACTGCATCGGAAGGACGAGGCGCTGCGCGAAACAAAGGACCGGGACCGGGAGGGGGGGGACAGCTCGACCATTCCTCTGAGTGCGATCAAACCTCGTCCGCATGGAGATTCTCGTCCGCTCGACGAAGCGCATGTGGTGGCGATGGCAGATTCCATCATTGTCACCGGGCTATTGCAGCCGGTGGTTGTGGATAGGAAGTCACGTCTCGTTTGTGGCGGCCACCGATTGGCTGCGATCCAGTACCTCAAGGAAAACGCACCGGACGCCTACGCCCGACGTTTCCCCAATGATCAAATTCCAGTGCGTATACTCGTCGAACTTGACGCCGAGACCGATCGTTCGGGAGCGCGAGCCGCAGAACTCGAGGAGAATGAAAAGAGAAAGGGGTTCACCAAAACCCAGGTGCTTGCCTTGGCTCAGTCGCTGCGGGAGGGGGGCTATCGATTCAATGTCGGACGACCAAAGCCAGGCGAAACAGCGCTAGCCCCGACGCTTGCCGTGGCCACGGGTATCAGCCTGCGTACGGTACGGAGATACTTGGCCGACGGAAATGGTGACAGTGTCACCATTTCAAAAAAAGCCCAAAAGGCAACGAAGGGATTACGGGATATTTCCCAGAAGATCCGAGCCGCTCTCAAGCGTGCCCCTGCCATTTGCCGCGACCTCCGAGTGCTCCGAGAGGCAAGCCTATTCACAGGCGCCACCCATACTTCGATTGCCAGAGTCATCGCAGGGTTAGAGTCGGCCACAAAGCGTCTAGGGAAAAAAGGAAACTAAACATATGGCACCACGCGGACGTCCACGAAAATCATCAGGGCCTAGTTCAGCTGCAAAGGCAACCGACCCAGTGGTTATGGGAGATCAGGTTCGTTCAGATGTCTACCGCTTTGATGCCATGACTCCCTTGCGTCCAGAGGTTGGCGCCGCCCCCCAATATCTCAATCAAGCCAGGGCTAAGCGCCAACCGACCACCTATCGCTATGACTCGGCGCTACCGCCTGAGCTAGGATGGGATGGGAATCCGATACGAGAGTTGGGGGACTGGCTTATCGTAAAAATATCTGAAGCAGCCGCGTTGCCCGCGCCCCACATCTTCACCGCGCCCCAGGAATTTAAAGACAATCGCGGTAATATCGTGGCTGCGGTTAGAGGCCTAATGGAAGCGACCGAGCAATTGGCCCGTCTGGGAAGATCTTATCTAAACTGGACCGGAAAGGCCGAACGGCAGTCCTTCGATGTGCCAACGATACCGCTTTTCGTTCACGAACGCTTGAGCACCAAGGCGATCATCGATACCTTAAAAAACTTTCGCAAACAGGCCGAGCAGCAAACGCTATTCGACCTATTTGCCGACCCGCAGCATTCAATGGCAGATCAAGTTCTAAAAGCATATGAACACCAGGATAAATGGGCCAATAGAATGATATTGGGCGATTCAATGGTGGTGATGAATAGCCTACTGAAGTACGAGAATTTAGGGGGGCAAGTACAGATGATTTATATGGATCCGCCGTACGGGGTAAAGTTTGGATCGAATTTTCAGCCATTCATTAAGAGACGTGAGGTCGGTCACAATGAAGATGAGGATTTCACTCGAGAACCAGAAATGGTCCAGGCATATCGTGACACATGGGAATTAGGATTGCACTCATATCTTTCCTATATGCGCGATCGACTCATCGTCTCGAGGGAACTTCTCTCAACCACCGGAAGCATTTTTGTCCAAATTAGCGATGAGAATGTCCATCATGTTAGAGAAATACTAGATGAGGTCTTTGGCCCATCAGCATTTTGTGCCCTAATTACATTTAGGAAAAAAATGATGCCGATGGGATCAGATGTCGCCGAATCCGTATCTGATTATGTGCTCTGGTACGCTCAAGATCGTGAGCAAATGAAGTATACCCCACTCTTCAAGGAGAAATCTGTCGAGGGGGAAGCGATTTGGGGATGGGCGGACTTCCCGGATGGCAAACGTAGGCGACTTACCTCCGATGAGGTCAATAACCATAAATTATTACCGAAAGGAACGCGGGTATTTCAATCAATTTCAATGCTACCGGCGCAATATCGAAAGAATCAAGACTTCGTCTACGAGTTTGAGGGGAAAATGTGTCCTCCTCCTAAAGGCGTATGTTGGAAAACCGACCGCGAGGGAATGGACAAGCTTGCCGCGGCAAGGCGATTGGTCCCAAGCGGTGAGACATTACGGTACGTGTTATATCACCAGGACTATCCAGTTGCGAGAATTACAAACTTGTGGAGTGATACGGGCGGCGCGGATGATCAATGCTATGTCGTTCAAACACATTCAGAGGTAATCAAAAGGTGCATGCTCATGACCACCTCTCCCGGTGACCTGGTGCTCGATCCCACGTGTGGATCTGGGACTACGGCGCATGTTGCGGAAGAGTGGGGAAGGCGTTGGATTACATGCGATGTCTCACGCGTTCCATTGGCGCTCGCTCGCCAACGAATGCTAACTGCATCGTTCCCCTGGTATCAACTTAGTGATGCTATGCGAGGGCCATCGGGGGGATTCGTCTACGAACGTCGACAGAATAAAAGGGGAGAGGAAGTGGGGGGCATTGTTCCCCATATTACCTTGAAGAGCATCACCAATAACGAGCGTTCAAAAGAAGAAATATTAACAGACCGACCTGAAATCGACAAGAAAACCGTGCGGGTATGTGGTCCGTTTGTTGTCGAGGGAAGTATCCCTCCGGCGCAGGATATTGGCAAGTCCGATGCCAATGACTCAATTGCGCAATCAGAAGAAATGGACGACACGAATGCCTTTAATGCTCGCATGATCGAGATATTAAGAAAGACGCCGGTTTTAAGGCTTGCCGGCAATAAACAGGTCAAACTCACTGGTGTACGCCCGCCCGCCAGGGCACTCGTGTTGAATGCCGAAGCCGTGGCGGTGAATGGAGAAGATAGGCCATTTGCCTTTGTCTTTGGCCCAGAGAATGGGCAAGTAGTCGAACGGTTAGTAGTTCAGGCCATGGGCGAGGCACAGGCCAAAAAATTTAAGCACCTTGTTGTAATCGGTTTTGCTATCCACCCCAATGCTAGGCAAACCATCGAGCATGCCGAAACGCTTTACGGTGTTCCAGCTAGTTATGTTCAAGCTACGCCAGATCTTTTAATGGGCGATTTGCTCAAAAATATGCGCAGTAGCCAGATATTCTCTGTTTGCGGATTACCCGAGATAGAGGTTAAGGCATCGGAGGAAGAGGGCTGCGCACAAGTCGAATTGCTTGGCCTTGATGTATTCGACCCCATCGAAATGAAGGTCATAAACTGTCTTGGCAACGACGTTCCGGCCTGGTTTCTAGACACTGATTATAACGGCATGTGTTTCAAGGTCTCGCAGGCATTCTTCCCCAAAACAGGAGCCTGGGACAAACTTAAGAAGGATCTTCGGATCACCCATGACGATACGGTATGGGGTCATTTATCAGGAACGGTCAGTGCCCCCTTTCGCGTATTGTCACCCACACAACAGATCGCCGTGAAAGTGATCGATGAAAGGGGAAACGAATTGGTCGTAACTAAGACTGTCGGATTGTTGGGACGGAAGAGGAGCAAGGCATGATGATTCGTAAAGTCGTCCTGCGTCGTTTCAAGCGTTTCGCAGATCAAACATTTGATCATCTAGATGGACAGGTCGTTCTCGCTGGCCCGAATAACGCAGGTAAAACAACAATTCTTCAAGCCATTGCTACATGGAATCTGGCGCTTACCCGATGGAAGGAATTAAACGACTTTCAGCGGCACGGAGGGGCATACCCGAAGGCGCCCATTGCTAGACAGGCGTTCTCGAGCGTGCCGTTACGTGCCTTTGATTCACTTTGGCACAATCGACTTTATAATGGGCAGATTGAGATTGCGATTACGTTCACGGATGGACCGACAGTCACGATGGAGCTTATTAACGATAGTACGGAGCAGGTGTATGTAAGGCCAAAACAGGACGTTGACCCAGCCCACCTCCGTGCGTTGATCGTTGATGTTGCATTTGTTCCACCTATGACCGGACTCAGTCCAGAAGAACCGGTATACCAAGAACCATTTATCCGACATTTGCTAGGTCAGGGAAAGCCCGGCGACGTACTGCGCAATGTTCTATGGCAGGTAAGTCTGAAGCAAACAGCTTGGACCGCTCTGGCGTCCGGTATCAGCCGGCTATTCGGTTTTCAGCTCATTCCACCAAATACGCAGGGCGCTTTTATCATAGCTGAATATCTTCCTCAGGGTGCTACCCGTGCTTTAGATATCGCATCAGCCGGGAGTGGTTTTCAGCAAGTTTTGATGTTACTAGCGTTCCTCTATTTGCGTCCTTCGAGTGTCCTACTTTTAGATGAACCAGACGCGCATCTGCATGTTATTTTGCAAGATGCCATCTATGGCGAACTATGTGCTGTAGCCGCCAAACAGAACAGCCAGCTATTAATCGCCACCCATTCTGAAGTAATCATTAACAACGTTGACCCTGATCGCTTATTACTGGTCATGAATCGACCTCGTCGAATCGCGGATCGAGCTGATCGTAATCGATTACGTCGGGCGCTTGGCGTATTGACCAATACAGATCTCATGCAGGCCGTCGTTGCCCCTGGAGTACTTTTCCTCGAGGGATCATCAGATTTGGCTCTTCTTCGTGCCTGGTCCGAGGTACTTGACCATCCTGCACGTGAGACACTTACTACTAAGCTGTTCTGGAAGCAAACAATCCATCAGTACCGAGATGGCGCCAACGGAGTCGCAACACGAGAGATGCATGATTTGCTGCGTCTAGTAAAAGATGATTTACCAGGACTTGAAATAACGGATAGCGATGGACGAGAAGAACCCAACGAAGAACCCATCACTGGCCAAGGTATGCAAAGAGTCCGCTGGCGGCGATATGAAATTGAGAGCTATCTCATCCACCCCGCCGCTTTAGAGCGCTTTGTGATCTCAAAGGTCGGAGAAGCGGCCTCTGCGCCACATGTGGTTGATTTAAAGGCTAAGTTGGAGGAGCTTTTCCCGGCCGCAGTCCTTGCGAATCCTCTTGGCGAACACGCCATACTGATTGGTACAAAGGCCAGAACCCTACTTTTACCACCGGCGCTTGAGGCAGCCGGCATACACGGATTTGACTATACCGAATATCATGAGATCGCAGCGCTCATGTTGCCTGAGGAAATTCATCCTGAAGTCACGGAAAAACTAGACGCCATACAACAGGCATTCCGTCTATGAGTCTTGCCGAAATACCCCAGCCCATCATTTGTTCCCCATACGCGGCGCCCAAACAGCATTGGCACATTCGCGAAGGGGAGGTTCCAGAACTCCGTGAAGGTCGACGGCCGGCGCAATATTTTTATAGGCAACCACAATCCACCAAGGATGACGATTCGGGAGGAGCTAACGCCAGTATTACAATTGAATTGAAAATGGTGAACCAGATTCGCGACCGCATGTCACGCTGGCGTGATCTCGGTTACCCCGGTTGTACGCGCACTACATTAGAGTTGATCAATCATTGGACCCGCGACGGCCGCGAACGGCGCCTATTCTACGCTCAGATTGAGGCGGCTCTAGCAGTTATCTTCCTAACCGAGGGAAGGGCTGATCTACGCCAAGGGATCACTATACCACGCGACGATCCGAGTGCGGACCAGAAATCTAAAGGAGTAACTGGATTTCTGCGCTTTTGCTCGAAGATGGCCACTGGTTCTGGCAAGACGACCGTGATGGGGATGCTTGCGGCCTGGAGCATCCTCAACAAAGTGACAAACAGATCTGATTCCAGATTCTCAGACGTCATATTGGTGGTATGTCCCAACGTCACAATTCGAAATCGACTGCGCGAACTCGACCCGAATGAGGGAGAAGCCGGTATATATCGTACCCGAGATCTGGTTCATCGCGACTTAATGCCACAATTGCGCATGGGCCGGATCTTGGTGACTAATTGGCACGTCTTCGAACCACAACTTATGCAGGAGGCAGGAACTACCGCGAAAGTTCTGAAAAAGGGGCGCCGGGAAATTGTACGCGAGACTGTTACCATTGGGCCACATACCACGACAGCTAGAGGAAGTCGATATCTGTCTCAGGTCGACTTTGAACGCCAGCGGGACATGGGGATGCTAACTGTTTTGAATGAGATTCACGATAAGAGTGGGAATCTGATAAAGGTGCAGATCGAATCGAGCAGGTATGTCGAGACCGATGCTGCGTTGGTTGAACGAATTCTTGGCCGTGATATTGGCGGAAAACAAAATATATTAGTTTTCAACGATGAAGCACATCACGCCTACCGCATTCGGCAACAATTGACTGAACCAATTGAAGAGGAAGAAGATGATGAGAACGATGAGGAGGAACTTAACAAAGAAGCTACCGTGTGGGTCGAGGGCCTCGATCGTATCCATCGCCTAAGACTCATTAACTTGTGTATTGACCTATCTGCTACGCCATATTACTTGACGCGCGGAAGTGGCGACGCTCATCGTCCATTCCCATGGATTGTCAGCGATTTTGGCCTGATAGATGCGATCGAATCAGGCCTAGTCAAGATACCTCAACTTGCCATTCGCGACACCACTGGGGCGGAAATTCCGGCCTTCTTCAATATCTGGCAATGGATTCTTCCCCGCCTAACGCCATCTGAACGAGGAGGGAAAAGGGCTAACCCCAAGCCGGAAGCCATCCTTAAGTATGCACATACCCCAATTGCCCAACTTGGCGGACTTTGGGAGAGGGTATTGGAAGAGTGGAAAGTCGATTCTACAAAAGGCGGACGTCCACCGGTATTCATTCTGGTGTGCAAAAACACGCAGCTTGCGAAGGTTATCTACGAGTGGCTTGGCGAGGATAATGCTCCAGAGGGGATTCCATCTGCAAAAATAGAAGGATTCCGCAATTCACCCGCGCGTACAGTCACCATTCGCGTAGATTCAAAAGTGGTAGCTGAAACCGACTCAGGTTCGTCGAAATCGGATGAAACAAAGTGGATGCGAACGACACTTGATACTGTGGGCAAAGTTGACTGGCCATATGATCGTCAAGGTCGTCCAATCTATCCCATTGGATTCGAAGAGCTGGCAAAAAAACTAGGTCGTCCTCTATCTCCACCTGGTCGGGAGATTCGCTGCATCATCAGTGTCGGCATGCTCACGGAAGGATGGGACTGTAATACAGTTACCCATATTATAGGTCTTCGCCCATTCATGTCACAGCTCCTCTGCGAACAGGTAGTAGGCCGTGGACTTAGAAGGGCGAGCTATGAAGCAGACAAAAACGACATGCTCACAGAAGAAGTAGCGAAGGTATTCGGAGTTCCGTTTGAAGTTATTCCCTTTAAGGCCAACAAGGGTATAGCGCCAGTAGAGCCAATCAAACGGCATCATATTCATTCGATTCCGACCAAAAGCGCGTTCGAGATCCGCTTCCCTCGAGTAGACGGATACACCACGGCCATAAAAAACCGGATAACGGTCGATTGGACGCAGGTACCGTCGCTAACACTGGAGCCAGGTCGAATCCCGCCAGCCGTAGAAGTTAAGGGATTGAGTATCAGTGATCAGGGTCGTCTAGCGCTTTCTGGTCCTGGGAAAGCAGACGACGTTAATTTGGATCCGTTTCGATCAAAACTGCGCCTACAGGAACTCGTGTTCGACCTTGCGAGGACTCTGACCAAGGCCTACACCGCTCATGGCCAATGCAATTTACCGGCTCAGGTGCTATTTCCTCAGGTGATGCGGATAGTCGAGAAATATGTCAATGAGCGGGTAATAGTGCAGCCACCAGCAAAAATTAAGGATTTATTCTTGGCGCCTTATTACGGATGGCTGGTTGAGCTGCTGCTCGGTGCCATTCAGCCAGATGTGGCAGCTGGAGAAAGCCCAGAAGTGCCTCGATACGAATCGAACCGAGGAATGGGATCAACAGCAGAAGTCGATTTCTGGACGAGTCGTGACGTGCGAGAAGTGACAAAGTCTCACATCAACTATGTGGTCGCAGATACCCTGTCCTGGGAACAGTCAGCCGCCTATTACATCGATAAACATCCACGTACCCTGGCCTTCGCAAAAAACGCCGGCTTAGGATTTGCCATTCCCTATCTTAACAATGGCCAGATGCACGACTATATCCCAGATTTTATCGTGCGTTTAGCAGGGAAAGACCCATTGAAGCCATCATATCTCATCCTAGAAACAAAAGGATTTGATCCCATTGAGGGAGTTAAGGTTGCTGCGGCGGAAAGGTGGGTCAATGCAGTCAACGCCGATGGCAGGCATGGCGCCTGGACCTACCAGCTTATCAAGAAGCCAACTGACGTAATAGAAGCATTGGAGCATTAGGACCGGAAAATATTATTCAGCAATTAATCCCCGGAGCAGGATAACCGCCGAGGCGAAATTGGGTGTCAGCTCGTCCGAATGAGCGCTGTACGATTGAAATGGTTTCTACGAGCTGCTTCCGACTGGATTGTCCCGACTGACTGATGAGCGTCGCGTAGCGTGGAACCAGGTCGAACTCGATTGAGCGGCGCTGTGATTCGCAATCGGCGCCGAGACTCGCAAGGTGGGTTGCTCCGATGCGAGCGAGGCCCATGTCTAGGAAGATATTCTCGAAACGAACCCGGAGATTCACGGTTTGCCCAATATAGAGGACCGACCAGCGGGTCGCCTCCGTCGCGTCGATGCGGTTTTCGATCAGCGATCGCCTCATCGCGGGTCTGTCGCATCGCACATCACGCAAAACGGCAAAGACGCCACCTGTCGTGGCGAGTGGTGTTCCCATGGGCACTACCGGCTGCGTCGATCACGTTCTTGCTCCCGGCCAAATCGCTGACCGGATTTCTGCCCTGAAATTGATAGCGCCTTAAGGCAGGTGGAATCGTACCTGCCAATTGGCGATGCTGTGTGTTCTTATGGAGCGATGAGGCGTGCTGCCTGCCCGCCGAGATCCTCGCGATTGTCGTCATAATAGCGTAAAGTATCGGCCTTGGCCAGGCGACCGAAACGTTGAGCAGCACGGAAGTCGCCTCGTGTCGCATCGAGGACCTCGGTGATGGCGGCATGCCGCAGTCCATGCGGCCGAACGGTAAGCCCTGCGCGATTACCAAGGGCGGCGACCAGGTGGGCGATCGCCGGCGAGATCGATGTCGTCCGGTAGGCGCAGGCTGGCCACCTCGGTGCGATCCCGGCCCCACAGGGTCACGAGCAGATGCAAGATTCCTCCGAGCCATAGTCTCCACAGGGGACAATGGCCGTCATTCATCGCGTGAGGGGGGGTTACTTATGCCGTTGTTGAGCGCGGGAGGTCGACGGGCTATCAGTGAAGGCCAACGCCGGCGATGGCAGAAGGTCAAGGATGTCCAGAAGGCGGTGATTGAATCGGCACAGTCCCGGCGTCGTCTGGCTGCGAAGTTGGCGTTGCAGAAGCCGGCCAAGAATGGCCGATCACCATCGAGGTCGCAGCGTCCGCTGTCACCGACGGTAGCAGCTATCCCCTCCCGCGATCCGAAGAAATACCGCGCCTCTGATATCGCCGGGCAATGTCTGCGCGCCTTTCTGCTCGAGTGCGATCGAGCGGCCGTAGCGCGGCTCCCCCTGGGCATCCTCGAGGTGTCAACGAACCCGAACCTTTGCGCAGTTGGCGAACCCCAACTGTTGCGCACCCAGGTCATGCAATCATAGGGTAGGGTCCTTTCTGCCCATAGGCTTACGTGCGTGAGTGAAGACTAGCCTCGAGCTCCTTGAGCCGATAGCTGCGTCCCCGGATGTTCAGGACATGACTGGCGTGCAGGAGCCGGTCCAGGATGGCGGAGGTGATCACCTCATCCCCTGCCAGCATGTCCGGCCATTCTTTCACCGCTTTGTTCGAGGTGATGCAGATGGCCCCACGCTGGTAGCGGTAGCTCACCAACCGGAAGAAGAGATTCGCCTCCTCCTTGGTGAATGCCTGGAAGCCGACTTCATCGACGATAAGCAAAGCGACATTCATGTACTTACGCCGCCTGAGCTGCGCCGGTGGTATCAGGGCATCATGCCTCAGGAGGTGAAGGAGATCCTCCACCCTAAGGTAGATCACCGAGAAGCCGGCCTCAATCGCTTTGACGCCCAAGGCGATTGCCAAGTGCGTCTTGCCGACTCCGGGCGGCCCCAGCAGCAGCGTGGTCATCTTGTCGCGTACCCACGAGCAGGTCGCCAACGATTCGATGCGTGACCGTTCGATGGCCGGCTGGAAGGCGAAGTCGAAATTGCTCAGGGTCTGCCCCAATGGCAAACCCGACAATCTCAAGGAGGTCTTGATGCGGCTCTCCTCCCGCCCTGAGAGCTCCATGGCGAGAACCCGTTGGAGGAAGGCTGGTCCACCGAGATCGTCGCTCACCGCGGCGCTGAGCAGCCCTGGCAAGGCGTCAGCGGCACGATCGAGTTTCAGGGCTGAGAGAGCCTGGGCGAGTGCGCTCACCTCGGGCATTGCCGGCTTGGACGGGATGGCGACGGCAGTCATCGTGCCACCTCCGCCAGCGCGGCGTAGATGTCCACCGACCTCATGGCGACATCCATGGTCCGGATCGCTTCCAGTGCCTTGGCCATCGCGCCGAGAGGGACCGGCGGGATGACCCGATCGGTGGCTTCCCCTTCATAGCAACTCGGATCGACAAGGATGCGCTCCTTGGTACCCCGTGGGTAGGTGCGAACGATGACCCCGGTATCGGGATCGACGAACTGGACCACCCCGGAGCAGCCACGCGCCTCCAGCGCCTGATCCACATAGGCGAAGGGGATGGGATATTGCCGACCCTCGAAGTACGCCATGCAGTCACGATGGACCACGCAGGACTGAACCAGGTCGAACGGCTCAGGGAGCGTGGCTGGCAGCGGCCGCAGCAGGGATCTCTCGGCCTCCCAGGCTGCCGCGACGGTGGTTCCGGTAGCTGGGCACCGACGCCGTTCCGAGGCGATCCGTAGCTTCTCGTCGGTCCAATGCTGAAGCGCCGCAAGATCGGTGAAGAACCGATGCTCGATATCCAGGCTACGGACAACGCCACAGCGGCGCTCCGTCTTCCCCTTCTGCTGCGGGGACCGCGGAAGGCAGGCATCGATATGGAATCCCATCGTCTTCGCATAGGTGCGGTACTGGGCGTTGATCTCGCCCCATGGCCCCGCCCCTCGGGAGATGCCGGTCTTGAGGTTGTCGATGCGATTGACGGCGGCGACGCCTCCCAGCCGGATGAATGCCTGATTGTGAGCATGATGCCAGGACAGCTGATCCATGGAACGACACCAGACGACGACCGATTTGCGGCTATGGCTGAGCACCATGACCAACCCATAGACCGGGGATGTGCCCATGGGATCACCGATATCGACCTGGCGGTACTCGATCCAATCGGTCTGGACCTGAGCTCCAGGCGGCGTCTCGATCCGCCGGAATGGGCGCAGCCGAGGTTTGGGGAAATGCTTTCGGATGTACTTCCTGACT
>Ga0302140_10006122_pt1 | contig 15117 bp, 15 predicted proteins | sample I_Bog_E1_1_FD_202095 | JGI IMG/M metagenome (GOLD analysis project Ga0302140, IMG submission 202095) | Peat permafrost microbial communities from Stordalen Mire near Abisko, Sweden - I_Bog_E1_1 | ecosystem: Environmental > Terrestrial > Soil > Wetlands > Peat | place: Sweden: Abisko, Stordalen...
TAATTAGCTTAGAGATTCATACTCAGAAGCTGGGACGTACTATCTTGGCCTGCTGAGGGCGTTGCCGGAGGGGAGGAGAGGCTTGTTGCCCCAAGACTTTCCTTCAAGAATAATGACTCACGCTTGGCAGCAGCACGAGTAATTCGAGCCATCGTTAAGGAGACGCAAGCAAGGATGTTAGTAATGGCGTGATGAGAGTTAATTTGGTCCAATTGTTGTCGAGTTTGATCTGGAATACGTCTCGACGCAAATTTTGAAATTGCAAAAGGCACAAAGAAAGTGAGTATGGTGCAAGTTTTGCGACTCTCGGTAGGTCTTGGCGGATTTCGTTAGAGATGGCCGGCTGAGACGAGGATAGATACAGTGCAGTTGTGACTCGTGTTGAAAAGTGTTTATGTTGTATACGAGAGAAGAGAGGGCATGTGGTGCTGCTTAGGTAGACCGACGGTAGCGTGTTGACAGAGCTCACAAGACACACCTCTTGATGATTCCTCAGACGCTTAGTTTTGGGGAATCTAGGTCAGTGCCAGATGCCTGTAAAATTTCTTGAAATGATGGACGTTGATGTATCAGGTAGAGTCGAGTTGAGGTCTGATCCCAGAGTATTGAGTTTGATCAAACCTGGCAGAGGCGAGGTTGTTGTTACGCTGAGATAAAAAGGGCAATGACCCTATCGGCGAGAGCAGGAGACACTGCTGCAAAGTGTCGACAACACAGGATCAGGAGATCTATCTCCGCAGGGAATAAACAAAAGAGAAAGCTTTGCAAATCCCAAATGTAAGAGTCCTGGTTGAACCTTCGAAGTTTCTTAGATCTGCGGGAGCTGTTTGGTATTGTTCACACGGTGGAAAGTGCTGCCGGAGTTGCTGCCAGTGGGACAGAAAGCTTTGTTAAGCACCCAAGGGCCGACACACTGGGCGCTCTTAAGCTTAGGCCAAAGGGGTATTCGACAGATTCCGATGCAATTTTGTTGGATTGTGACAGAGTGAATGGAGTCAATGACGATATGAAGAGAAATTGCAAGAGCGAGGCTGGGCAGGTTCGATGTCACCTTAGCCTTGCATTAGCATCTCGCTTAGCAAGCGAAGGGGCCGTGCGAGTCCCCTTTCCGGAGGAGAAAGACGGCCGTGTGCGGAAGAGTCAAGAAAACAGGTATTTTCTCCCGAGCCAACTGAATACTTGTTGGATTTTGAACATAGTCCGAGGATAATTTCGTGAATTGTATTCAAAGTTGTCTCAACATGGATTATTTACAAATTCAGTCATAGCTACGAGATCCTCATAGTGTTGGGCTTCTACGTGAAATTAATCTTACTCAATTGGAAGTCGTTTTTAGAGAAAATGCCGGGGCTTTGAGAACGAAATCCAATTGAAATCTCAATCCCTCTTTGGTCCATCGACACAGCTCGTTTGGCAGACTACTCCTCGAATGAACCAAGCCAAGAAATAATCTTACCTTCCATGGCTCTATTCAGAGCCAAAAGAGTGAAGGCAATGGCTTGATAGATATATACTCTCCAAATCAATCACAGTGCTATAAAGAGAGCTCACGCGACTTGTTTGGATGCACGGTGAAGCAAAAGAATCTAGATGCAATGCTAAACTCCATGAAAACTCGAACAGACCACCAACCGTATATGCACGTATCCAAATACAATGTCGAAGATCTAATCCGACTCTACTCGTACCCTCTATGAGGATCAGTAGCAAAGTTATGCAGACTATAATCATTGTTAGCTTCTGTCGCCTTCAGTAGAAGCCATAAACATACCTGATATCATGGCGATCCCGAACGGGAGGCGTACCAGACTCCTCTCTCTCGCGTTTGCGTCTGGCATGTCCGTTCGCATCACCGTTCACAGTCTTGCTGGTACCGTTCGTCTCTGGTACAACTTGACCATTCAGATCTACCTTAGCACCCTGCGTAACCATTTGCACTTCCTTCTCTCCAGCAACTCCATGTATAATGGCTTCCTTGGCCTTCTCAAGGACTTTCATCTTCCGATTCTCGCCCCGAAGTCTCTCGAGATGCTCAAAATACTCAGGTGTAACAGGTGTAACATATTTACCACAGAAGACACCAATTTCAAACTCTTGTGTTGGGCCACGCGGAGAGAGCTCAGCACAGGCAGCTTTCAAGTCTGCAAGCGACTGATAAATGACCTCTTCAGCACCAATATGCTCTGCAATTGCCTTTCGGTCTCGATTATGTGCTATGAGCTCCTGTGGAGAGGCGAGATCGATGCCATAAATATGGGCGTGGGTGATCGGAGGAGAGCACGAAGCAAAAATAACTTTCTTTGCACCAGCTTCTCGGGCCATGCTAACAATCTCTCTACTCGTTGTGCCGCGGACGATACTGTCGTCGACGAGAAGCACAGTGCGGCCTTCAAACTCCGAAGGAATAGTACTCAGCTTTCGACGTACAGATTTTTGTCGAGCGCCTTGACCAGGCATAATGAAGGTGCGGAAGACATAACGATTCTTCACAAAGCCTTGGACGTACGGAATCTTAAGTCGCTCCGAGAGGCTTGCCGCGGATGTGTTTGACGTCTCAGGAATGGGAATAACCACATCAATCTCCTTGACAGCTTCTTCACCAAGGATGCGGACAATCGTATCTGCCAGCTTGTACCCCATATTCTGCCGACTATGATGAACGCTGATGCCATCGATGATAGTATCTGGACGAGCGAAATACACATACTCGAAGATATCGGGCGAGTACGCAAGCTGAGGAACAACTTGGCGAAAGACAGGCGCAGCCCCTTTTCGGATGATTACAGCTTGGCCTGGGAGGATGTCCACAATATTGGAGAAGCCTAGCTGACGCAATGCGACTGACTCGGAGGCCATCATGTAATCCGTAGCTCCAGCTAAACTTCCCGATGGTCGAGATCCAAGGACCAGTGGCCGAATGCCATAAGGATCGCGAAAGCCAAGAATTCCAAAGCCAGCCAGCATTGCAGTACATGCCCAACCACCGATGCATCTTCCATACATGCGACTCAAGCTGCTGAACAAATCTTCCTCGTTGACACGGGCTTTTCCAGTCTCGTTCAGCTCGTTGGCGAAGATATTGAGCATCAGCTCGCTGTCGCTATCAGTATTGACATGCCTGTGCGCATCTCTGTCAAGGAACGTTCGGAGGGCTTCGGCATTGATCAGATTGCCATTGTGGGCGAATGTAATACCGTACGGACTGTTGACATAGAAGGGCTGTGCCTCAGCGCTCGCACTACTCCCAGCTGTAGGGTACCTCAAGTGTCCCAACCCCATAAAACCAGGAAGATCTTGGACTCGGCTGCCATCATTGAAGACCTTTGCAGCCATGCCATTTCCTTTGCACTGGTATATCCGACCGCCAGAGGCGCAAGTAGCTATGCCACACGCATCTTGTCCTCTATGTTGGAGATAGTAGAGTGCGTCGTGAAGGTCTGCAGCGGCTGTCGTCGAGCTGGGATCGTCGATATGGCCGAGTATGAGGCCTAGAATGCCGCACATTTTGATAATAGAGTCTCGTTCCTAGAAGTTCTTGTCACCATGTCAGTAGGGTCAAAGAATGCAGCAGCTTGACAACAAGGGATGCGATGGTGATTCAGACACGAAATGTTCTCCTCAACATTGAATAGGCAGTCTAACATCTTTAATTCTTTCTATCATCATAATCACAGCAGAAGGATGGCAGAAGGATGCAACAAATAATGCAGAGCAGCGACTTACCTTTGGCTTTCTGTTGGAGAAATTTCTGCTCAATGCGCATGGAGGGGTCGTGGACTGGTAACACTTGAGTTCAACAGCAGGGCAAGTAAAGCATTCTCAGCCAAGGGGCTTCTTCTTCGGAGATAGCTTATCCTCAGGTCGACTGAGAAGATACGCAGCGTTGTGAGGAATTATTGGCCACATTTTGAAGTAGTTAGGATTGCTTCGCGGTCCCGCGAATTTTTATCGGCGCCAAAAGTGGAATGTGGGGAAGCAGCCACAACGGCTACTTGTAGGGTGACATTCTTGGAACCTTTCCTGCGCTCCAGAGATTGGAGACCAGGGCTTAGATTCCCACCAGATAGCCTAGAAAAAGCAGCAGTCCTCTCATGGACGTATATTCCCACCAGATAATTCAAAAACCTGACTCTCGAAGTGGGAATCCTCTGATCATATTTCCCTATCTCCCTACATTGTGGTTGTGAAAGAGGTGATTGGCTATAAAACAAGGAATTATTACAACGCTAACGGAACTCGGTGGCCCGATGTCCGAACTTGAAGCTTTTCTCGAATATATTCATTGACAATTGCATAGTTTTATAAGATATCTTCAATGAGTCTTTCTCTCTTGAAAACAATCTAGCGTAACTTCAGAAGCTTTTTCGAAATGTCATTGTGTTTGAATCTCTTGCCGTAGTCCTCTTTCCTCCATCAGGGGTCGAACTGTCATTTTCTCTGTCACATATCTATACTGACGACAAGCCTCTATCATTTTTCATTTGGTACAAGCCAATTGCAAGGAGCACACCGGTGGAGGAATAGGCAGCAGCCCCTGAATTTTTCATTGACAATGTTGTTAAATGCAGCATTGTCGTCTCTTGTGACTCTAATTGTAATCTCTTGTTTCTGGAAATATCAGTCTTATCCAGCAGCCTTTGAATAGATATACAAAGGCTGACAAGATACAACGCCACTGTGCTATTCTTTACCCTATGAAAATACCTGCAGACACCCAGAATCTATGGATTGACCAAACCATTATAAGCCTCAGAAGAACTACTTCTCACCTCATAGGATCAGATTTGGGACTTTTCTCCGAACACAGAGATAGTACAAGGAGTACAAAGTGATATTTTCCAGCCATAGTTGGATCATGATTTGAGCACGAAAGGGGTATATATTGACAAAGCTGAATAATTTGATATGGATCATTGACTGAGCTGTTATAACTTCCTAGATTGCCCCAAGCTCCTTCATACTATACTACTTCTAAATAGCTCCGCGGCGTGCTATTTCTACCAGCTTGCCTCTGTTCCAACGAGCCTCGCAGGTGAATTTCACATCAAATGAGGCCACTTTGAGGTAATCTCCACTCCGTCGTCACTGTCTCATATACATTGAATTAGATCTGACCGAGTACCAGCAGAAGACCCAATATCAAACCAAGGCACTGGACTCACGAGTCTGTGACGTACTTGAAACAAATCGAAAGTCTCTCCTGCTCCCAGCTGCTACCGCTGGTGAGTCACATCTCATATCAAGGAACCCAAAATTGATCCACAAGCTATAGGTAGGGTGTGTGACAACTCCTGGTGTTCTTAGATTTTGCGTCCGCAGCAGGAATTGAGACAAGGTAGATTTCACCTTGAGACAAACTCTAGCCTCCTGGCACGCTGAAGGATTGGCTGATGCTGTGAATGTCTTCAGCACTTGAAGTTCGAGATTGGAAGGTGAATTTCTTACCAAAAGGAACATCCTAGCAAGGCTATGATATCTGGATTCACCTTCTGATCGGGATCAATCGTTGAGATTGCTGAGTGAATCCCTTGTCCGAGAAATTCATTTAGGTTGTCTCTCTCTCAGGTTCGACATTTCATACAGTTGACTGCAGATCGAAATCAAGTGCCGCTACAGGAGAGAGTATACACAACACTTGGGGAAGGCGACTGGTGACAAACTACTCAACACATCGAAAGCTGGACTGGTCAGTGGCTTCTCAATGGCTTCTCTTCGGCGGCGATCCGTCATCGTCCTTGATGACGACAATGATGTGGATGATGATCTGATTGTTCTGGATCATGGTATGTGTCACCTTCCAACTCCCTCCTGCCATCTTCTTCCTTCAGTCGGATTGGCTGCTTGATGAAGAGGCTAGAGAAGAGCAGACGTCAAACGTTGGAGCTTGACGGAATTAATCAACATAGCTCTTACAAACCTTCCATAAAGCAGGAGCCTTATACCCGTCAAGCACTTCGAAAGCAGTCAAGCCAAAGTTCAAACCAGGCAACATACCGTATCAACAAACTCTTTCCACGCAACAAATCACGAAAACCAAAGAGAAGAAGCCTACCTCAAACTCACCGGATGCGTCTACGATATCACCTTTCGGTCATCTTGACTGGAGTTCCAAATCAACAAAATCAGACCCCAAGACGCCGACCAAGACGCCTGTCCCGGCTTCAAAATCCTCGTTGAGTTCTGAGCCAGGGCATCATGCGAGATCACGCACGCTTTCACTTTCATCGACGGCAGAGAATTTGAGAGCATCTTTGCTCGGAACTGTCCATGAGCCAATTGATCTTCTTGCCGAAGATTCTGGGGATGATTTTGGAGACAGGCCAAGGAGCGGAAAGAGAAGGCGAACCGGGGACAGCGGGTCTTCTTCTATTGTTTCGAAAGACGAAGCCAATCACAACCTGCAATATATCTTACTCGATGACAACGACGAAGATGGCGACGAACCGCCCAATGCACTCGTTAGAAGCTTAGGAAGGCATCCTATGGCCGATGATGAATTGATAGATCTTGAGGATATTGAAGACGCTTTGCTAGAAGCCGATGGCCAGCTTTTTCAGGTCGAGGAAGGTCAATACGAGGAGGCAAAAGGACAAGATAGCAGAAAATTTTCCAGAGCAGTGAAGATCGAACGACGAAATCCCGACATTATCTTTCCGTTTGTGAGAAAAGATTCGATCAAACACCTGGGTAGCACGGTCATACCGAACAAGACTGTTGAGTTACGTGACGGTAGCTTTCTACGTATCACCGATGTGCTGCTCAACACCGAGACGAAGGCTGTAACATTGCGAGGCCATCGACTCCAGCGGACGAGAGAAATGAATGGGATGCTTGAGAAGAAGATGAACGAGTGTGTTCTTTTTCTTGAAGTCGACGCGGACGACCAGAGAGATCCTCTCAAGCAAGCTGTGGTTGAAGCTCCTCTCTCCGAGGTTATTCAAATTCGGAATGTTCGTTGCACAAATGCCACGTACCCAGAGAATCGGAACTTGCACTTCGAGGACTTCAAAAGCAAAGTGATGGCTCAGGAGACTGGCGGTTTGACGGCCCGATGGAGATACATTTGTCAATACGACTCGGCAATCAAAAGACATCATAACAGATACAATGAACGCTCTCTGGAGCGCCTTGTTCCGGACGAGTGTACCAAGGGGTATTCCACCACAGCCGCTGCTCGTCGGTTCAAGTGGCGGGGAAAGACCATTCTGGGCGGTGCTTACCAACCCATTATCGACAGACGAGAGACTATACATCGTCGAGAGAGCGGCGAAGGAAGTGCCGTCAGTATCAGAAGCTCTCCAATAGCAAAAGACTTTGCTCTCGTAGGTATTCACTCGATCGACGACTCTTCAGCTAAAGAAGATCGCGATTTGAACCGCGATGGGGAGAAACGGCTAGGTACAGCAATAGCAAAGCGAAAGCATAGTGATGTGGCGGTCGCTTTTACAGGGCAAACCTCCTGGTGTGGACAGATACAGAAGAAAATTAAACGTGCAGAAGAGGAATCCATGAAAGAGACAAGAGAGAAAATGTCCAGAATGAGTCTCCAGCCTCGTGAGAAATGGAGCTCCGACACCAAGTCAAATATCATCGACCTCTCTGCACCACTTGCTGTTGATCTGACCTTGTCCGATTTATCAGAACCGCCCGCGATGGGCTCCATTCGCACAAAGTCGGAAAGTCCACGGCGGCGAACTGCGAAAACTGCGCGAACTCCAGGTCAACAGTTCACGTACGGCGATGGGTTCTGTGGAGGCGGTGGTGCAACGCGAGGAGCAGTTATGGCAGGTCTCCGCGCTCTTTGGGGATTCGACCACTGGGAGCATGCTTGCGAGACTTGGAGAGCAAATTTCCCACACGCGACTTGTTACCACGAAGATGCGCACGGCTTCGTCCAATTTGCCAAGCGGCATCCAGATCTTGTGAAGGTGGACATACTCCACTTATCACCACCTTGCCAATTCTTCTCGCCCGCCCATACGATCGACGGCCGTGATGATGAAATGAATACTGCGAGTCTGTTTGCGGTGCTCGAAGTCATTAATGTTTCGAGGCCAAGGATTGTTACGCTGGAACAAACATTTGGGCTTTGCCATCCGCGCTTTAGATTCTACTTTAATGCGTTGATCCATATGTTCACGGCTCAGGACTTCTCTGTCCGGTGGGCAATCATTTCTTTGGCCCAATGGGTTGGTCTTCTTCCTCTATTCCAGGAACGCAGCTAACCAAATTTCAGGGTCTTCCGGCGCGCCGAATGAGATTGATCATGATTGCAGCATGGTAGGTTCTTTCAAGTCCTGAGATCTCGAGCAAGACTGAATCAAGTCCATAGCCCAGGTGAAATTCTTCCCAGAATGCCTGCTGCAACACACTCGGAATCAGGTAGTGCGACTTCGAAGCCTTTCACTTCCGTTCAATCAGTGCTGTCATCGATTCCTCGCCCTAATCGTCTCCGGCCTGACCCACTGCACGATCCTGCCGCAGTTACGTTTCCTCCCAACAAGTGCCTCACGCCCTATGATGCAACCAAGATCCTGTCCCGAGCCATAACTACCAGTGGTGGTGGTAACTGGCACCCCTCTGGCAAGAGAGATTTCACTCGGAGGGAATATGCTACTTTGCAAGGCTTCCCGGAGTGTCATGTGTTCAAGGGAAAGGCTATTAAAAAGCAGATTGGAAATGCGGTCCCGCCTTGTATCGCTAAGGTGCTATTCGAGAGTATCAAGAGGGATTTAAGTACGGCTGATGGGGTGGACGATAGTGCTGAGTTTGTTGGTTAAGTGAGTGGAGGTGGTTGACAAAGTGGGCCAAGCGGTGCGGTGGAAAGTGTGCGTTCCTTTTGCCTGCTTTCATTGATTTCGTTGAACTTTTCCTCGCTCCGCCAGGATGCTGAATTGACGCTGTTCTCTGGAATGCCGGAGGAGCTTCTATTAGACAGGACGAAGTGTCCCGGTGCATGGCTAGACATACACAGAACGGACACTCGCTTCTGCGTCTATCATGGCCTTCAAATGAAAGAAATTAACATCAAGTAATAGTGTCCATGAGGAAAAGTTTTAGACTTGAATGCTTTCGATTGACGTGCTGTACTAAAGCGACACAAAGTCCCGCCTAATGCCTTCAACAGAAACGATATACTATCCTCAGGATCTGGCTCCATGGCCGGCCCTTGTGGTGTCAATGGACTTCCTAACAATGGAGAAGTCAGTTAACTGTTTGCCCAAAGTACGTGTGGAGAACATATAGAGTCATGGGAAGGGGCTCAGTGATCTTGGTTAGAATGTTCATGACTTCGAAAAGTTCACTATTTTCAGTGCGTTTGTTGTAATCATAGCAGGAAATCGTGGCAGCATGGTGCTGCAAGAAGAATTGATGAGGCTGCCTTACCATTTATCCACAACAAGCAAAACCAGCTACTGTGTTTAGTAATGGCAAGAGTGGCATAGCAAATTCGTTCTCGAAGGAAACAGAGACTTAAATCGTCAATGCGGGTGTATATGGACGTTCTGCAAGCCTAGATAATTTTTCTTGAACAGGTCAGCTTGTATTCCCAAAGGTGCTGCCGTAGGAGTGTTTATTGGTAGAAAACGTTCAGAATATGTAAGATTGAATGTCATCCACGAGCACGGTATAGCGACTCCGGCGAGAGTGCCACCGTGCCAGGTCGATCGCAAATTATATCATCATTGGAAATGTAGGGTGTCGAGTTCGATGTGAAAGGAGTAAAGCACTTACAATTAGCTTCCGGACTTGGAGAGCAGGTCTGCAGAACATCAAATTGCGCTATTGGTGGAAAGCACTGAAGTTGGACGGTTCGGAAGAGTCCTGTCGAGAACTTTGGTGGAGTTTTGTGGTGAGGTTGCCGCAAGAACTTTTAAAAGTTCTCGAATTTGAGCCTGGCCGGGATTCCGCTCTATCCGTTTACGGACTAGCTTCAGAGCGAAATTCGCTCGGTAAACGACGCACTGAATTTCCCAAAATCGAGACAGCGACTCTTCACCAGCAAACCGACAAACCCTCGACAACAGCGCCCAGTACGTTTCCATAACTCTGACACTACCCCAGGCCTTTGAACTGACGATTGTTCTCCAGAATAAATTACAATGGGTGACGCAGAGATCAAGGCATCATCTTGGAGACTGGTGGAGGTCGGCCGTGTCGTTCTCATTCACGGAGGTCCTTCAGATGGAAAGCTCGCAGCTATTGTTGAGATCATCGATCACAAGCGTGTATGTGGCCTACGGTTCGAGAAAAAAATTGAAGGGAGGAAGACTGACTTGCTTGCAGGCTCTCATCGATGGCCCATCAACAGACACCAAGACCGCCGTACCCCGTCAATCGATTGCCCTCGCACAACTCATCCTCACACCTCTTGTTCTCGAGAAGCTTCCCAGGGGTGCGCGAACTGGTGCGGTAAAGGCGCAATGGGAAAAGGCCAGTATTGAGGCGAAGTGGCAGGAGAGCGCGTGGGCCAAGAAGCGTAGCCAAAAGGAGCGGAGACGACAACTGACGGATTTCGAGCGGTTCAAGGTTATGAGATTGAGAAAGCAAGCACGTTTCGAGGTCCGAAAGTCGTTGGCTAAGGTCAAGGCTGCGTAGACGGAGGATGGATTTGGGGGTTCGAGCATGACTGCATTGGGTTGCTGGATTCCTTTGCTTCTCAGGGAGCTTTGTATCCTACGTCAGATTTGACAGGCGTCACGAGCATATGGACTTCAAAAAGACAATGAAGTGCTTCCTAGAAATAATTGCTGGAGCTTTGGTGTTCCTATGTCCCACTGCGAGCCATGATGCAGTTGAAGAGATTACTTGAAAAGAAATCTGCCAACCAAATTTATCACCCCTAGAAACTGTAATTATGCCTGCTTGGGGCTCCAATAATGCAAAATTTTCAATGGTGAATGCCTGCGTTCTCGTGCAATACTTCTTAGAGAATTCGAATTCGGCAACCAGGCCTTTAGCGAACGCACCCACTTCACCAAGGGCTTCTCGAACAACTTCACGGCCTAAACACCTCCTCACACTCTCCGTCCAAACCACTAGGTAAGTCGATCTAATGTTTTCTTGCAATGGGATACGAAGTGCAGATCACGTTCTGGGGGAGTCGCAAGATCTGCAAGATCAAGGCGCACGACAAATATTCTGAAATGGTCGCGGGGCACACAACGTCAGTCTACTAACTCTTCCTACTTCAGACATACTGCCCAGCATGTCGAACCCACGCATCGAAGAACTACCTGATGATGAGCCTACGAAGAACGTCACTGCGGAAGACGAGGGATCGGAGAGCTCTGACTCTGAGGTCGAGACTGGCGAGAGCGGCCTTCCAGCAGGAGGAACAATTGTCCACTCTCGCAACGAGAAGAAGGCTCGCAAGTCAATTGCTAAGCTCGGTCTCACCAGAGTTCCTGGTATCACCAGGGTCACTTTGAGAAGACCAAAGAACGTGAGTGATCCTTTCTTGCTAGACTGGCTGTATGTCACGGAAACAACTTCAGTGGGGGCAGCAGGGTAAACCCCAACTGCTGTAGAATATTCTTCATGACTTGGGTCCCAACTGCTATCCCCAGAACATTTGAGAGTCTTTGGCTAATTTCCATGCTTGATACAGATCCTCTTCGTCATCAACCAGCCCGAAGTCTACAAGTCTCCAACCAGCAACACATACATGTAAGCTATTGAACATTTATCTGATGGTTTAGATCAGCTGCTAATATTTGAAAGCGTCTTCGGAGAGGCCAAGATCGAGGATCTCAACTCCCAAGCCCAAGCTTCCGCTGCTCAACAATTAGCTGCTGCTGAGGCACACGACCACTCTGGACACGACCACTCTGGCCACGATCACTCTGGTCACGACCACGGCAAGGGCAAAGCCATTGATACTGGTGACGATAAGAAGGATGATGACGAGGATGACGGGGAGGAGGTCGATGCTACTGGTCTCGAGGACAAGGACATTGAGTTGGTCATGACCCAAGCAAGCGTTTCAAGGAACAAGGCTATCAAAGCATTGAAGGAGAACGACAATGACATAGTCAACTCTATTATGGCTCTCAGCATATAGGGTCAGTCATAGGGCTGTGGATTTAACTGGCTTGCAGAGCAGTAAATGGGCGATGCCGGGTGGTGATGATAGACGTGGGGAAACAGCCTACATCCAAGAAACATGTACTCTGAAATGCAAACAAAAAATTGCATGACAAAATCTAGGAAGAGAGTTTTTTCGAGCTATTTGAAGTGATCCGTTGGCGCCGAGGACCAATTTTGCAGAGAGACCGACACCTCAAAGGCTTTTTTTTACACCTACTCGTACAGATTTCGGTCCATAAAACCCCAGCAAACAAAATCTCCCGCAGAAATACGTGTGAATCCACAGAAACGTTAATACATTTTCGAGTGCTCAAGATCCATCAAAGTCACGTGATACTATTTCCTGTCGGCAAAGCTCAAGATTTGACGATCCGACTTCAGCAGATCCAACTCTCCACTCTCCAATTGTCTCAACCCCATCACAATGGCAGCCGGAGTAAGTTCAACCAACCAATTACCTCACATTCGTTGAGCCGAAGCTTCTGTCTGCGCTTCAAAATCCTTAGCTCGTCGTCCTCACGGCGCTGTGCCAAAACTATCGTCTCCCTCTCTTCTGACCGTAGCTAACATATCTTTTCTACAGCGAAGTGCAGCGCTCAAGCTCGACTGGGCCAAAGTCACCACTTCCCTCGGTCTCCGCGGCCAGACCGTCACCTCCCTCCAAGCGTTCAAGAAGCGCAATGAAGATGCCCGTCGCCGAGTAACCCAGCTCTCCGACCAATCCTCCAAAGTCGACTTTGCTCATTACCGTTCGATCTTGAAGAACCAAGCTGTCGTTGACGAAATTGAAAAGCATTTCAATTCGTTCAAGCCCGCTACATACGATGTTGGGAGACAAATCAAGGCGATTGAGGCTTTTGAGGCACAAGCTTTGAAGAATGCCGAGGAGACGAAGGGACGTGTTGATTTGGAGTTGAAGGACTTGGAGAAGACGCTGAAGAATATTGAGGAAGCGAGACCATTTGATGAACTCACTGTGGTATGCTTTACTGGGATGACGATCATTACAATGGAGGAAGCTAATTGGCAATTGCTTTGCAGGACGAAGTCGCTGCTGCTCGACCAGATATCGATGAGAAGACTGCCCAACTCGTTTCCAAGGGACGCTGGTCTGTACCAGGCTACAAGGTATGATTCAACTGATATTGTTACATTATTCATATCTGACCTTCTTATAGGAGAAATTCGGCGACCTCTCGGTGCTGTAGACAACCACCTAGCATCCTTTCCTATGTTACCTGTACTATTGTAAATAGCGGTCCGATAGAAGAATCGCACGATGTTGGTACCTTGGCTAGAATCTACTGATCTGCTTTGTGACAACTGTCCAACCCCACACGCAATCGTCATTCGACGGTACCGTTGGGATTGAATGCCTCACAAGCATTTGGTTCTCTCCCACTCCCTGACGATGTATTGTATAAAGAATCTGAATCCGACGATCATGAATTGCGTGTGAAATACGAAGATGCATGAAATTAAGTTGCTCCGAGTAGTTGCTATTGCGAGCTACGAACTGGGGCTACCCGGCCACTCATATTTAATTTGATGTGTCGATATTCTAGCTCAACAACCATCTCAACCCCTCGATCATGTCGTTCTCTGCTTGCACTGCCCTTTCTAAGTAAGGCGCCTTCAGCCAGAACGTGTGTGGCCACCCTTCTATCACGTCCAGTTGAACATCGACACCAGCCTCCCTTAATGCTTCCGCATAACAAGCTCCATCAGAATAATATATGTCATTTGTCGAGACCTGGATCCAATGTTTCGGCATCCCGTTCAAGTCCTCTGCCTCCAGTGGAAGCATTTTTGTTGTCCGATTCTCGTTATTAACGGCAGCACCACTCAATAACGAAGTGTGAAACCCCTCTGACATTGAGGTATGAACGCCTTTGAATCGAGCAGGCAAGTAATTGCCGCCTTCTGTTGCATTGCACGTTACAGGTCCTCTCAACAATACCCCATCGATCACCTCGCTCTTGAGGCTGCGATGATGCTGTGAAATTTGCCCTGCAAGCTCTAGAGGATGAGAAAGTCAGTGGATTTCTGTTCGGAGGAAGCTTGATTTCAAAATCAATAAAGATAAGCTGGGACTAGGAGTCTATTCCTCGTCCAGCACTTACGTCCTCCAGATGAGCTACCCATCACGACCAATTTCCCATCATTCTTGCTACTGGCAATTTCTCCGAAAGCGTAGAGAGCATCGGAGAGAGCATTATCAGCGGTGAACTGTGGGAGCTTGCGGTAGGTACAGGAGTAAACCCTGCAGTTCAAGGTTTTGCAGATTCGACGACAGGATAAGTCTTCACTGTCTAGATCTCCGACATATAGTCCTCCTCCATGGAAATAGATAACCACGTCCTTCGTCACGGGAGTTGATGAAGTAGGCAGGTATTTCCTGATGGGAACAAAATGGATATCAGCTAAGCCTGGCTGGGGTCCGAGGTGTGTATCTGAAATGGAAATGTGTTTTGTCAGATGTTCGTCTCTCCCAGCGAGCAGTTCTTTGTTCATTGCTTTGCAGGCATCACTGTAGCGTTTTCGGTTAACGACTGGGTCTGTAAACACGGTCTTGGGGGCCAAGAGGTTGAAGGCTTCTTCGTGAGCGAGCCATGCTGGGTGTAAAGGTGGGGCTTTCTCAAGGACGAGCCTGGGATCCATTGAGAAGCAAGACGACGGAGCTAGAACTGAAGGCGGTCCATCTGTAGAGCGTAAAATTTCTGCCATTTTGTCTTGATATCTTGGTTACGAGAATGCTTGGACGGACAACCTATTACACTGTCAGCTCGTACAAGTAGAAGGGCAGGACGCCGGAGCTGATGCGTAATCGAGATTTGCGGGTTGAAGATGACAGAAGTAAGCCCGGAGATTTTGCAGAGCAAGTAAAGCAAGACTTCAGAATAGCTTTGGAGTTTGCAACGCCTGAGTTTCAAGTTTTACATACTTGAGATTAATCCGATCTTGCAGTATACCTCTTTTGGAAGTGTGTAAATTTCTGAAGTATTCCACACTAAGTCGATCTTAGTC
>Ga0302140_10006126_pt1 | contig 15115 bp, 17 predicted proteins | sample I_Bog_E1_1_FD_202095 | JGI IMG/M metagenome (GOLD analysis project Ga0302140, IMG submission 202095) | Peat permafrost microbial communities from Stordalen Mire near Abisko, Sweden - I_Bog_E1_1 | ecosystem: Environmental > Terrestrial > Soil > Wetlands > Peat | place: Sweden: Abisko, Stordalen...
CGGTTCTTCACTTCGCCATGCAATCCTCCTGATCGAATACGCAAAATGAGGAGATCCACAACATGGGCAGTATGTGGGCTACTGTTGCTGTCCGCTTTGATTCCGGCAGCCCTGGCCGAGAAGACGGCAGCTGACTACTTCGTCCACTCTTTGCCTGGTGCACCAGATGGCCCTCTACTGAAGATGCATGCCGGGTATGTGTTGCAGGATTGAGCAGATTCATGTTTTGTTGTCTGACAGCTTTCTAGTCATATAGAGATCACCCCGGAGCACAACGGCAACCTATTTTTCTGGCACTACCAAAATCGGCACATTGCAAACCGGCAAAGAACTGTGATATGGCTAAATGGTGGACCTGGATGCAGCTCTGAAGATGGGGCCCTGATGGAGGTGGGCCCTTATCGAGTAAAAGATGGAAGCCATGGCCCCTCGCTTGAATATAATCCGGGTTCCTGGGACGAATTTGCGAACATAATGTTCGTCGACAATCCAGTTGGGACAGGCTATAGTTTTGTGGATACAGACAGCTATACCCATGAGTTGCCGGAAATGGCCGGCCAGTTTATCACTTTCTTGGACAAGTTTTTCGCTCTGTTCCCAGAGTATGAGCACGATGATGTGGGTTCAGAAGTAGCTTGAGTTGAGTTTCACTAATTTGATATAGCTTTACCTCGCAGGGGAGTCTTATGCTGGCCAACATATTCCATACATTGCCAAGGCAATTCTCGATCGCAACAAAGCAGGAGCAAAACATCCTTGGCAGCTGAAAGGAATGCTAATTGGGAATGGTTGGATATCACCAGAAGAGCAGTATATGGCGTATCTTTCATTCGCTTATGAGCGTGGGCTGGTCCAGAGGAATTCGGACGTCGCTAAGAGATTGGAGTCTCAACAAGCTATTTGTGTCAACAAGCTGAGTGAAAATGGAGGGAAAGATCATGTGGATATTGGCCAGTGTGAACAAATTCTGCAGGAGATCTTGCGAGAGACTCAAACAACTGGTCCGGACGGCAAATCACAGTGTTACAACATGTATGATGTCAGGCTCAAGGACTCGTACCCGAGCTGCGGGATGAACTGGCCCCCGGATTTGGAAAATGTCACACCCTACCTACGCCGATCAGACGTCTTGGATGCGCTTCATATTTCGCCCGGAAAGCGCACTGGATGGACCGAGTGCAGTGGTGCTGTTGGTGGTGCCTTCAGAGCCTCGAACTCGGTTCCTTCAATCCAGTTTCTTCCAGATCTCCTGAAGGAAGTTCCCACTGTTCTCTTTTCTGGAGCAGAGGACCTCATCTGCAACCATATCGGGACGGAGGAGCTCATTAGCAACATGCAGTGGAATGGTGGTAAGGGTTTCGAGCTGTCCCCAGGCACCTGGGCCCCACGCAGGGAATGGGTATTCGAGGGCGAGTCTGCTGGCTTTTGGCAGGAGGCCAGGAATTTGACATACGTTCTTTTTAACAATTCTTCGCATATGGTCCCATTCGACTACGCCAGACGGACTCGGGATATGCTCGATCGTTTCATGGGTGTTGACATAGGCAGTATCGGTGGCGTTCCAACAGACAGTCGTATCGATGGAGAGAAGGGGCTTGAGACCTCAGTGGGCGGTCATCCAAACAGCACTGCTGCGGAGGAGGCTGAGCAGGCCAAGCTTGAAGCCGCCAAATGGTCCGCCTACTACAAGTCTGGGGAGGTTGTTCTTGTCATAGTCATTATTGCAGCAGCGGCATGGGGCTATTACGTCTGGAAAGACCGCCGCCAACGGGCAGGCTATAAAGGGCTTTTTGGAGGGGAAACTCCAATGTCTCTCGGGGTTGCTCGGGAGAGCCTCCGAGGTGGAATGGGTTTGGAAAGCTTCCGCCACAAGAGGGGCAACAGGGATGTGGAAGCCGCAGATTTCGATGAAAGCGAGTTAGATGAGCTTCATGTGAGGACTCCTACAGACGATATTGATCGGTATTCTGTCGGGAGTGCGAGTGATGATGAGGAAGGGGAGAAGCATGGTAATGGTCACACAAAAGGAAAGCAGGGAGAGAAGAGTTAATAGCATTTACGGCGTTGGACTTTCTGCAGGCGCCGTGGAACACATAACTCGCAGATCATGAACATACATCTTGAAACTGCGATCCTATCACGAGACGTGATTCAGTTTTCAGACGACGTTTTTCTTCATTTCCTATCTAAACTATCTCCGCTTTCTTCGCTTTCTGTGCGGGTGGTATTCATCTCTGGAGTATTTCCCCGTAACGCCGGAATATGCATGATCCGCTGTCGCCTCGATTTCTTCACGTCACGAGCTAAATCGGGATTATAATACAACGGATCTTCTCGATTGCCCTTCCCGTATGATGTCCGTAGCTTCGCTATTTCAAATCTCGCCGTAGTGTTTGATTCGTCATCTATCTCTTTTTCACACTTGGACGAGGCTTGCATTCTTCGGTGCCGACCGGATGCATCATCACTTTGTTTGGATACTGTGGGGTGTTGGTTGCATATCCTTTGCTCCAGTCATAACTGACTGCATAAGCAAAGATCTGCCCACTGCGGTCGAAGGCTGTTGCTGAAATGGTGCCGCCGGTCGTCGGGTATCCTTTGAGTCTGTGCTTGGCTACTCCATCCCAAAAGTGGAATGTGCCGTCAGAACCTGCAGTGCTAAAAGTGCCGTGTTGAGGATGAAAGGAGATGGCATTGACGGAGTAGACGTTTGTCATATTGTTCTGGGGAGGGTCCCGGTGGCATTTGAAGGAGAAGTTCGAACTATAAATGCTCGATTAGTTTTCTTACTGCTACCTTGAAAGGAGGACACTTACGCTGCGTCCTTCTCCTCAACATATTGGATGGCACATCTCCCCTCAATGCTTCCAACCGCAAAGCCAGAAGCGTCTGGGAAGCAGCTGACAACTCTGGTCTGCCACTTCAGCGGGCTTTGGATTGTCTTGTAGAATTTCGCAGGTTCGTTCAACGCGATTACGTTGATATACCGGTCTGCTGTGCCGATGACCAAAAGGTTTTTCTTGACATCCAGAGTGTAAACGCGCTCTTGACATTGCACGCTGGCAACGGGCTGGCTTTGCCGCAAGTCCCAATACTTCACTGTCTTATCCCACGAGCCGGTCACAATCATCGGTGCGTTCGCTTGGGGAAGTTCAAAGTAACGGACACATCGTATAGGTTGGTCGTGCGCCGCAACTTGGGAAGCCGTATTCTGGTTTGCACCGAGGTCGATCACCTTTGCTTGTTTGTCTGCTCCTGCTCCAACGACTTTCGTCCCGTCCTAAACATGGTCAGTAAACTGTCACTGCTGTGGGCGAAGGTGTACTTACCGGAGACCAGTGGCAGCTTAACACCGGAGCATCGTGTTCGAAGAACGCCTTTCCTTCACTTCCACCATTCTGTGTGATTTGATAGATGCGGACCTTCTTGTCCCATGAAGCTACCGCGAGATGATCGGACTGGGGGGAGAAGGCAAGGTCGGAGATGCTGTCTTCAGGCGGAGTCTGCAGCGCGACGTCTTTGGAGAGGTCACCCAGGGTATTGGCTTGGCTCGTCGAGGCTGCGGTTCCAAATAGGCCGGCCATGATGGGCTTTTGCGCAACTGTGCAGCGACTTTCGAGAAGCGTTGGATTCGCTGCCCCTTCAAGCGCAAGAGGATGTGGTTTGCGGTATTGAGTTGTGGTAGGGAAAACTCAGGTGCCCGCAGGTCTTAGGCAGTTCTTTCACCTTCACGATCTCGAAAGTTCGCATCACGTCGCGCCTGCCGCATGCGGCCAATGAGAACCTCAGCTCTTTGTCTGCGCTAAATTGCGGCCGCTAGCAGGACAGCTTTTCCCACATCTCAAGCCGCTGCCGCTTTCGAGATTTCTTCCCTCCCCAACCTCCTCGCTCAAAGAATCGCATTCGAAGCACACAAACAGAGAGACCCCTTGGATCTCTCAGCTAGAGATAGCTGTTATGCTTTGGGAGAAAGTCCCCGGACGCCCTTCTTCTGGAAGGATTGCGGTAACGCGCCGCCATAGAAGCACTTTGCGGCTTCTCCTCTGCCAATTCTTTGTTGTTTCCATCACCCTCTCACCGTTTGCACTGCAATCTTGTTGACCTCAGAACTGGATCCTGAGCTGAGAAGACCACATGGATGAAGATATGAGTCCGAGCTTCTTGCGCAATGTATTCTGCGGCTGGGCGAGACGAGGTTGTGGGAGGTGATTGGACTGTTCTTGGTACGACTCGGATGCTCTGGCAGCTGGAGGCTACTTCGTCGAGATTGAAAGTTATGCGATTGCCATCTATTGCTATGCAAAGAGCAGCAGTGGTAACTCGATGGGGCTTATTCTTGATGCGAGAGGTCCTTTCATCCCCCAAAGTCCAATAGCTTATGGAAAGCGGAGACTTCACTCAGGATCAGAACGCACACTCTGCGTCTTCTTTCATCAGAAGATGCTGTTCATATCCAAAGTACGCAGTCTCAGAAGCTCTGTCGAAGGAGCTGGACTCCCCTTCGTTTACATGATGAATACCAATATAGAGTCAAGCACTGAGGGGCCCGTGTACAAAGCGGTGTCACTGTTGATGACCACGAATGCGAAATATGGTTTCTGAATAACGAATTCTCTTTTGTCACTTTCATTACTGGTTTGGACTTTGCAGGTGTCTCATAGAGAGTTGTTCTTGATCTTGCAAGTCAGGCGAGCATTGTGCTAGAAATAGGTCCAGTTACGAGACGTTGTGGAGGAGTTCTTTGGCGTGCTCCTCCCATTGAGGCTTATCATACCTTATCTTACATTTGTGCCCAAGAGGCTAGAGACGCTGCCCCAAACCTGTTCCCTCTGTCCGCTCAGTCATATATTTCATTTCATGTCCGTCATATGCCAAACGCCAAACCGTGCTTTCTTGTACAAAGATCACATCAAACCACCCAGGACTACTCGGCCGACACCAGCCACTTCACCCTTCACACCTGCCCGACTACTATCTTCAAACTCCTTGACCACGCCTTGCACTATGATCTTCCGAACTCTTGCATCGGCCTTTGTAAACATCTCTGCAACACTGGGACTGCACTCCCTCGGCGAAGCCACCAGACTCATAAGCCTCGTATAACAATCAATAAGTACATCACACAATGTCGCAAAGGTTTCGTAGAAATCCGGATCGAACGGCAATGAGGGGGTTAAAAGATATGTGTATTCCTCTCCGGGGAGTAGATCGATCTCGCTAATTGGGAATGATGTTGCCGAATTTGTACCTCCGGATGCATTGGAACTATTGGTAGACTTTGAGTCGAAGGAATCATTGCCCATGGGAAGCCCTATCTCGGCTGCTGAGCTTGTTCGCCGCCCCTTGCTACCTGTCGTTGTTGCACGCTTGAACATCTGTGGAAACCGACCTCGAGACAGTGACGAAGAACCGTCTGGTGGGTGCATCTGTTGAAAAGACTCAAATTCTGCAAGAAGGGCATTCAAGGTTTTCAGAAACTCGATTGGATTTGAGGAATTTAGGTCAAGAATCGTTGGCAGTGACAAGCCTAATAAGAGATAATTCGTGGCCCGCCGAGCTAGCTTGCGTGAATCGAAGTACGGCATTCGTTGCAGATCCGGTTTATTGAACAATAACGTATTGAACCAGTATACACGTCCCTCGTGTCTATAGATATATGTTAGTGAAGTGAAGTGTGCGATGGAAGAACTATCGGGGGACTCACGCCTTTCTCAAGTAATCTAACGTTGAAATTCTCTTCGATGAGGTCTCCTGGATATGCTGGTATGTAATGGTCTCCAAAGTCGGACTTGGGGGTTGCATAGACGCAAACGCAGGCGGTCCATTGGATGATATGGACTGATGGCCAGTCCCAGGTCTGACCAGCATATTTGCGTACGGGGTCGTGGATGTAAAGGAATCCGTGGGCGAGGGAGGAGATTGTGCAGCCTCAGCGCTGTCCACCACCTGAACGTAGCTGTCTGCAGATCTTGGCTGCGATTCGTTCTGGCGCGTGGAAGGAAGAGCAGGAAGGGGATAGTTATCGGTATATCTGGTTGACGATGAATTTGTGCGCCTCTCCGCAGGGCGGTAGATAAGGGTGGAGTTGTTTCGTTTCTGGGGGCTGGCGGTGGAAAAGGAGGACTTGCGACTGAATGAGGAGATTCTCAAAGTCGTATAATTCGATGCTTCGCTGCGAGAGGTGGGAGAGCCATTGCTGGTGCTCGGGCGACGTGCAGACGTTGCCATTATTTTCGATGCTACGCTGGCTGGCCCGGCCGTTCCCCACTTGCAGGAACGCCTCTTACGGCCTCGGAATTTCAGCAATGATTGATATGGAGTTATCGTTGGAGGGACGCAAGTGCTGCTCTATGAATGAAGGCGGTTTTTAAAGAAAGAGCAGCTTTCTGATCCTTCATTCAACGCGTCTCAGGTCCAGCGCCAAAAGCAAGAAGCAGCGGGTTCAATACCGGTAGGCGCCAGATGGGGGTGCTTCGCTGCCACGAGCTTCACATAGACTATCTAGGGAGGGAGGGAGCACATCTTGCGACCCGGAAGAGATGCCGCTTGCTTTAGTATCTGGATTCAAGCATCCATCCTATTCACTTCTATGCGGGGATTTCCTCTGCAGTTATGATGTTCGAAACCAGCATCTCAGGGGCTATCCAGGTGTGTCCAGATGGCTTCGCTTCCCCTGAGTAACCCCTGATGCGTGTCTACCGTGTCCCTCCCCGCCATATCGACTATTCCAATCGTAGAGGCGGTGTAGACACGTTCTGCACCGCTGCTGCAGCTCACCCCACCTTGCGATGCGAGGTTGCAATATAAGCTGAACGACTCTCTCATCCTCCGTCACCCTCACCACCGTTCGTCTCCCTTACCATGTCAGACATGCAAATCGAAGATGCCCCCCCGCCGGGAGAGGCCGCCGCCGAGATCCTCGACGAAAGGATTTGGATCGATGGCTGCTTTGACTTTTTCCATCAGTGGGTATTCTGCTGGATCTTCTACAATCACTCGACAACGTCGCGCAGGAGCTGCAGCCCCTTCTCTTCACGCTCCACGTCACTCCGTACCTTGCCAATGCTAATTGTCCGTTCATAGTGGTCATGCCGGAGCCATTGTGCAAGCCAGGCAGCTCGGCGACGAGCTCTTCGTAGGCGTTCACTCCGATGAATCAATCCTGGAAAATAAGGGACCTACTGTCATGACGTTGCAAGAACGGTAAACAAAACATGCACGACCCCGGAACCACTCGCTGATTGCGCTTTTTGAAGCATCGCGGCTGTCGATGCCTGCCGTTGGGTCACCAAGTCAGTGCCAAATGCTCCATACGTAACATCATTACCGTGGATCTCCCATTACGGCTGCAAATATGTTGTTCATGGTGATGATATCACTTCCGATAGCAGCGGAGAAGATTGCTACAGATTCGTGAAAGCGGCAGGACGATTCAAGGTTGTGAAACGGACGCCCAGCATCTCAACCACAGATCTAGTGGGGAGAATGCTTCTCTGCACGAGAACACATTTCATCAAATCACTGGCTCGACTCTTAGATGGCGAGGAAGGCTCGGGGACGGAGACCGAGAGAAAGGCAGAAGGTGCGGCACTAGCGCAGAGAATGCGGTTATATGCTTCCGATGAGACTGGCAAGCGTCCTGGATCCAGTGTATGGTTCTGGACTGCGTCGATCGAAGCCCGAGAAGACCACACCGAGGAGGAGAAGGGAGTATTTGCCCGCCTGTGTCAAGGTTCTCAGCCAAAGCCTGGCCAGCGGGTTATTTATGTTGATGGTGGGTTTGATCTTTTCTCGTCTGGTCACATTGAATTTCTCCGGCAAGTGATCACGGCCGAAGAGAAGGTTGGCCAGGATGAAGGCTGGTTCCGCACAGAAGCTGTACAGAAGCGTGTGGGTAGGGGAGATGATTATGGCCCAGCCTTCGTCGTTGCAGGTGTTCATGACGACGAGGTGATCAACCGCTGGAAAGGTGTCAATTATCCTATCATGAATATCTACGAGCGAGGACTCTGTGTCTTGCAGTGCAAGGTTTGTTCTTAAAAGTGGCACACAGCCCAAGCTGACTAAGTCTAGTTTGTGAATTCGGTTATATTCGGAGCTCCATTCACACCTACACGGGCATATCTTACCTCGACCCCTTGGGGAACTCCCGACGCAGTCTATCATGGCCCTACAAGCTTTATGCCCCTCACTTACGATCCCTATTCTGCACCGAAAGAGATGGGAATCTACCGAGAAATAGGCGAGCACGAGTTTTCTGGCGTTAATGCTGGACAAATTGTCCAGAGAATCTTGAAAAGTCGGGATATGTATGAGGAGAGACAGCGCGTGAAGGGTGTCAAGGGCATTGGCGAAGAAGCTCAGAGGAGAAGAGAGACAATGGAGGAGGAGCAGCGACTCAAGGAGAAGGAGAACGCGGCTTGAAGTATGGGACGATATGTGTGAGCTTTAGTAAGCGTCGTTGGTGTTCAACACGTGCGAGGATATCAGAAGGTCGTTTGAAGATTCTGGTGACGGAGGGCAACTTCCAATGGTCTTTAACAGCGTTGCCGTCTCATGGAAATTTTTCAATTTCGATGTACCCTCTCAGCGAACACCGCGACCTATTCTTCTAAGGGGTTGTTATTTGGCTCCCGTGCTTGAACACCAGCGCAGCTTTGGAAAACCACAAAGCTCGATAAATCGATGACGCCTAAATAGCAGGGACGGGTTTCATCATTCAGAACAGATCACCAAACCCCTTTTCAGAGTCTTTCTTGATAAGATCGAGCATTCCCTATTAAACATTAGCTTTGTGCCCCTCCCAAACAACTCTCCGCATCGTATACCTCTGGCAATATAGATTTCCCATTCTCACCCTTAACATACCGGAATGGCATCTTTGTGCTCTCGTTCTTGTTGATACGGAATTCCGGATAATCCACGTATGGAATCTTGTCAAGAGGAACTATGCTGTTGTTAGCACGTGCTAGATTGAGAGTCACCTTCCTTGCCTTTCTCCTGTACTACAAGCCTCGTTACCCTGACTGCGGTGTCAGTGGTCATCTGCTTCGGGCCAAGGCGACGACCTTCGAAGCCTTTTTTCCTCAACTCCGATGTCCTATCTGGGATATGTCAGACGGCATAATTTTCCCCCAATAAGTTACAAACCTCGCGGAGGGTCATCCCCTAATCAAATGTCAGAAATGGAAATACGATTATATATGTTTGATCACTCACCTAAGATTCCACCAAATAGGAAGACATCAAAGTTGTCCCCATCATCGGGACTAAGTTCCTTCGTTGCTGATGGGTCCAACAAGCATACGCGGGTTTTGTCATCTGCATACAGAATCTCAACGCTCCGGTCGTCTGCAGTAAAACCCGGCACGTGCTTCAACACAGCGGGCAATACCAAGGTCGACGGAACTGATGACAAACAGAATTTTGCACCTGCCTGATGGGATTCCTCAGCTATGGTCACATACTCCAATTCAGACCAAGGACCGAGCTCATCATCAAGGTGCTCAACGATATACGTTTTGCTCGCCATTGTCGTCGACGACTTGGCAAGATGTGACCACCAATACTCTAGGAATTTGTCGACTATCGCCGAAGGTGAACTTTCCGCGAGCAGCTCAGTGACACTCCTGTGATCGAAGACCAATCTCTGGCGTGTTGCGGGGTCATACACCAGTTCCGATTGCTTCGAGGAGTTCTAACCCTGGAGAGAAGCTGAACCTCTGACTAGCGCAACTGAACCCTTGCGTTACTTTTTGAGCACACCCACGAGGTATCATATGATGAGCGGAAGCTAGTTCGGGAAGTGCAAGGAGGCTTCGCTGTCTCGTGATTGCATTTGACCAATGGTGCTCGGTGCTAGAAGACCATGTTTTGTCCAGAGTCTGAGATCTGTGGTTAGTCCGTTAGGAGAACTGATAGGCTTGGAATTTTGATGAGCGGGGAAGAATTAACACCGACGTCAGTGATTGTCAGATCAAATCAATCTGGCGAGTTTCAGGCTAGAAAGGGGTCGTTATGAAATTTGATATAAAGTGGTGAATGGGAAGCTCCACCGCTACAGCATTAAGCGAGGATTCTTAAATCCTTTTTAATTAGCGACAGCTTCAACGTCCCTCTCTAGACCAACGCGCAATCCAAACCTCCAAACCTCGAGGGCGAAGCGCACAAACAACTCGTCTCTATTTCTCGGGAGCTCTACCTTGATTTCTCAAATCGCAAACCTTGGAAGCTGTTGTGTTGAAAACCGAATCCACCTTCTTCGACCGGGCAGCTTGATTCATTGATTGACCCCGCTGCTGGGCACCAGGGCAACCGACGGTACAGGGAACGTCACTGACAACGCAACTTGGCGTCACAATACACCCTCCAAACATTCACGAACCCCGCGAGAAGGCCCTTATCAGTCGAGCAGAACGTCATTTCAAATCCGTACTTGCGAGAAGCGACTTCACCATGAACCCCCACCAAAAGAACAAGGTTGATATCAACGTACGTCCCTATCTCTGCTCGCTCAAATCCGAATGTTCAATAACCTGCCAGCTAACTACGCAAAAGTCCCTCTCCCCTGACGAGCAACGACTTTTTCGTCTCTATGGCAAGCTCCCTTCCAAATCCGATCACCTCGCCAAACACCTGAAGGAGCGAAAGTATTTCGATTCCGGTGACTACGCTCTCTCCAAGGCCGGCAAGGCTAGCTCAGTCGACACCGGCAGTGTTGGATCCCAACATCCCCTCCCCGAAAACATCCCACACTTATCCTCTCCCGGCGTAGGAGCTGCAAGCCAGGGAGGCAGTGGAAATGGCAATATCCAACACGGAGGCGTTGCCGGTCTACAAAGTGGTAGCCCAGTCAAGGAGAGCAGCTTCTTGAATCGGGAGACAAGTGTGGACGAGTTGGACGAAAAGGAGAACAAGACTGAGCGTGTAAAGGACAGTGCTAGTCCCCCGCCTGCGAAGGAAGGCATTCCAATTCGGAGATAAGATGATTCGGGTATGGTATGGACGACAATGAGCAATGTTTATGAAAGTTCGCAGGGGTTATTGACGATGACGGCGCTGGCGTTTGAGACTATGATGGTTGTCTTGGCTCGGAATCACTTCTTCTGTGTAAATGTTGTTTGATGATTTGATCACGTTGGGCGTTTACCTAGCACAAAAACAAGAGACTGTTTTTACATTACCTGTCATATAATCTCTTCTCGGGATGCTCTATGGATGCTATACAAGGGAGCTTGCTGCTCCAGTGGATCATGCAGGTATATTTTCCGTTCCCAACCCCATGCATTGCTTTTACGCTGCAGCAATCCATCACATATCAAGCGCCTTGAGAGCCATTGCTTTGGCGCCATCAAAACTCTTGTTTCCGCCAATGAATCCTGCAGCATGTACAAAAACTCCTCCAGCAACTCCAGTGACCTCATCTAATTTCTCATCTCTGAACCCTCTCCACGCTTCAGGCAGCGGCTTTCTGCTCTCAAAAGAGTCCTTGCTGACTGGAACTGCTTGAATTCTCCATTTGGCATCTGGCGTTGGCTTCTCCGGGTACAGAACATAGAGAACCTTTGCGTCTCCACCATCCTTTCCCTCGAGAGTGTAGAGATGGTCTTTCCATGGAACGGATTGTCCCTCAAACACCAGTATTCTCCCGCTCTTGTCATGCTCCAAGCGCTGTGCATACGCACTGTGCACGATATCCCTCGCAGGTAGCCAAGATTTCGTATAGTACTCCAGATCTCGAGAGAATTCCTCGCCGATTCGCGTGCTAGCAACTAAGAACTTCTCGTCCTCAATCTCCTGCGCCTGAACCGGGTCTGCTGGTGTGGGGTCGTTCCAATTCGGATTCAGTCTCGACACCATCGCACCCAAGGTAAACCCTCCATCACTGAAATTCTTCTTCAACTCAGCAGCAGCGATTGCTTTCGGGTCGTAGGTAGAGATTCCATTGTCGTGAGCGTCTAATGCTTCAATAAAGCTCTCGTAGATTTTCTCCCAGATAATAAGGACCTCTCCAGCTTCCTCCGAGACACCTAGGTGCTGCGCGATGATTGCTTTCCCGAAATGCATGTACACCAGGCCAGCAGAAGAAAGCTTGGTTGGTCGGTTTGGGAAGGTAGTGGTGAAGGTGCGTTGATGGTGGTCATAGCGGTTCGTGGATGGTTCATACTCACCGCCAACGTCAACCACCGTATGGCAAGTCTGAAGAAGAGCAGGATCCCGCGTCCGGATGAGTTGGGAGGATTGGTAGGTGGGCAGCAGACGCAGCATGTACACGGCAAGGGCTTCATCGGCATGGAAATGGCCGTTGTGAGTACCAATTGAAAGAGGCGACATCTTGACTCTCTTTGCTGCTGCCATGCTCAAGGTCTTGCGGAACATGCAAAGATGAAGGCGTGATGTGTGTGTGGGTGTGGTTATTTGGTTGGCTTTGTGCAAGTTGTTCTAAAAGGACCCTAAATTTTTGACGCGGTTTGATGGCAAAAGCGGCGCCAGAGCAAAGCGCCCATCAATGTGTTTACAGAATACCAGTTTTCACTTTCGCAAAGACAGGCGCAAAATGCTTGAGGGTACGACGAAGGAGTTGCTGGGCTACATAAGCGCGCTATTCTTTTCAACTGGCTACAGCCATTTCCATCGTGGGCAACGAGTATGGGGTTGGAAGCAGCATTCTAGTGGCATCGCTAAGTAGTGCCGCTTTCTTTGTCCACCTTCAGCAGAAGATACACGGTTTCTTTACTTTCAACCAAATTTGCCTGCACGATGCTGGACAGCAATCTCGAGGATCTTGCAAAGCTGTCCATTCCGCCCTGACTGCCTTTGGTCGGCCCGCCTGAACGGCATTCCAGCCCTGCATCCCCCTCACTTCCTTCCCTCTGCTGCTCTTCAAGGGCATGAGGCCAAACCGATAACTTGTTATCGGACCTGACCCCAGTCGTCTCCAAGCACGCGACAAAGCCATTGGCGCAACCCTCAACAGGGCTGCCAGCCAGGCACCTAGCTGTATGACCTTCTTGATACTCGCTCCATTTCCAGAAGAAAGCAGTTATTCTTGAGACAGCTCGGGTGGCACAGCTATCGCCCTCATCCGCACGTTTTCCGTGTGCTGATAAAGGACTGGAACGACTCGAGAGGACTGATAAGAGATTTTCTCTCCATCGTGAAAGTACAGCTACAGCAACTTCTTAAGGAGCCGAGAACGCGCAAGCCTCGGACGGATACCTTTTTCACCAGCTCGTTGACGCGTCTATTCGATCCCCCAATCCAGGCGACTGCTTCTGGGCGCGACATCATAAGGAAACCAAGTTGGGCGCGCTTTAACGCTCGCTCCGGCGTTCCAGCGCCGATGTGGTTCTTTCGCGCTCTATCCTCCGCCATCTTCCTCCTCTCGATCATTCTGTCGATACCTATAGCCTTCGATGTAGGCGGGCGAGAGTGCGGGCTCGCGTTTTCGCTGAGCCTGTTCTACTTTTACTTCTTCTATTCGACCGTCAGGCTCGCAACTCCGGACCACTCAAGAATACGATGGGCCTTGGTACAGATGATTGGGATGGCACAGTGGATTCTGTTGCCAGGGCTGTTGATATGGAGCATGAATCGATTTGCGGTCGACTCAAACAGTTCTGGGGATTGGGTCGCGAGAACGTTTGACGGAAAGAGGGCCCAGCATGCAAGCTTCAAGGAATGGATTTTCGGGTCGGGGGGACTTCTCGAGATGTTGACTGTCGGCACATGGGACAAGCTACTCAGATATTCGACGCCTTTCTTTCAGCTTGCCGAAGGCTTTTGTAGTTTGTTGGTGATACAGGCTGCGGGCCAAATCACTAGGTGGCTTGTCAATCGCGGCAGAAGCGATACCTGGATGGTAGCCACTCTCTTGACCTTGCGCATTTACCTGCTAACATTCTTTAGATTGGCTTACTGGTCTTGTCCGCCTCGATCATCTCCAGCTCCGTCTACTTCTTATGGCGGATCACCAATTTTCCAGAGATCGGGAACGTGGATGCCACGCTCATTGGGGTAACAATTACCTGTGCGGTCTTCCTTTGTGCCTGGGGAATTGGTTCGGGTAGAGGCAACCCAGTGGAAAGCTCTCTTCTCTTCGCATATGTTGTGCTGTGCATCTACCAGATTTTCACGGACTACATGCCGTCAGCCTCTGAACCGCCTTCACCCCCTGCACAGCCCGAGTTTCCTCCACTGCCCCCGATCATAATGGCATCATATTCGACCCTAGTGTACATGCTTTCTACCCTCCCTTCCGCGGTACATTCAGGATTCACTTTCCTCTACGCTGCTTTCCAGACGATTACCCCGTCAGTAATCATCTCCCTCGCATACCGGATATTCGTATTCTATGCAGCTACTCGCATCATTCCAGCAGTACGAGAATCTGGGGCTCGAGCTCTGTCGCAAGAGCCAAGTCTTGACGACAGTGATGGAGCGGGCAAGATCTTGGGGCTCCTCAGTTGGTTTAGCCCTAGCATTCTCGTCGCTGTCTATACGAGCTTGTTGATGCAACATTTTTCTACCACTTCGGTTGAAGGGAACGGTATTGAATGGTGGACAATGCAGGGTGGTGACGCCGGAGGTAATGTCTGGCGGTGGATTAATGTTGCAGCGACGATGGCGCTGTACGCACTAGAACTATATCTGGGCAAGGAGGACGTCGATGGATCTCTCACTGGCCACTGGAAAACCGACTGAACCGATACGATCCGCGGCTGGGATCTTTATCGTTTGTGAAGAGCATGTCTGCTAGTGGATGAAAAGGCGATACTCTGATACCAAAAGGGCTATGGAGAGGAGTTGAGAGCTCTGCGTGTCCGAAGGCAGTATCACGCCGGACCTTCACGGATCACAGGGCGATTCGGCGCATCTATCAAGGAATCTGGAGAGGTGGCTCAGGCTTGGAAGAGGTTTAGCGTTTGGACGGACGAGGATAGTTTGGCTGTACTCGTACATGCCGCATGTGTTGAAGCCGCCGAAGCTCTCTTGCTTCATGCATGTCACTTGGCGATACCCTTGAAGAATTCCATTGCGAGCCTGCGATTTAACAATCATAGTCAATGAGATGGGCACCATGATAGACTGACTATACTGTGGCATGCTCCGAGAC
>Ga0302140_10006127_pt1 | contig 15114 bp, 12 predicted proteins | sample I_Bog_E1_1_FD_202095 | JGI IMG/M metagenome (GOLD analysis project Ga0302140, IMG submission 202095) | Peat permafrost microbial communities from Stordalen Mire near Abisko, Sweden - I_Bog_E1_1 | ecosystem: Environmental > Terrestrial > Soil > Wetlands > Peat | place: Sweden: Abisko, Stordalen...
ATTTTAAAATTTTTTCGGAAAAAAAAAATTTTTTGGTTCCCCAAAAATGGCACTTTTCGTTAAAAATAAATAATAAAAAGTTGAATACTAAATTTTTTTTTTTTCAAAAGCAAATTTAATTATAATTTTTCTATTTTAAAAAAAAAATACATTAAATTCCAAATATTTTCAATAAAAGAGATTTTTGTGAAAAACATTTTTTATCTTAACCTCATTTATTTGGTCATAGAAAAGCCAATGCCAGGAGGATTTGCCAGATAAGTATCATAATCCGCTTTTTGTTCTATTTTTAAAGACTCGTCAACAAAAGGTCCTTCCCAACTAAAATTCGAAAACCCAGCTTTCTTACATGCTTCTTCATAAGTTTCAGGACTCCACCAAAAGTTGTTAAAGTAGAATTCAGACCCATCTTTATTATAAAAAGTAAATTTAATGGGATCTCCTTCCTTTCTTCCTTCCTTTTGACTTTGTTTGATAAATCCATATTTTTTCATTTCAATGGAATCCCCCCCTTTATCAAAAGGATTATCATTGTATCCCACAAATCGCCCTCCTTTCTTCAAATTCTTATAAGTATTCTCACAAAATCTCAACAATTCATCTTTAGTCTGGGCATAACATAACAGATATATCGCAACAACTAGATCGAATTCACCCACTTTTTCTAAAGTGGACACATCATGAACCAAATATTTGCAACCAAGTGGGTTTCCTTTTTCTGAAGCCTCAGCCAATTTTATCATTTCTGATGAAAGATCCACACCCAAAACTTCTCTTGCCCCTTTTTTCTTCAATTTGCGAGAATGCGTGCCTTCGCCACACGCCAAATCGAGAACTTTTAGGCCGTTCAAATCACCATAAAGTTTATTCAGAGTATAATCTTCTATCCATTTACGAATGGGCAACTCTTTGGTTGCCTTATAATCTTCAGCGAAATTGTCATAAGAATTGTCAGAGATTTTGAGTTCAGAAATTTCCATTCTTGATTTCAAGTTGTAAAATTTTATTCACTTTATTTTGAGATTTGAAATTTTGCCCAAATAAAAAAAAAAAAAAAAAAAAAAAAAACAAATTTTTTATTTTTTTAAATTCAAAATAAAATTTTGTTCATCCAAAAACAATTTTCTTGAACCACAAATTTAATTTACTTCCATCCAAAAAAATATGGATTCGCCGAGAATCGAACTCGGGGTCTCGCTCCAGCCAGGAGCACACATTTCCACTATGCCACGAACCCATTTCTATCTTTTCTCTCGATTCCAAATCCTTCCAATTCCCCTCAAAATCCAAAATTCCTAATAATTTTCTCTAATTAAAATGTTCTCTTTTTGTTTCCAAGTCTCCCGTCCACGTACTTTTAACAAGCCTCGATATTTCAAAATCAAAGCAACTTCTTCTTCATCTTCTCTTCCTGATGAAGCAGGTGTCCAAAATGACCTGGATGTGTCTTTCCAACCGATCCAACATACCACGGGTCTTCAATCCTCTACAAATCATTCGAAATTCTTTCCTTTGGATCCTAATTTCCCATCAAATTATATCAGCACAACGAAATATACTTTGATAAATTTTTTGCCCAAAGCGCTTCTCTTACAATTCCGTCGTTTTGCTAACATCTATTTCCTCATAACAGCTATATTGCAATGTTTTCCATTGATAAGTCCTTTGAACCCTTTTTCAGCAGTTTCCCCTTTTGTCCTCGTGATATCGCTTTCTTTGCTTAGAGAAGCAGTGGAAGATTATGATCGATATAAATCAGACATAGAAACAAATAGAAGTACTTGTAATGTGCTTTGTAATGGGGTGCCATTGCCTCATCATTGGCATGATATTCAAGTGGGAAACCTACTTCTCATCAAAGATGAGGAGCCTTTTCCAGCAGATCTCATATTATTAGCCTGTGATAATACTTTAGGAGTCTGTTATATTGAAACTAGTAGTCTTGATGGAGAAAAAGGATTGAAAGCGAAGAATTCAATGAAGGAAACAGAAACGGTGAAAAACACTGAAAATCTCAAAGAAATCTGCGAATGGGAAATCGAATGCCCCGCTCCTGATGCCATGATCTATCAATTTCAAGGCACGATCCATTTGAAATTAACAGGAAATCGCTTGATGTTGAATCAAAGGCAATTTCTGCCGAGAGGAGCGAGATTAAAGAATTCGAATTGGATCATAGGAGTGGTAATATATACAGGCTTTGATACTAAAGTGATGAGGAATAGCGAGAAAGCCAAGGTGAAGGTGAGTAATATAGAGAAAAAAACCAATAATTATCTGATTTTCGTGCTTTTATTCCAAATGTTCTGTTGTTTGACTTCAGCTATAGGTTTTGTGATTTGGAAAGCTCTGAATTACGATAATCATTGGTATTTGAATCAAGATAGTGAGGATAACCCTTTATTTGTCGATGGAATCCTGACTTTTTTTACTTATTTCCTATTAAATAACACCATGATACCTATAAGTTTGATAGTTTCCTTGGAATTCGTGAAAGTGGCTCAGGCTTTCTTTATAAATCAAGATGAGGAGTTATTCACGGAAACTAGTAAAAAAGCCTGTAAAGCTCGGACTTCCTCTATAAATGAGGAATTAGGCCAAGTGGAATATATTTTCTCTGATAAAACAGGGACTTTGACTTGTAATAAAATGCAATTCAAATCTTTGATCATAGGCGCTAGTATTTATGGTTCTCAGAAATCCTTGTTTCCAAATTCCTATACTAGTAGATCTTCAGTTTCTCATAATAATAGTCTTCTTATCAATAATGAACATATGAAATTAGTGCCTCCGAATATGAAATCATCCTTAAATCTCAAAAGAGGCTCTACTCCTATGAGAAAACCAAAGACTGGAGCTTTAAAAGGAGGAATTATCGATGAAAGATCTCATATAATTTATGAATTCAATGACACAAGACTTCGGAAATTAATAAAATCAGGATCTGGCTATTGCATGGAAATGGAAATGGAAGGCTTTCCAATGAAATTCTTCGATAGAAGCGGCCAAAAAGTCTTTGAAATCAATAATCAAAAGGAATTAATATATGAAATGCTTCAAATTATGGCCATTTGTCATGAATGTATCATAGAAAAGAAAAAAGATAATGGATATATTCATTATCAAGGCCAATCTCCTGATGAAATCGCTATAGTGGATGCTGCGAGACATATTGGCTTCAAATTCCTGGGAAATGATCAAAAGACGATTTCCTTGGATATTTTAGAAACCAATAAGGAAATCGAGGTTTTGCAAAGCTTCGAATTCAATTCCAATAGAAAGAGAATGTCTATGATTATCAGGGAAAAAAGTCTATTGAAACTTTATATGAAAGGCGCTGATAGCAAAATCAAGGAAAAATTGGATTCTTCTATGAAACAGGTCTTTTTAAAAAGTATTGAAGAAAAATTGGATGTCCTATCGAAAATAGGCATGAGAGTCCTTTGTTTCGCTATGAGGATCATTTCTGTGGAAGAATATGAGGAATTCCTTAAGAAAGTCAAAGCAATCGATATTAATGCAAATCGTGAAGAGGAAATCAGTAAGTAAAAATTTAACGAAAGGCTGAATTTAATAGAGATTTTTTTCTAGTGAAATTGGCTGAAAGCCTGGAAAACGGATGCAATTTAATCGGAGCGACTGGAGTTGAAGACAAATTACAAGAAAAAGTGCCTGAAACTATACATGATCTCTTATCAGCGAGTTTTTTTAACGATTTTTCTAATAAATTCTAAGCATATATATATGAAATTATCTAAGAAATCAAAATCTGGATGTTGACAGGAGATAAATTAGAAACAGCTGAAAACGTGGGTAAATCATGTCAATTGATCAATGCGGATATGTCAGTGATGCGTTTTTCTCATACAGATCTCCCAGAATGCAAGAAATATATGGATGAATGTGTGGATATCTATAAATTATGCGTGGCAAATAATCGCAAAAAGGCTCTTCTCATCGAAGGTGATGCTCTTAACATTTTGACATCCCATCATGATCTCAAGGAGAAATTCATCCATATAGCTAAGAATTGTGAGGCGGTGATTTGTTGTCGCGTGACCCCCAAACAAAAGGCTGATGTGGTCCGTTTGATAAAAGGCCATCTAAACAAAGTGACTTTAGCCATAGGCGATGGCGCTAATGATGTCAATATGCTTCAAGAGGCAGATATAGGCATCGGGATATATGGCCAAGAAGGCTTAAGAGCTGTTCAGGCTAGTGATTTCGCTATAGGTGAATTCCAATGTCTATGGAAATTGCTTTTAGTTCATGGAAGATGGTGTTATATTAGAATAGCTGAAATGATCCTTTATTTCTTCTATAAAAATATGGTCATGACATTGCCACAATTCTATTTCTCATTTTTCTGTGGATTCAGTGGCCAAACCGTCTTCGATGATTGGTATATCACATTATATAACATGATTTTCACATGTTTTCCTTTATTGGTCAGAGGAATTCTAGATCAAGATGTCGATTATAGAGTTGCTATTATCCTGCCTTCAAAAAAAAGGGTCTTTCCCAAAGGAACCCCCAATCCCATTGAAAAATTCAAAGACAGGCCTTTGATTCGCAAATTCTATCATAGGCTTTATTCCATTGGCCAAGGAAATCGAGTCTTTAACCTCAGGAACTTCCTTTTATGGATCTTTAGTGCCTTTTTCCATAGTTTATTACTTTTTTTCGCTACTTTCATCGCATTTCAAAACAATGTCATCAATTCTGATGGTCTCAATAATGATTTATGGAGCTTTTCGATCATCACTTTTACTATAATCGTCATGGTGGTGACTGTGCGATTAGGCCTTTTCACTAAGAATTGGACTATATTATTCGTGATTTCCATGACCTTTTTCAGTCTTTTCCTTTATATCGGCTATATTTTCGTTAGTGAGACTTTCAGTGAATTCCTCGTCTTTCAATCAGTGATTATGACCTTTACAATCCTAGTTTCTTATGCGGTGATTTTCCTAGTGACTGGATTAGCCTTTTTTCTGGACCTTTTCGCGATAATTTTGAGTCAAGAAATAGGAAGTTCTTTAATGAGTTATTTTCGGATCTTAATAAAGACGAATCAAGAGAATGAAATGGACTATTTTGAGGATTTAATGAGCCAAAATGAAATTGGGATTCGAATGAATGGAAATTTGAATTCTCCTAAAAAAAACAAAATTCCAAGAGCTTCGATTTTCTTCGAGGCTTTGGAAATACGCAAAATGAAGGACGAATTCATCAAGAAACAACCTTTCCATTTCATCAATATAGTCAATGTGAAAAGCGGAGAAGTCGCTAGTTCGCATCAATATGAAATGGAAAATAATGAGGCCAATGAAGAGGAAAACGTGGTTTTCAGTGAAGATGTCTGTATAAAATCGAATTCGACCTTAAAAGGCCTCGAAAAGGTCATTATCAATTAAGATAATAAGTATAATATATAGGAAATTAGGGTTTATTAATAAGATTATTAAGAGATATCAGGCTTTCTTGGGAATGGGATATATAATAAAGGATAGTATAAATCGCGATTTGCGATTTCGGCTCTTTTTCTAAGGATTTGAGAATGAGGGCTTTTTGGCTTATAATTTCAGGTTGAAAGGCCGGATCTATTGAGAAATTCGATAAGCCAGACCAAAGAAATTCTCGTGTTTTGAAGAGTTTTTCGCTTTTATCGAGGAAAATGAAGAATTCGCTGATGATATTCAACTAATGAGAGGAAATTTAATAAGAAAACAGAGGTTTTTAGTTACTTTTTTGAAATGTTCACGATTGGAAGGATCATAAGCGAAATTGCAGATATGAGCCAAAATTTCTAGACTTTCCTCAGTTTCTCGAGAACTATTACAAGAACTGGTCTTGAATCTGAGCAAAAGCTCTTTAAGAAATGGAAATCGATCGTTTTTCGCAGACTTTTTCCTTTGAAACATTTAAATAATTAGATAAATCAAGACTTTTATTAGGAAAATTATAATTTCAAGGACTGAAAATCAAAGAAATTTCGATAAAATGTCTCAAACCTTCTTTTTGAAGAACTTTTCCAATAATCTAGGAGTTTTTGGCTATTTATTGGGCTTTTATTCAGGCTTTATCATTAGAGATGAATATAACTTCCCAACTATTCATAAGATGGATGAAATATTGATAAATTTCAAGGAAAATACCCAGAAAATCGCTGAATCCAAAGAAAAAGCCCTATTTCTCTTAAATAAACCCATTTCCGAGACTAATATCGTTAATAAGATTCAATAATAATAGATATATGAGCTAAAATTCTTAAAAAATTCAAATAAAATAAAGACTAATAATTTTGATTTTTTTTGCTAAAAAGCCTATTTATTAATAATCTGTGACTTCCTTTTCTTCTTTGGTTCCTGTGAGGACTTTCTTATTAATTCCTCTATCATTTTCTCTGCTTCTACTGCGACTTCTCATATTTTTGCCCAGTCTTCCATTCGGACATTCTGAGCTTCTGTGTCCTTCTTCTTGACAAGTATAGCATTTCATCGTGTTTTTCTTCAATGGACATTCCCTAGAAAAATGGCCTTCTTGTTGGCAATTATAACAGACATTTTTGCCTATATTTTATAAGAATTATATGAAAAAAAAGCCTTTAATTTTAAATTACCTCCAATATTTCCTGTTGGCTTATTGATTGAAGAATTCCAAGTTTCTTGATGACCCATAGTCCCCCACCCTTCTTTATTATTATTGAATCTGGGTTTTTTGCCGCTATTGAAACCAGTTCTTTCTTGAGAACTGCCTCTGGAATATCTACTACTATTATCAAAGGAGGCTCCTCTAAATCCACTTCTTTTATTAGAAAAACATTCATTTGCTGTATGTCCACCTTTCCCACATGTATTACAAATAGCATGGGCTTTGGCTGCGTTTTCACGTTTTATTCGCTCATCCTTCACTTTTTCTTCCTTGATTCGAGTTCCATCATTTCTAATATCCTCCTGATTATTATTAGGACCTGGAGAAGATGCCCCCCAAATGGCGTTTCCTTCTTTTAATAAAGCTAGGCTTTTATTTGGATTCAACCCAGAATCCAATAATTCGGAATATGGAGGCTTGACTTTCTTCAAATATCGTTGATAATCCGCAGATTTGAAGTTTTCCTTGAACCAAAGGATTAAAGAAGGCAAAGTTTGGAAGATCTGATTATGGAAGAAAAGACCTGAAGGCTTGATTTTGATATATTCCTTGATGATTTCATTCCGATTCAAAAGATAACATAAAACGACATAATGAGGACTAGTTTCGAAACATCCGAAATAATAAGGAATTCGTTTGGAATCCTGTTGTTTATCAGCGATTAATTCAGCTTCGATCATATCGAGTTCTTCTTTTCTGAATTTGGCATGCGAAATTATGGCTTTCATAAATTGATTGCATCTATTGATATATTTCTCGATGATTTCATCTAATGAATCGAATTGATCTTTTCCAATGAAGAATTTATTAGCAACTAAGGCATTCGGTGTTTTCGGGCCTTCTCTCACATCTAAATGAACAATGACTTTTTCATAGAATTTCCAAGTAATATTCAAATGTTCTGTGCCTTTGGAACTCGGCCTTATGACATATTCTCCAACACTTCGATCATTAAGGAAATTCATAGCCAAAGCAATCGAGATGTTTTTGAATTTCGGATGATTGATTTTCCTGGGAATATAACGAATTTGGCCTTTATTGGTTTCCATGAAATGAGGAAAATCTTCTTCTTCTATGACTTTGAAATGTTTCTCGATGGATTCCCAATTCGGAAACAATTCCTTCAAAGATTGTTTATTAATCCGCATATCTGAAGGCTTTATCGTCAATTCCACTCTAAGATCATGGCCTGCGGTTTTTTTCTTCCTTTGATCATCTCCATTGATGGCATTATCGAAATTTATGGCTTTGATTTTGGCTCTTAAAACGAAGCCGATTTGAAATGAGGAATTCTTAGATAAATCCTCGCTGAAATTCTCTTTTCTTTCGAAAATATCCTGGATGTCAATAGCGCCAATAAGTCCATTTTCGCTGATTTTGCATAGCAAATTCCTTTGATTTATTTTGAAGATCCTCACAGTAACAAAACAATTCGGTCTGAAAACCAAAGGGTTTTCTTTACAAAGTCTATAGAATAAATCCTTATTTTCTAATTCCTTTTTCCCATTTCTCGGATCTTCAAAAGGACAACTGAGTTCCTTTTCGATAAACCTCAATACATGAATCATATTAGGCTTTTGTTTTTGTGCAGCCAAATGGTTCGCATAATCTTCTAAATCCAAATCCTTGAGTTTCACTGAATCTTTCATCACTTTTGGCACCCAATCCTGCATATTCACATAATCTTCATCATCTAAAGCATCTCTAGCGATTTTCTTAGCTAAAATGTAATTTTCAGGATGGATTCTAGTCGAATCCAAAGCTTCTCTTTTGCCTAATTCTTCACCTCGATCCACTCGAATCTTCAAAAACCCAGCGACATTGAAATAAACGTTTTTCTCGAATAATTTCGCGATATAAACTTCTGATCGGAATCTTAAAACACCCACATTCAACATATTCGGATTGCTCATGAATTCAAGGAAATATGCAGCTTTCCTTGGCCCTAATCCACAAAGGAATTGCAATTGATTGGCCCCATGACGATGGGTTATCACTTCATTGATATCCACCCCGACGGAATTCACCATTTCTATGGCAACTTTTTCATATTCTTTGTTTAGAAGAGCTTTATTCACGATGGATTGCAAGGGATGGACTGGAATATAGAAAATTGGATTGTCATCGAATTTATTAGACCAAAGATTCAAGACTTCAGCCATTGGATTTTGCATCATTCGGGCTAAAGAAACTGCTTCTTTAATGAGAATAGGGAAATCTTTGAATTCTTTATCGGCTTTTTTGGTTTTCGCGAATAATTGTGGCACGATATTATCCCCATAAGTGATCCAAGGTATTCTGATATCTTCGCCATTTTCGCTTCTTGTCTTCAATTCAGTGTCTTTATAATCCGCGATCATTTGTTTGATTCTTTTGGCTTCAAGACAGTTGGCTGAAATCGTGATGACATCTGGCTTATATTTCATGATGAATTTATCGAATTCCTCCTTATCTTTCCTATAGGATTCCTGGATTTCTGGGTTATTTCTTTCATTGATCGCAATAGCATAGAATTTTAGGACTAAATGATCTATTAATTCGCCATTTTGATCGCAATATACGATTCCTATTTTTCCGCTATTGGCTTGATCTATGACCACAGCTACCATAGTGGCTTTTCTTTTTTTTTCGGAATCTTCATTTGCTCCTTCTTCGATGAAATAAGGCGCGATATTGAGCATATTGCGGAATTTCTCAGCACAGACTTTCGCCACATATTTCTCAGCATTCACTCTTAATTCTTCTCTGAGCATTTTCTCGAGATTCGGATATAATAATTGCGATATAAAGACTCTTAACACTTCATCTCTTAGAACATTCCATTGTTTTATGATATCTTGTTCTTTTTCAGTATTTTCTGGACCGAAAGGCGCTAAATAAGCGCTTAATAATTTCGCATAGATTTCATCCTTTAATTCATGACCTCCAGGGTTTTCTTTCCCCTTCTTTTCATTATCCCATGGCAATAGAAATCTCACTTTTATCAAGCCATCATCCTCACAAAGCGCGATTCTCAACCATAGATCATCCACAAAGACTCCAATAGGTCTTCTGAAGATCCTTTTGACTATATAATTAGGACTTGTGACATCTAGATCCTTTTTTCCTTTATTTGTGGGTTCAGTGGAAACAGTGACTTTTTCCAAATAAAGCTTTCGGGCCCAATATCTGATACATGGATGATAAAATAGATCATTTGCCATATATTTGCATAAATTCATCATCGTGGATAAAGTGTCTATTGTGAGCACATTACTTGGATTTCGATACTCATCAATGACTTTTTCTGGAGTGGAATTCACATATCTCGGAATATGAATAAGTTTGGCTCCAGAATCGATTTGGAGGTTTTCTATGAGTTGATCTGCTGATAAACCTGCGATTTTGGCTATTTGATCCAATTTCACTTGAATGGCCTCTTGAGCGAATAATCTTCTCAAAGGACGTTTAAAAGAGATTTTTGGCTCTTCTTCTTGATTTTCTGGGTTTTTAACTTCGAGATTATTAAGATTATTTTGATCGGCTGCATATTTACTGAGATGATATCCAATGAAATCCTGAATATAATCCAGGATATATTTCTCATGAGTCGAGAAAAAGAGATCTGTGATATTTTTCGAAATCTTCATTGAATTTTCTAATAAAAGCATATCTTTTTTGATTTCTTCTTTCTCTGCGAAAAAACCACCCCATTCCTCATCAAGTTCATATATCATCCAGAGATCCATCGCATTGATTTCATTCAATAATTCGTTTTTCCTATAAAACGCCTGAAACATCACTTCTAAATAATTCACCCTCAAATTATTCAATGCAGTATAAATCTTAGCCTTATGAGCTTCAGTCAATGGATTATTCTTGATTTTCTTCATCTTATCAAAAATCCAAAGACTTTCAGCTTGTAGCTCTTGTTGTGTTGCATTCGGTCTATCCTTGTATCTCAATTGCAATCTCTCTGGTATATCAGTGTTTTTTATCCTGACATCTTCTTCCCCTGCGAATTTCTCTTCTAATTCATCAGCCTCGAAAATATCTTCTAAGGTGCGCTTTTTCTTGTCTGCAGCCATTTTCTCCTCATTTTCCTCGAGATTTTCCAATTCATCAGACCCATACAGGAAATTCCTCACGATCTCGCTTTGTTGGTTTCCTTCATACCCTCCTGTCTTCTGTTTTTTCTTGCCTCGATTCTCCTCGATGAAGCTTTGATCCTCATCTTCTTCGTTTTCCCCCAAATTCTCCTCAGGATTTTCCTCATCATCGACCATATTTTTCTTCAATCTTCGATGTTTCTCTTGACGGTTTTCTTCAGCTTCCGCGATCAATTCTAAATCATCTTCTTCTAATTGCATATCAGATCGTTTGCGCTTTCTTTTGATTTTCTTCTCAGAATGTGACTCTTTTTGTTCTCCTCCTTCCACCTGGGGGGAACCCAAATTTTGGGATAATTCCCCTTCATCATCCCCCACGACGAAACCATCCATTTCATATTCATTTTTCTGGTTTTCCTCGGAGGATTCGGAGGAATTTTCCCCGGATTCGCGGATTTCTTGTTTCAGAGGAGAAAATTGCTCCGTTTTCACTGGAAGTGCATCCTCTTGTTTGATTTCGATGGTTTTTTTCGACATTTTTTAATTTTTCTATTATAAAAAAAGAGATTCGGAACCAATTTAAAGCCCAAGGATAATTTTTCAAGCCCTGAAAATTCAAAATTTCGCTTATTATCAATCAAAAACAAAGACTTTTATTCAAATAAATGTCCAACAAAAAAGTCCTTTTAAATATATCAAATCTCTCTTAAATTCCTTCTAATTTTTATAGATCGAAAGGCCTTCCATTACCCAGAAAAAAACTAATGATTTGACCAAAAGCCAACAAATCCTCAATAATCTCTTGAAAAAAGCCTCGAATTCACAGGAACCCTTGAAAATCACGATTTTGAACTTCCATTCGAAATCCTCGAATCTCGAAAGAATAGAGAAAATCGAACTATTGGACCCTTTTCTTAACCTAGAGGAGCTCAATCTCTCATATAATTTGATCACGAAAATCGAGAATTTATCTCATTTATCAAGACTTCGAGATTTGAATCTCGCTGAAAATAGCATTCGAAGGATCGAAGGCCTTGAAAGTCTGATTTCTTTAGAAATCCTGAATCTCAATGGAAATCAAATCCAGGAAATTCCTCAGGTTCTTTTAAATTAGTGATTTTCGCCTGAAATTTCATTTCTAATATAAAAACAAGAGTTTGATCTCGAATCAAACATTGAAAACCTTGAAGCTCGCGAGGAATAAAATCAAGGATCTTCAACAAATTCTCACGATTTCCGAGCTCTCGAATTTGCAGAATCTCCAAGTTTTGGAAAACCCCTTCACGAAGCAAATTTCATATATAGAATTATTGTTTCTGCTCAATAAAAACGTGAGTTCTGTGGATTCCAAGAAACTTGATGGCGATTTATTGATGAATTTGCGTGTCACGTGTTTAGATAAGGAAAATCGCGGGTTTTATGAGAAGAAGGAAAACGAAGTTTCGAACCTGAAAAACAAAGAAATAAAGAAAAATGAGGAATTTTTGAAAATAAAAGAAAGAAACGAGTTTCTGGAAAATGAAGTCGAAAATAAAACACTCATTTATGAAGCAAAAGTCAGAGAATGCATGGAGAAAATCGCTAGGTGATTTTTTTTTTTTATGAGGTTTTCTGGGAGTTTTTTATCTTTCTTAAGCTAGGATTTCAGAATTAGAACAGGAGTTATCACATTATAAGATAGAAGTCCTGTTTTTGAGATTAAACAATAAGATGGAAAAAGGCGAGGAGTTTTCTAATGAAAAGGGGATTTTGATAAAATTAGAGTATTTTTATTGATTTTCTAATGATTTTTATTGATTTTCTAATATGATTTTTAAAGATTTTATTGATTTTCTAATGATTTTCTAATATGATTTTTATTGATTTTATTGATTTTTATTGATTTTTATTGATTTTCTTTTGATTTTATTAGAAAACAGGCTTCTTTCCTACGAACAATGCAAGAAGAATGCGAAAAAGACTTGCAAATTCTCTTAGATCAAAACAAGAAATTGATGGAAAAGCTTGCTTTCGAGGAGAAAAACGAATATTTTCAAGAGAAAATCGAGGAAAACGCGTCTTTAGAAGCGGTTTTGAAAGAAAAGCTCGAAAACATTCAAATCGAAAGCGAAAAAATCGAAAAGGATCGTGAAGATTTCTTAAACAAGCTTTTTCTCAATAACAACCAAGAACTTGATTCCATTAGAGATTTTAAAGAGAAATCAATGTTTTCCACTATCGACAAAGAAGTCCAAACTCTTGATTTTCCTAAGGAAAAGGAAAATACTAAGGAAAATATTGAGAAAAGCACGTTTTCAGAAGAAATCAAGAGAATTTATAACAAAATAGCGAGATTTCTTAAGAAAAAAGCCTCTGAAACTCAAGAAATCCCTTTAAATTCTCAAATAAAGGCGATTTTCTCTTTTTTTAAAGCCAAAAATGAACAAATCGAGGCTTTTGAAGATGAGAAATCGCGATTTATTGAGGATTTCACTAAAGAAACCCAGGAATTGACAGAAAATTGGCGTCTTTTCGATAAGAAGAAGCTCGAATATAAGCAGAAACTCAATGAAGAAAAAGAGCTTCTTTATAAGGAATTAGATGAGGAATATAGGAAATTCAATAATAAGACTCGAAATTTGTCAAAAAGTCCAATGAAAATCAAAGAAATTTTCGAGAAAAAACCGGAAAACATTGAAAATATCGAAAAAGAACAAAGAAAACTTGAAGAAATTATTGAAGAAAAGACTAGAAATATCGAAATCCTCGAACAATCGATGAAACAGTAAAGAAGCCTTATATTTTAAAAGCTAAAAGTCCTTTTTTATTAGACTTTGTGAGAAAACCAATCAAGAAGAATCGAGACTTTCTCAAATAACCCATGAAATTTCCTTAAAAGACTCAGAACTCCAGACTTTTCAAGCCCAAATCACCTCAAAACAACAGATTTCAGAGAATTTGAACCAACAATTGAACAAATATGAGACTTTTCTCTCTGAATTCAATAACCTGAAGGCTTGTTTACAAAGAAATCAAAGCGAAAACCAAGGTGTTTTATCGAAATTGCAGGAAAATCAAGCGAAATATGAAGAATCGAACCTTCGATTGACCCTTCAAGATCAAAACCTTCTTTCTTTGAAAAGACATATCGAGCATTTATCTCAACAAGCCAAGGAAAAAGACCTCGAAATGCAGGTTTTAGATCAGAAAATCATTGAAAAAAGGACTTCTTTAGAGGAATTGCAAAGGAAATCATTGGAATTCGAGAAATTAACAATGGAATTCGAGATTTTTAATAAGGAAAAAGCCCTGAAAGATGAGGATTTGAGGAATTGTGAGAAAAAGCTGGAAGTCAAAGAAATTCAATTGGATTCATTGAATAATGAAATTAATGAGAAATTCAATGAATTCGAAGAATTACAACATAATATCGAAGAAACTCAGGCTTCTTTTAAATCCGTTTTGAAGGAAAATAAAGAAGTCCTTGAGAAAATCAAAGAGGAATTAAGCCGAAAAAGCTCAGAACTTCGGGTTTTAACTGAAAAAGTCGATAATTTCAAGGAAAAAGAAAAGACTCTGAGTCGAAATATCAAGACTTTAGAGGAAAAAGCCCTGATTTCACAAAAACAGGAATTGGACTTCTCTTCTGAGATTCAGAAAATTCAAGAGAAACTCAATGATTTTCAAAACGAAGAAGCCAAAATTATTAAGAAAATCGAGAAATCCAGGTCTATGGAACGTGATTTAATAGAGAAAATCGAGGAAATGGAACGATATCTCAATGAATTAAGTAGAGAAAAACAAGATTTTTTGATAAAACAAGCCGAAATCAAGCGAAAAGAAGATGAATTATTCGTTTTAATGGCTTTAAAAGGCGAAATTCCTGATCAAAAAGTCTTTGAGAGGATAAAGGAAATGACTGAAACCTATTATCTCTATCAGAATAATAAGCAAATTCGCTCGAATACTCTCGAATCTTCTCCTAATAAAGTCCAGAAAAAAGAGAGGTCTTTGATTAAGATCATGAGTCCTGGATTAAAAGAGAAAAGCCTGGAAAAATTGGAATTCAGCAGTGCGAAAATAAGGAATTATAATAATAATAATGAAGAAATCATGATGAATTCTATGGGATCGACTGGACAGAAAAAAGGAGAACTTTCGATGAAAATATTGGAAGCCGAGAAGGAAATCAACAATTTGAAGAAGAAATTGGATTCACAGGAATTTACTTAACTTAAAATATGGATTTTCTTAATAATAACTCGAAATATGGAAAAAATATAGTGAATTATAGTAAAAAAAAATATATTTTATTATTAAATTCAATAAAAAAAAATAATTTATAATGAAAACCACCAAACACACTTTCCTTGAAAAATTTTTCCGCATTGCA
>Ga0302140_10006128_pt1 | contig 15112 bp, 15 predicted proteins | sample I_Bog_E1_1_FD_202095 | JGI IMG/M metagenome (GOLD analysis project Ga0302140, IMG submission 202095) | Peat permafrost microbial communities from Stordalen Mire near Abisko, Sweden - I_Bog_E1_1 | ecosystem: Environmental > Terrestrial > Soil > Wetlands > Peat | place: Sweden: Abisko, Stordalen...
CGCAACGAAATCCATAAGTTATTGAAAACATTAGGCAAGATTCCTGTGACTGGCTTTTCCGGTCTTTCGTTAAGTGAATTTAATCACAGATTAAGCCTTGGTTCATGTCGTTTTCGCTATCATTCTCAAAGACGAGTTATCGTCGGAATCAAAACAAGGAGATCACCCGCAAAATGAAAAAGATCCTCGCACTCGCAATCGGCCTCGGCCTCGTGCTCGGCACCGTGTCCTTCGCTCAGGACAAAACCGATACCACCAAGACCGAGAAGAAGAAGAAGAGCAAGAAGAAGACCGACACCACCTCGACCGACAAAAAGATGTAATTTCCCGGGCTGACTGCTTTGGGAAACCGAAGCGGTCGGCCCGATCCCTTCCGGTATCGTTCTCCCCGCCTCAACCCCCTCTCCTGCAAGTTCCCGTCTCCCCGTCTGGATGAAGTCAATTTAATCGCGGTTTAAGCCGGGATTCACCTTAAATCCGCTATGATCTCAGAGACGACACATCGTCTCAATCAGAATAAGGAGATCACCGCAAATGAAAAAGATCCTCGCACTCGCAATCGGCTTCGGCCTCGTACTCGGCACCGTGTCCTTCGCTCAGGACAAGATGGCTGACACCACCAAGACCGAGAAGAAGAAGAAGAGCAAAAAGAAGACCGACACCACCACCTCGACCGAAAAGAAGAGCTAGTTTTCGGGCCGACCGCTCCGAAACCGGCGCGGTTGGCCCCTTCCCCACTCCCCGAAGTGTTCTCTCCTCAGCCCGCGTTAGCCGCCTTGGTCGTCTCCCACTTGCAATCAGCCGCCGGATTCTCTAATCTCTAGTTGTGCATAGGGATTGGAGTCGATTCGTCCGGTGAACGTGTCGGTTAAGGGCGAGTACGCCCTGCAGGCCATCTTTGATCTTGCGTCTCAACCCGGCGGCGAGCCCGTGAAGATCGCCGACATCGCGCGCCGTCAACAAATTCCCCAAAAATTCCTCGAACTGATTCTCGCCAGCCTGAAGCAGGGCGGATTCGTGGAATCGCGTCGCGGCGCCGAAGGCGGTTACCTGCTCGCAAAGCGCCCGGACGCCATTACCGTAGGCGGGGTACTTCGTTTTGTCGAGGGCCGCCGCGATGAGCGGTCGCGCATACGTCGCGAAAGGGACTCTCCGCTCGGAGAACTATGGGATCGGGCGGACGCGGCGGTGAATACCGTTCTCGACTCAGCCACTTTTGCGCAACTGGTCCGGGAATGGACCGAGAAGCACAGCCACTTTGTACCGAACTGGGAGATCTGAATGTATTTCGAAGACAATTCTCTGAGCATCGGCCGCACGCCGCTGGTCAGACTTAATCGCGTAATTGATGGTGCGCCGGTCACTATGCTCGGCAAGGTGGAAGGGCGGAATCCGGCATATTCGGTAAAGTGCCGGATTGGCGCATCCATGATCTGGGACGCCGAAGAGCGCGGGCTGCTTACGCCGGGGAAGGAACTGATCGAGCCAACCAGCGGCAACACCGGCATTGCCCTGGCGTTCGTGGCCGCCGCCCGCGGCTATCCGGTAACCCTTACGATGCCCGAAACCATGTCGCTCGAGCGCCGCAAAGTGCTGTCGGTGTTCGGAGCCAAGCTCGAATTGACCGAGGGAGCCAAGGGCATGGGCGGCGCGATTGCGAAGGCTCAGGAAATCGTTCAATCGGATCCCGACCGTTACGTCCTGCTGCAGCAGTTCGACAATCCGGCCAACCCCGCAATTCACGAGAAGACGACCGGGCCTGAGATCTGGAACGACACCGAGGGAAAAATCGACGTTCTCGTTGCCGGCGTGGGAACCGGCGGCACAATCACGGGCGTTTCGCGGTACATCAAGAATCAGCGCGGCAGGAAAATCACTTCGGTCGCCGTGGAGCCGGTGGCGAGCCCGGTGATCAGCCAGACAATGGCGGGACAGCAAACAAAGCCGGGGCCGCATAAGATTCAGGGAATTGGAGCGGGATTTGTACCTCGCAATCTCGACCTCGGCATGGTCGATCGTGTCGAAAAGGTTACAAACGAGGAGTCCATCGAAATGGCCCGCAGGCTGGCTCGGGAAGAAGGATTACTCTGCGGGATTTCCTGCGGCGCGGCAGTAGCAGCCGCCGTCCGGATTGCCCGCGAGGAGGAGTTTCGCGGCAAAACAATTGTGGTGGTTCTACCGGATTCCGGCGAGCGCTATCTGAGTACTGTTCTTTTCGAGGGCATGTTCGAAATCTAGATCAAATATTTATAGGGCGTGCGTAACCTGAGTCATAAGAGCGCCGCCTATATGTTCAAATCCCCGTTACGACAAGCGGGCGCATTCACCCCTATCACCCTAACGGTTGATATATTTCTTCCGAAGCTTCGGCTCCGGGCGAGAGTATCCGCCGAAAATGCGCCCGCATTTCCCACTATTATAAAAATAATATTAATGCAATATAATTCCCGCCCTGCGGCATTGTAGAATTGCGAGCATGTTCCGGACCTTGCCTTGTTCACGCCTGACACTGGTCTCATTCCTGACGTTCGTGCTGCAGGCGCAGGAGCCGGTGCGTATTCCCTTCGGCTGTTCCGAGGCGGAACTGCAGACTGCGGGACTGCTTTGCACGGAAGAAGAACCCTGTCCGATTTATCTCGAAATTAACGCCATAGCCCCCGCGGGGAAAAGGGTATTTCTGGGCGGAGATATTCATGCTACTTCATCCACGATCGCTTCGGTTCTGCTCAGCAGCGACGACGGCGGCGTTACCTGGAAAGAGCCTGCCGCGCGAATCCCCGGCGCGTCCATAGATCAGTTGGAAATCTACGATCTGGAACATGGCTGGGGGGCGGGGGGAACGCAATACCCGCTGTCGCGGGATCCTTTTCTGCTGGTCACTTCCGATGGAGGATTATCGTGGCGGAGACGCGACGTGACGGAAGATGGAGGCCCCGGGTCGATCCTGCGCTTCTGGTTCGACTCGGCCCGGCATGGCGAACTGATCGTCGATGCGGGAAAAAGCGCTTCCGGCGGCCGCTACCTGATGTATGAGTCGGAAACAGGCGGCGAAAGCTGGATGGCGCGCAGTATTACGGGGCAACTGCCGAAGATCCGCCGCGCTCCGCCCACACTCGATAATCCCGATTTCCGGGTGACCGCAGCAGCCGGCGGGAAGACGTATGTAGTGGAGAAACGGGCGGGCGAGAAGTGGGAACCGATGGGTTCGCTGTTGATCGAGATCGCAAGTTGCAAGCTGAAACCGGGCGAGTTGAAAGAGCCACCGCCTGAGGTGGAGGTGCCGCCGGCGAATAATTATGTGGACGAGTTGAAGCTGGGGCCTCCCAGCCCGAAAGCCGTTGCGCCAAACCCCGCTGCTTCCGTCAAGAAGGGTTCTCCGAACGAATGAGCGCAAAGGCTGCGGGCGACCTCGAGATCTTTCGCAACCTCTTCGTCTCGATAGCGGATGAGATGGGGGCGGTGCTCCGCAAGACCTCGTTCAGCGCCAACATTAAAGAGCGCCGCGACTATTCCTGCGCGGTTTACGACGCATCCGGCGAGACCATCGCGATGGGCGATCACATGCCGGTGCATCTCGGCGCGATGCCGCTTTCCGTTCGCCACGCGCTGCAGGCGTTCACGCTGCGCCCCGGAGACGTCGTCATCGTCAACGACCCTTTTCGGGGCGGCACGCACCTTCCGGACATAACGTCGGTTTCCGGCGTTTTCCTGGGTGGAAGGCGTCGCCCCGATTACTATGTCGCCAGCCGCGCGCACCATTCCGATGTGGGAGGGATGAGTCCCGGCTCGATGCCACTGGCGCGCGAGATCTATCAGGAAGGGCTGCGGATTCCGCCCGTGCTGCTGATGCGCGGGGGTGAAGTGCAGCGCGACGTGATGGAATTGATCCTCGCAAACGTGCGGACGCCCGAAGAGCGCGAAGGCGATCTGCTGGCCCAGGCGATGGCGGCGCGGCGGGGCGAACAGCGGCTCCGCGAAATCTCGCAGAAGTATGGCGTGGCACGTGTAAAACGCAGCGCCGCGGAACTGATGGATTATACGGAACGCGTCACGCGGGCCATGCTGCGCGACATTCCGGACGGCGAGTATCGCTTCGAGGATTTCCTCGATAACGACGGGATTACGGAGGAGCCGGTGCGGATCGCCGTCGCGATAAGGATACTGGGCGACCACGCCGAGGTGGATTTTACCGGCTCGAGCGCGCAGGTTGCCGGATCGGTGAACGCGAATTACGCGATTGCGGTCTCGGCGGCAATGTATTGCTTTCGTTGTCTGATCGACGCAGACGTGCCTTACAACGCTGGCCTGCTGCGGCCCATCCGCGTGATCGCACCCGAGCGCAGCGTAGTGAATGCGGGTCCACCGGCCGCGATGGCGGCGGGCAACGTGGAGACGTCTCAGCGCATTACCGATACGATCCTGGGCGCACTGGCAAAAGCGCTGCCCACGCGGATTCCCGCCGCCAGTTCTGGCACCATGAACAATCTGAGCTTTGGCGGCTGGGATACGTTGCGCGGACGTGCTTTCGCGTACTATGAAACGATCGCCGGGGGAATGGGCGCGTCCTCGCACGGACCGGGACGGGCGGCGACGCACACACACATGACGAATAGCTGGAATACGCCGGTGGAGGCGTTCGAGCACGAGTATCCGGTGCGCGTCCGGCAATACCGGATTCGCACGGGGTCGGGCGGCGCAGGGCAATTTCGGGGCGGCGACGGAATCGTGCGTGAACTCGAGTTCCTCGAAGACGCCGACGTGACGATTCTTTCCGACCGCCGTGCGCGCGGACCATGGGGACTGGCTGGCGGAGAAAGCGGCGCTCCCGGCCTCAACGAAGTCTCCGGAACCCCCGTAGCCGCGAAGGTACGCATCGCAATCCCGCGCAACGGCAGGCTGCTCGTCGAATCTCCCGGAGGCGGCGGCTGGGGCCCCGTGTGAACGAGCGGACAGGTCCCAAATGGGACGTCGCGTTGGCGGCCGGGACGCTCGCGGTCATATTCGTTTGGTTCACGTGGCGCGGCCTGATCATGTATTTCTCGGGCGACGACATGATGAACATGTACGGCGCGTGGAATGTAAACCCCTGGCGACTGGCCAAGGCCCAGATCATGATCTGGATTCCGTTGTACCGGCCACTGGGCGGTGCGGTCTATCGCATTTTCTATTCGGTATTTGGATTTCATCCACTGCCGTTGTACGTGTTCTGCTGGCTGCTTCTTTGCGTGAACGCAGTGCTGGCCTATCGATTTTTTCGCGTGCTGACGGGCACGGCGATGCTGGCGTTCATCGCTCTCTCTCTGACGCTCGTGCACGGGAGCTTCCAGGATTTGTATGTCAGCGCCGGAACCATCTACGACCGGCTGTGGTTCCTGTTCACGGTGCTGGGCGTCGCGGTGTACGCCCGCCTGCGCCGCGACGCCCAACCCATAACCTGGCGCGGCGGGTTGCTCACCGGCCTGTTATGCATCTTCTCGATGGACTCTAAAGAAAGCGGCGTGACACTTCCGGTGTTACTCGGGTGTTATGAACTGGTCTACATTCTTCCCGGGAAGAATTTCAAGCAGTGGCTGCGGAGAATCTGGCCGTTGTATCTCGGGCTGGCGACCTTGTGTCTGATCTTTGTGGTGCTGCGTGTGGACCGGACGCCGGAACTTACCATCACGCCCGCCTATAAGCCGCACCTAAGCGCGACGCTATGGCTTACCCGCGTAGGCGAATACTTCAGCATTCTGAGTTACCGACACCTGACTGTTTCGGCGGCGGCTGCGGGTGCGACGCTCGCCTTAATGGCGCTTGGCGCGGCTTTGCTGCGCAACCGCGCCATGATCTACGGCTGGTTGTTCTTCGCGATCACAATCACTCCTGTCGCTCTGATCACCAGCCGCCCCGGATATGTTCTGTATGTTCCGGATCTCGGGCTGGGCTTGTTTCTCGCGGGATTGGTGGGCACCGTAGTCCGCGCCAATGAGCGAACCTACTCCCGCTGGGCCTTCGCCGCGATAACCATCGCAATAACCTGGTTTCATTGGCATAACTGGACCGAGCCGCTGGATCCTCAGTATTCTCCCGAACTCCGTCTTAGCGAGCAATTCCGCCGCGACTATCCGAAATTACCCGCCGGCAGCAAATTACTCTTTGTGAGCGACGAATTCCCCAAACCTGCCTTCGACTTGCTGTTCGATCTTCGCCTGATGTATCACGACCGCACGATTCGGGCGTACCGCATGGAAGGTCCGCCCGATCAGCAGCCGGACCGCGCCCATCCCGTGACCTACGACCACGTTTTCGTGAATGACGCGGGAGCCTACCGCGAACTGGATAACGCCAATCCCGAGGAATCAATCCGTCTCCGCATTCTCAAAGACTACTCAGTGGGACGCGAAATGGACATCTCCCGGCGCGACCACACAGCTTACGTGGTCTCCGGAGTTATGGACGGCGACAACCCAGACCCGAGCCGGTGGACAACTCCGCACGCGAAGCTGAAGTTCGATCTATACCCCGCACCGGCAAAGTTCACCGCGAAGTTTTGGGTTCCCGATTTTGTAGCGAAGACGGCGGCGCGCACCATGACAATCTCGGTAAACGGGAAACCTGTGGGCTCGCTACCGCTCTCGAAAGACGGCATGAACGAGATCGCTTTCCCGGTCGCGTCCGAACAAATCACGCGCAACGGCTTCACGATTGTCGGGATGGATGTGTCGCCGCCCTGGAAAGACGCCGGAGGAATCGAGTACGGAGTCGTACTACTCAGCGCGGGATTCCACTATCAGCCGTGATAACCCGCACGCAAGGCGCTCGTAACTGCCTCCGCCCACCCCTATAGTGAGGGCATGGAACACGCTGTTCACGAATCCGCGACGGACAAGAATCGGGCTATTCTGGAGATTGAACGGAGGACGGGCCCGAGCAATTTCTTTCGGGCCATGTCTCACCGCCCCGCGATTATGCGGGAAGTAGCGCAGCTATACGGCACGGTCATGGCGCCCGGAACGGTGACCGGCCGGCTGAAGGAATTGATTTATCTGGCAGTGTCCACCGTCAACGAATGCAACTACTGTTCGTCGCATCACGATGTTCACGCGAAGAGAGCCGGAATCACGGATGAGGAGATCGAGAACGTCCGCGCGGAGACCGATTACCATCTCACTGAGCCGGAGCGGTCGGCGCTTCGCTATGCGCGCGAGTTAACGCGAACCGCCAGCGCAGATCACGACACGCGCGAGATGCTCGAGACCTATTATCAACCGGATCAGCAGGTGGAATTGACGTTGGTGATCGGCCTCGCGAATTTCACGAACCGGTTCAACAACGGTCTGCGCATTCCTCTGGAGAAAGAGAAACATCTGACCGCGTAGGGCCGCGTCATAATTGGTGCTTGGCCGTTCTCGTTGGAATTCATCCGGTAGTTGAGGCATTGCGGGCGAAGCGTCCGCTGGAACGCATCCTTGTTGCACGCGGGCTGGGCGGAGCGCGCGTGCAGGAAGTGATCGAACTGGCGCGCCAGACCGGTACGCCGGTTCGCTTTGAAGAACGCGCCGCGCTCGACAGGTTATCCGCGGCTAAGGCACACCAGGGCGTGATCGCGCTGGGCGCTGCCAAGAAGTACGCGGAGTTGGAAGAGATCGCGCCCGCGTCCAATCTGATCGTGGTGCTGGATGGCGTGGAGGACCCACATAATCTCGGCGCGATTGTCCGCACGGCCCATGCGGCGGGGGCTGGTGGGATCGTGATTGCCGAGCGGCGTGCGGCTGGTCTCACCGACGTGGTGGCGAAGGCTGCGGCGGGGGCTTTGGAATATCTTCCGATAGTGCGCGCCGTCAACATTAACCAGACGCTGCGGTCCCTGAAGGATATGGGCTACTTCGTTTATGGCCTGGATGAGCGCGGTGAAACGCCCTACAACAAAGTGGACTGGGCCGGGCATTCCGTTGTGGTGATGGGTGCCGAGGGAAAAGGCCTGCACGAACTGGTCAAGAAGAACTGCGACATGCTGGTGCGGATTCCGATGGCCGGCCAGATCGCTTCGCTGAACGTGTCGGTTGCGACAGGCGTTGTCTTGTTCTCGTGGTTCGAAAAGGCGCGGACAAAGCACATATAATTCAGGGATGAAACAATCGTTTGGCCGTCGTGAATTTGTAGGCGGCATGGCCGCCGTGCTCAGCGCCAACGCTCTTGCCGCGGAGCCGACATCGTACAAGATGGCCGTGGCCGGGTTAGTGCACGCGCATGTCTGGGGGCATATCTCCGACATGCTGCAGAGCAAAGACGTCACTTTGGTGGGTGTGGCCGAGCCCAATCCAGCACTGCGCGAAGAGGCGAAGAAAGCCGGCGTGCCGGACGTGCTGATCTCGTCCGATTACCGACGCATGGTGGAAGAAACCAAGCCCGATCTGGTGTGGGCTTTCGTCGAGAATAACCGGCATCTGGAGATTGTGGAGTTTCTGGCACCGAAAAAGATCAACATCATATTCGAGAAGCCGCTGGCATCGACGTACAAAGATTCGCTGCGCATTCAGGAACTGGCCAACCGCCATGGCATCAAGGTGATGTGCAATTACCAGATGGCGTGGTGGCCCGCGAATTATACGGCGAAGAAGGTGGCCGATTCCGGCGCGCTCGGACAGGTGTACCGGCTGCACGGCGTGGTGGGGCACGGCGGCCCGAGTAACGAAGGCATCCGCAATTCGGCGTTCTTCGAATGGCTGACCGATCCGGTCAAGAACGGCGCCGGCGCGCTGATGGATTTCGGCTGCTATAACGCGCTGTGGTCGCTGTGGTATCTGGGGCGTCCGGAAAGCGTCTATGCACGCGTGAATCATCTGCGCCCGCAGGTCTTTCCGAAGGTGGAAGACAATGCCGATCTGGTGCTCAATTACAAGAACGGCGTGGGCATTTTCGAAGGCAGCTGGGACTTACCGCGGAGCTATCAGGATCTCGAAGTCTTCGGTCTGAGGGGCAGTGTCTACATGCAGAACCGCAGCGTCGAAGAGCAGCACGGCCGCGAAAAGAAGGCGGTCGACATAGCGCCGCTCGCGCCGGAAGATTCCGAGCCCGTGGCGTATATGACCAGCCGGATGCGGGCGAATAAACCGATTGAAGGTATGACGGCGCTCGGGATCAACGTGGCAGTGGTGGAGATTATCGAAGCGGCGAAGGAATCGGTACGCACGGGTAAGGCAGTGCCGCTGGCGCCTCGGCCGGAGATGTCGTGAGAGATCCACAACAGTCTCCGCTAAGGGGCCTTGCAGGGATATGACCGAATCGGGCCATGTTTCGCGTCAACTTCGCGAATATCGTGCAGGCGAATTTCTATCCGCTCAGCGTGACGGGACCGAGAATGCCGGCCGCGGGTGTCACGGCATGGCTGCGGCATACACTCGAAGCGCTTATGCGCATGAATGGGATTGTGCCGCCGTGGCGTCAGGGCGCGAAGTAGGGGTGGGAGAGCAGGAGGGAGGGTCATTGAACCTTTAGGCGGAGCCGTTGGAGTCGAGCTTCTGTTCCAGATGAGAGAATCTGGTGTCCATCCCGTGGAGAAGGTGCTGGGCGAGAGAGGTGAGTTTGTCGTCGAAGCGCTGCTCAAGGGTGGTTTGCCGTCGATGCACTGTTCGAGCGTTGTGGACTTTTCGTCCACTTGTGCGAACTTGCCGTCCAGATAGTCTTTGAGTTCCGCGTCCATTCAACCTCCAATATATTCGCTTACGTTTCCGGCGACCACTGCAACTGCCGGACTGAGCAACTTGCGGACCACGAATCGTTGCGGGTGCAAGGGGTGGGGAGAATGAGGGCGTTGGGCAACGACTCTGGGTGGGGTCTGACAGGATAGCGCCTTAGTTCAACGCGTGATTCCCAGAAGCTGATTGAATAGCTCGGGCATGCCCGACATCACGCGCATAGACCGCGCGCGGTAGGCGGCGACGGCGTCGCGCTGAACTTCGAAGATGCCCGATTCCGGGAAGGTGCGCCCGAAGACGTCGATGAGCAAAGAGCGGAATCTGCCGGAGTCTTTGCCGCTTGCATCCTCGCGCTGCTCCTGATAGGCCACCCGTTCGGCCGAAGTGAGGGCGCAGAGCAGCGGGTGCAGGCGCTCGGAGACCACCGTCCGAAACTGCTGGATCTCCTGGATGGTCCGGTCGAGCGGGAGGTTGTTCCAGACTTCGCGGCCGACGTGCAGGGTTTCGTCGCGCTTCCACTGCGTCATGGGAAATGCGCCGATCAGCCAGTCGCCCAGATGGATGGCGTTCTGCCTGCCCTTGCCATACAGGAGCAGATCTTCTTCGTAGCGCGCAAACCAGACTGTCAGGCGGTCGATCAGGTCGGACATGCGGCGTGTGTCGATGCGGTCGCGGTACTGCGTGCCGAATATTCCCACCGAGCGCGGAATGCGGCGCACGAGTTCGGTGAGTTGGTCGGTCAGGATTGGGTGGAAGATGCTGTTGCCGATGCCTAATACGAGCATGTCGAAGTCGCCAGGGGGTACATTCCAGGGCTGGAAATGCCCGTGGTGCACTTCGGCTCCGGCCGGCAGCAGCGAGTTGATGGTGTGGAAGCCGAGGCGGTCGCCGAAGTTGCCCACGTTGTTGTAAGACATCACCAGCACACGGCGGCTCACCGGCAGCTTGGTTTCTGCAGGCGTGATGCGGAGGAGCGCCTGATTGCTGTCCGGTCGGGAGGAGCTTTGGAGATGGAAACCGGCTTCCGCGAAGCCGTCGGAAAGTTCCTGAAGGCTCAGGTGATTGATCCAGCCGAGAGCTTTGCGGTCGAGATGCGCGGTGAAATCTGTGGGGCAGTAACTGAAGACGACCGGCAGACAGAGGGCGCGGAGTTGGCGCAGGAATCCGCGCCAGTCATGGATGTATTCGAGAACGCCCAGTGCCGTGACATGGGTAACGCCTGCGGCTTGCGGGATGGGCTGCTCGTTGAAGTTGCAGAGCAGCGTGCGTTCGTCGCGTCGGACAACGTCGCACGGCGTATAGCGGCATCCGGGCGGGAGAAAGCCTTCGAGGGCCATGCGACCGCAGCCGAGGTCGAGGACGTGGGCACCGGCGGGAATGAAATCGGCCGCGAGGCGAGCGCGCTGGTTCCAGGCGGGATCGAGATTGGCGGCGTTCGACCAGCGGGCGAGATCGGTCTGCGGCGCAGCGGAGTGAATGGCAGGCGCGCCGGGGTTGGTCAGGTTTCGGAGCGCGGCGGCGACGGATTGCATGACGCTATCCCAGTCTCCGACTACCGGCTGGCGGAACAGCCGCATGCCGGGGTACCAGGGCGAGTCGTCGCGATCGAGCAGCCAGCGCCAGTCGGGAGCGAACGGCACCAGCATCCATGTGGGCGTGCTCAGGGATGCGGCGAGGTGCGCAACTGAAGTGTCGGCGGTAATTACGAGATCGAACTGGGAGATGGCGGCGGCGGTTTCAGCGTAGTCGGTCAGGTCGGGTGCAAGATCGCGGACTTTGTCGTGAAGGCCGGACGTAGCAAGCTGCACGGCGGGCGGACCCACCTGCAGGCTGAACCATTCAACATTCGGCGTGTCGGACAGGGGCGTGAAGAGGCTGCACGCGAAGGAGCGGTTGCGGTCGTTGCGATGAACGGAGGAGCCAGCCCATACAAGACCGACGCGTATCCCTTTCTTTTCTCCCAGTTTCGCGCTCCATTTGCGGTTCATTTCAACCGGAATGGTGAACTGCGCGGGCGGCGGGATGGTGTCGCGATCGGTTCCGGCGAGACAGGGCAGAGAGAGCAGGGGGCAATGCACTTCGAAATCCGGAAGAGGGCGATCGAGCGCGGCGATTTCGCAGTCCGGAAGCCAGCTGAGGAGTCGGGCGACAGGGGCGGGCGCAAGCAGAATCACGCGGCCGGCTCGTTTGCGGACGAATTCGGCATAGCGCACGAACTGGATGGTGTCTCCGATGCCCTGCTCGGCGTGCAGCAGAACGCGGCGCCCAGCAAGTTCGGACCCATCCCAGAGGGGCTTCGGGAATTTCCTGCGCTTGCCGACGAGTTGCTGGATGCCCCACCGGTGTTCGTATTCACGAAAACCTTCGCGATAATTTCCCGCCATGAGGAGCGCTACACCGAGGTTGTAATGCGCGGGAGCGCTGGCGGGATCGAGCGCGCAGGCGCGCTCCAGAAGGCTGCGGGATTCCCGCAGGCGGCCCATCTTGAGCAGAACGCCGGCGAGGTTGATGGTGGTGGTGATGTCCGCCGGGCGAAGCGCATCGGCCTTTACGAGGTATTCCACGGCTTCGGGGTAACGAGCGAGGTCGGAAAGCGCTTGACCACGGTTTCCGAGAATGGCGGGATCGTCACCGCATAACGAAAGGCCGAGATCGCAGATGCGAAGGGCCTCGTCGGGTTTGTTGGAATCGATCAGCAGGCTGGCCAATTGGCTATAGGCCTGGGGTAATTTAGTGCCGCGGTCGACAGCGCAGGTGAGTTTGACGATGGCGTCCCGGGGCCGTTCCGCCATCATTGCCTCGCCCAGGGCAACCAGGTAATCGAGATTGGCTTCTTCCGCGCGAACCGCTTTTTCGAGATTCGAAACTGCGAGCGCGTGAAGTTTTTGCCGCGATTGCGCCGCTCCGAGCAGATAGCGAATGACCGGCACGTGGGGCGCCTGCTTCACGGCCTTTTCGAGCAACTGCAGCGCGACTTCGTTCTCGCCCCGTTCGAGGTGCCGGAAAGCCTGAGTTACGGCTTCGGCCACCGGAAGCGGGCGTAGGGTGGGGCTACGATCTCTCTCGCGCACAGCATTGGTCATATCACGTTGCGGAAAGCAGACGGCAGGCCAAGGCAGAGGGACGGAGAATCAATGGTTTGCGGAGATGTAGCGACGCCTTACGCGGCGGAAAAATGTCGGTACGGCAGGAAAATGGCGCTGCGAGAGCGCCCTAACCGCCGCCGACGAACTGCACGATTTCAATTTCGGCGCCGGAATCGACGAGAATAGTTTTCCAGAGATCCCGTTTTACGATGGCGCGGTTGAATTCCACGGCCACCCGCTCCGGCTCCAGATTCAGCGCCAGCACGAGATCGAACAGCGAGGTTCCCTCAGCAAATTCACGCCGTTCGCCGTTGATCGTAACCTGATTTTCGTTAGACACGCGAACCCGTGGATTATTATAGTCGTTTACCTTCCATGCCAACTACCACGCCCGAACAATGGCTGCCTGTTCTGCTGCAGGCAACGCTTGCGGCGATCATCGCGGCGGCCCTTGTGGCCCTGTCCTTCGCCTTGGGGCACCGGGTCAAAAACCGTGTTAAGGACATGCCGTACGAGTGCGGTATTGAGCCTACGGGCGATGCGCGGCAGCGGTTCAGCGTCAAGTTTTATCTGGTTGCGATGCTGTTCATCCTGTTCGACATCGAGGCGATCTTTCTTTATCCTTGGGCGGTGGTTTACAAGCAACTCAGGATGTTCGCTTTCGTTGAAATGCTGATCTTCGTAATTCTGATTCTCGCGGGCTTTTTCTTCATCTGGAAAAAAGGAGTGCTGGACTGGGCTCACAGCGAGCGCGACGCGGCTGAACCCGCCATACCGGCAACTCTGCGCAACATGCTGGTTGAGGTGAAGCGGTAATGCTGGAAGATCTCGCGATCGCGACGAAGAACGAGTTCGGCGAAACCACCATAGAAGTAGCGCCTGAGAATATTCTGACTGCGCTGAAGCGCCTGAAGCACGAATTGAAATTCGAGCGCCTTACTTCGGTTACCGGTGTGGACCGGTTCCCGGCGGAGCCGCGCTTCGAAGTGGTTTATCATCTCCAGTCGATTGCGGGAAAACAGCGGATTCGTATCAAGGTGCGGGTTCCGGGCAGCAAGCCCGAGATTGAGTCTGTAGTGTCGGTTTACCGGTCGGCGGACTGGTACGAGCGCGAGACGTTCGACTTCTTCGGGATCGTATTTCTGAATCATCCGGAACTGACCCGGATCATGATGCCGGCCGACTGGGAAGGGCATCCGCTGCGGAAAGATTATCCCGTGACGGGTACGCGCTACTAATCCAGACAATGACCGAGGGGCAAATATGGCAATAGACATCGGGATCACGAGCGAGCTCGACGTACAGCGGGATCACGAGCTTCACGAACAGCGGCGCGGTGTGCGGACCATGGTACTGAACATGGGCCCGCAGCATCCCTCGACGCACGGCGTGCTGCGGCTGCTGCTGGAACTCGATGGCGAGACGATCCTCAAAGCCGCTCCGGATATCGGATATCTGCACACGGGCATCGAGAAAGAGTTCGAAGTCAAGACGTATCAGCAGGGCGTGACGCTGACGGACCGCATCGACTATCTGGCGCCGCTTTCGAACAATCTGGTGTACTGCCTGGCGGCGGAGAAGCTGCTGGGACTGGAAATTCCGCCGCTTGCACAATGGACGCGCGTGATGCTGGCGGAGTTCACGCGGCTCAACAGCCATCTGGTGTGGCTGGGCACGCACGCAATCGACATCGGCGCGATGAGCGTGTTCCTTTATGCGTTCCGCGAGCGCGAAGAGATTCTTCGCGTGTTCGAGATGTTCTCGGGCCAGCGCATGATGACGAGTTACTTCCGCATCGGCGGCTTGGCGCTGCCTCATCCGCGCGGCTGGCAGAAGCGGGTGAAGGACTTCGTCGACATTTTCGCTTCCCGCGTGGACGAATACGAAGAGTTGCTCACGAATAACCGGATCTGGACCGGACGTACTAAGGGCGTAGGCTACATTTCGCTCGAAGACATGCTGGATCTGGGTGTGACGGGACCGATGCTGCGCGCCGCGGGGCTCTCGATCGACGTTCGCAAAGACGCGCCGTATTCGAGCTACGAGAAGTTCGATTTCAAGGTGCCCACCAGTACGCAGAACGACGTGTTCGCGCGCTATCAGGTGCGCATCGAGGAAATGCGGCAGTCGCTGGGGATTATCAAACAGGCGCTCGAAGGTATGCCGTCGGGATCGCATCAGGCGGATGCGCCGGGCATCGTGCTGCCGGATCGCGAAAAGATGAAGACGCAGATGGAATCGCTCATCTACCACTTCAAGATCGTGACGGAAGGCTTCCGCGTTCCGGAAGGCGAAGTCTATCAGGCGATTGAATCGCCACGGGGCGAAGTGGGCTGTTACATGGTC
>Ga0302140_10006133_pt1 | contig 15109 bp, 20 predicted proteins | sample I_Bog_E1_1_FD_202095 | JGI IMG/M metagenome (GOLD analysis project Ga0302140, IMG submission 202095) | Peat permafrost microbial communities from Stordalen Mire near Abisko, Sweden - I_Bog_E1_1 | ecosystem: Environmental > Terrestrial > Soil > Wetlands > Peat | place: Sweden: Abisko, Stordalen...
AGATACAACAGGAATGGTGGTGGATATCGTAAATACGTTGCCGGATTGCTGGATGGTAATATTTTTGCCAGCCACTAAAGAAATTCCTGTTGCCTGTCCGGTTGCACCCGGGGGCCCCTGAGGGCCGGCGGGCCCCGAAGGCCCTACCGGCCCTTGAATCCCTGGAGCGCCCTGAGCTCCGGCGAGCACTGCAGTTGTTTGCACCGTGCCATCTTGAAATTTGACGCCCGCCGCAGGCGCGATAAATCCATTAAGTTTCAGGTCGCCGGTTGTTTCTAGTCTCCCTACTGATTGATGCCCTGAGGCGAAGACTAGAGCCGTTGGCGAATAGGTACCTAACCAAGTGTCATTGTTTGATCCCGTATTAACAAATGTCTCAAAAATCGTCTGACCATTCAAGCGGATGTACAATCCTGGATATTGGGCACCGTCTATATAAAGGTGAGGCCCATCTCCCAGGAGTTGAAGGTGCCCGGTTATGTTTACGGGATCGCCAGGAAGACTCGTGGTTTGGCCAAGTGCGCTAAGCACAGTAACGAACGGAATAAAGAGGGATTTTCGCAAAAGCGACTCCTTACAGATTGACTGCTCTCATATTTTGTATCACCAAAAACTATAAAGTACAACTGATGTCGGGCCAAAATTTTCCGGGGGCGAATAAGTCTCCTTGAGTCAGCAGTTTGGGGAGAATTCTGATTTTCTATTTGAACTCTTTTCAGTTTTTCTTTGCGTACGATTTAGCGCGCTTCGCTCCGAAGTACGTGGGCTGAGATGAAGAAGAGCATCTACAGCCCGGTTCCGTTGCGCCAACGCCTGTTGGCGGTCCACCGCCGTTATCCTGGAATTCAGTCCGCTATCGAGGATGATCGAACCGGTTACGGACAAGCTGAACAAAATATCGCAGCACGTCGAGGAGAATGACCGGGCCTATCGCGGCTCCAACTTCTTCGACCCAGAAGACGAAGAGTTGCTCGAAGCGCTGGGCAGCGGCGAGTTTTACCAGCGGGTTCCAGAACAAAAGACCTGCGCCGCCGTGTCAGAGGCAAGAATAAGGGATAGGTCTCCCGTCTGATGAAACGGCTGCGTACCCACGGCCTGATCAAAAAGATCATGCAGGCTGAAACGTCCAGAATAAAGGCCTTCTTCAATATTTGTGCCCAACATGGGCGAGATCGCGTATCCACATGCCTTGCAGGTCAAGGCGTACGCCTTTGCGAAGCTCGCGAATCCGCGCGCCCGCGGCTTGCGCCTTTTCGGCGTTGAAAGCCCCGCGCACGGTGCCCATGTCCTCGATCCCGATGTCATGAGCCTTCAGGAAACCCGCGAGTTCGGAGCCGGTCCGTATGCCGAGGAGTTGCTGCAATTCGGACTTCGTGAGCCGCTCATGTTTGTATTCCTCGGCCAGAAACGCTTCCCGCGCCCGCCGCGACAGATCGCCGCCGCCGGCGCTCAGACGGCCAGCGATATCGTCCGGAATTTCAACGGTCAGATTCATGAATACCCTACCTCAAGATTAACCCGGGCCCAAGTGTACGAGTTTTGGGCCAGTCTGTCACCCCACGCGCGTGCAAACGCCCGACATGAAAGCCGAGAGGCGCTTCTAGTCTGGCTCTGTCGATCAGTGTCCTTCAGGCGACTGGGGCTCGGTCTTTTCTCCGCCGTCCCGCGTTGCGGCGTTGGGAGCCTTTTTTGTCTTGCGGAGCTGATTTTTGATGCGCACGGCCTCGGCGAGATCTTTGCTCGCATTGCGGTAAGCGGCGATGGCATCGGCTTTATCGCGCGCCGCCGATTGCATCATGCGGAGCTGGTCGTTATGGGTGAATGTCCAGTATTTTTCCCCTGCGAACCAGAACCCGAGGCAGACGGCAATTCCTGCGATTGCGAGGGCGGCCGACTGAATCCACTGCGTCTGTTGGGCGCGCGAGTCGGAGCGTTCACCGCGCGCGAGTGAAGACCAGTATTGCTGCTTTCTGAGCCAGTCGGCGCGTTCAGATTCCCAATCTTTTTCTCTCTTCAGCTGTGCTGTTTTGAGAGTGAGAAGTTCGGCGGATTGTAGTTGAGAAGCGGTTTGAAGTTCCGCAATTTTGCTCTCCTGCCGCGTGAGTGCGGAGCGCAGATCGGCATTTTCCTGGGCGAGATCAGAGGCACGGATTTCGAGCTGGAGGAGGTGGGCGGGGTCGAGGGGAGGGGGAGAGAAGCGACGGTCGAGGTCATCGAGTTCGCGGCTAAGGTCATCGGGAGTCATAGGAGGGGGAAAGCTGTCTCTGTCCTTTGCTGGCTAAAGCTGCACAATGCTGTCTTTTGCTGTCCTTTGCTGGGGAGGGGTTCCTAAGGAACAGGAGTAGCAGAAAAGGGGTTGACGGCGCAAGCGTAAAAAGGCATTATTAAGACGAGCGCAGGATACGGGTTTGTGTGTACGTTTAGTCGGCTATCGCCTCCCTCACTTCCCCCCAAACCCCGCGCCGGGGGCGCGTCCTGCCAGGGGGCGGCTGCCCCCTCGGGACCCCATCGCCCTGCGAAGCTGTATGCTTCGGCGCGGGCGACGATGCGCGGTTGGCGCATCGAAAGAGGCGGCCTTGGGGCCGCTGTTCCGCCGCTGGGGCGTCGGGCGGGGCGGGCGCGCGGGGTTGCAAAGTGTTGCAACCGGTTACCGGCGCGCAGGAAGGGGCGGCAGGAGTTGCAATTTGTTTCAGAATGTTTCAGTTTGTTTCCGATCCTGCCGCCCGCCCCGCAAAGAGCAGCCACGCTGGGCCGCGTGGCTTCAAAAGGCAGGCCTGCCGTTGCGCCGGCAGGCGCTCCGCGCCCGATGGGAGCGCGGAGAAGAAGCGAAATCCGTTCGGTCGGAATTCGGTCCTTGTCCGGCTTTGTTCGGTATTGTTCCGGTCTGTTCGGCCCGCAGCTTCGAAGTGAAACTTATGGAGGAATTTCTGAAATATTCTGAAATCGCCTCGGCTCGACCACCGCGTCCGACTGTCGGCGGTCACCTGCGGCAGATTGCGACCCATTGCGGCGATTTACGGTACCAGCCAAAACCGCGACGGCACTCTGCGGCAGATAACGGCAGAGTCCGCAGCCGGGATCTCAGGGCAAACCGGGAAACTTCACCAGGAGAAATCCATGGAGCGTAGCGGGCGCGTCCAGCTCCGCGTCACCGGGCGGGAGAAGGAGGAGTTCACAACGAAGGCCTCCGCTGCAGGCCTCGGGCTTTCCGAATATCTCCGCAAGGCCGCTCTCGAGATCGGCCTCACCCACAAATACGATCAGGCCGCCCTCCATCAGCTCCGCAAGATCGGCGTCAATCTCAACCAGATCGCTCATCATCTCAACGCCGGCAACGACCTCCGCGGCGACGTTCTTGTTTCCCTCCGCCGCTGTCTCTTCAAACTCGAAAAAGAAATCGATTCCCGCCAGACGCCGGCAGCTGGCCCCGGTTCCGTGCCTCAGGCGGATTCCGAACTGGCGCCGGGGCAGGACCCGGCTGCGGCATGAGCTCCTTCTGCAAGATCACGATCGGCAAGACGCCCGGCGCCACGCGCGCCAACGCCATGTACATTACCCGCGCCGGCGCCTGCGCCCAGTGGGAAACCCGCAACATTCCCGATGAAGAGCACCTCGGCATCACCCGGGAAGACCAGAGGCGCAGCATTGCCGATTATCTTTGCGAATACGCCGAGCAGGGCCGGGGAGAGCGGCGCGATTACCGGGCCGTGCTCAGCTTCGACCGGCCGGTAGAGCGGGACCAGGCGATGCGCCTGGCAAGTGAGTGGCTCGACGCCACGAAGTTCAAATCGAATCCCGCGCTGTATGCCTTCCACACCAATACCGACAATCCTCACGTCCACGTACTGGTCACCGCGCGCGACAGCGCGGGGAAAAAGCTCGATCTGTCCGACCGCCAGTACCAGAGTTTCGATAAGGCCTGGGCGAAGATCTACGAGCGCGAGATCGAGCACGGCGTCGAGGCCACTCACAGCGAAAAGCATCGGGAGAAAAGACAGTGGAAGCAACAGTACGGAGAACAGCGCCGCGAGGGCAAAGACCGATCGGTGATTGTCGAGGAGCTGGGAGCGGTGCCGCGGGACACGCCGAGCATCGTGAAGTTCTACCGGGAGAAGAGGCGAGATGACGAAACCCGAATTACAGAAAGCCTTGGACGAGAGTCTCAGTTTCTGCAGCGAGTACCGGAAGATTATCGAGAACCAGAGCCGGAAGCTGGCCGGCAAGGAGGAGGAGATCCGGCAACTCGAGGCGATGCTGCTCGAACGGGACCAGCAGCTGAAGCGGTTCTCGGAAGCTTACGGGAAGCTGAAGGGCGGGCTGGAGTTTTACATGCCGCAGATCGAGGAATGGAAGCGGCAGAAGTACAGCCTCAGGAAGCAATACGAGACGGCGCTCGAAGAGCACACGAAGAAGTTGATGGAGGAGTTCGCGGTGCTGAAGCAGGGTTACGAAGATTCTGCGAGGCGGGAGATCGCGAAGGCCGTGGCGAGTGTGAAGGCCAACGAAAAGAGCGCGGAGGAAATCTGCACGAGCTTCGCGCTCGGGTTACTGAGGGACTTCGAGCAGGTGTTGCCGGCCGCGGCGTCGAAGCCTTAAGGCGGGCGGTCTACGCGATCGGGCAACGGCTGAAGCAGATCCCGGACAAGCTGGGGATCATCCGGAAAGAGTTCAGGGAATGGAGAGGGGAGATTTGGGAGAAGGTGATCGGCAAAGCGTACCAGTCGGGGATCGACGATGTAGGCGGCGCGAAGGGATTGGGGGATGGTTCCCCTGGCGGGAAGAAGGGGGAGCGCGATCGTGGAGGCTGGGAACGCTGAAAAGGTCCTTGGGAAAACCGAGCTACTGACAGAAAGTTTCATATCCATTACGCTGAAAAGAGAGAATGAGAATCACCATGCAAATTGATGTTGCCCCCGAAACCGAACGCTTAGTCCGCGAAGAAATCAGTAGCGGACATTTTAGTTCGGTGGATGAGCTGATCAAGGCCGGCGTCGAGGCGCTTCGCGAGAAGAACGCTCCCAAAAGCCTTGTCCAGTTTTTCCGTGAATCCCCATTAGTCGGTCTGGAGCTTCATTTTGAGCGCGATCAGGACGCCGGGCGGGATATTACCCTTTGAGCGGTTTTCTCCTCGATACGAATTGCATATCCGAAGTCGTGAGCCTGAAGCCGGATTCCCGTGTTTTGGCGTGGATGGATGCAGCAGACGAGCGGACGCTTTATTTAAGCGCGCTCACCCTGGGTGAAATCCGAAAAGGCATAGTGACGCTGGTCGAGGGCAAGCGACGGGTCCAGCTGGAAGCGTGGCTGGAGATTGATTTGCGGAAGCGTTTCGAGGGTCGAATTCTGCCGGTTGATGTTGCTGTCGCGGACCGCTGGGGCATGCTTGCAGGCGAGGCGAAGCGGAAGGGCAAGCCCATGCCTATTGTTGATGCGATGATCGCAGCGACTGCGCTCCACCACAATCTGACCGTAGTTTCCCGGAATGTGGATGATTTTAAGAACGCCGAAGTATCGGTGTTCAACCCGTGGGACGCATAAGGGCCCCGACGGCGCGTTGCATCCTCTTGCCGCTTCCGGCATAAGCCATTTTTCGCGCTGGTCAGATCGAAATCCTCTCGACCACATTCCGCGTGATCTTGCGATCCCGCCGGTGATAAAGCAGGGTAGCGAAGTGAGCAGTATCGAGGATGCGCTGAAGGCATGTCAAGATTACACTTTCGACTGCGCCATCGTCGACTACCACCTGCCCGGACAAGATGGGCTGGCTGGCATCAGCGCCCTGCATGAGCGTCTCCCGCACATGCAGCCAGTCAATCCGCTCTTCCAAAAGGCGGGAACCACAACAAAGGAACCTTTTAAAGCCCTCGATCCCTGATAATCAATCGAGGGCTTTTTTCATTTCAGTGCGAAGCGCCGACGAATGTTGTTCGTGCTTCACCAACCCGCGTATACTGCCTTAATGGCTGCCCGTCTCACCCGTATTAAGCTGTATTTATACACGGGCCTCATATGGGTGTTGGCTGCCCTGCAGTGGTTACTGAAATTTGGTCGGTGGGCGGTCACTCTGTTTGTTATCGTCATGTCCATAGTGCGCCACGAAGGCTTTGTCGATGTGGCCATCATCGGTCTGCTCCTCGTCGTTTCATGGTGGGGTTTGGGTCAGATGGTGTCCGGAATAGATGAGCTCGGAGGATGGCTGTCGGTTGAGATTATGAAAATCCGTGAGCCAGCGGCATTGAGAGAGGTCTTCGAAGCGCTCGCCGACCTCGAAGGTGAAGCCCTTGGAGCGAAAATGCGTGCGTTCAATCGCGGGGAACTACCGAAGGCCGAAATGCAGGAAATGAAAGAACGCTTCCGAAAGGCCGGTTTCTAATACTTCGGGTGTTCGTCGATGCGGCGACCTTCCCCAGTGGAACTTTTAAAATAAATCACCGTTCGTCTCGTAGCCACCCGTGGACACTTTCCTCAGCCGCCGCCCGCGCGGCTTCGGCACCCACATTCGGGTGCCATTCTAAAAGATTATTCGTTAAGTCTCGTATGGCTGCAGCGGTATGGTGCCGGAGCAGCCGGTCCCGAAGCAGTTCCGTCGCGATATAGGCGAAGATACCGGCGAGCCAGCCACGCGAATACCAAACGCCCGCCACCCCCAACACGGTTGTCAGAAGACGGGTAATGTTAAGCACGGCCATTTGAACAGGCGTGGCTACTACCCGCGCCCGCAAAACCGGATTTGTGACCGCGTTCCACAGTCCGTACCACATGAGGAGCATCGAAATAATCAGCACGACCAGTGAGTAGACCAACACAAAGCAAGTCCTCTTCCCCGGCCCATGATAACTCTGCGGAGCGCCATCCCTCGAAAGACTGGACAGTCTCAACAAAGGGTAAGCTTTTGCAGCTCTCACGCGCTCACCGTTCGAGCTCGTGCCGAATGAATTTCCACAGCGCGACGAGCAGCAGGATGAGCACGGCGAGCCGAAGCGAGACCGTCTCGATACCTGCGACGATGGCGAGAAACTGTTCCACAGGAATTACCTCCTGATAACAGCATTCGACACTCGGCGCGAATTCTGCCACCCGCAGTTACGGCAGTTCAGGCAATAGCGGCAGGCCGCTTGAGTTGCTGAACAGGAAGCTTCTTACCGTCGATGTAGGCCTGAATTTCCGTCCGCTCAAACCGCCAGCTTCGGCCCATCTTGAAGGCGGGAAGCCCTTGTTGTCCGCCGGATTCATGCCACTCGGCAGCCCACGCGGTGATGGTGCGGACTGAGAACCCGAACTCACGGGCAACGTCTTCCGTGGAGAGATATGACTTTTTGTTTAGCTGATTCAATGCATTTCCCCTCTTGAAAATTTTCCATTTTCGAGAGGGGAACTTTAGGAGGGTCATTCGAGACACACTTCTTCCCCAAATCGAAAAGGCATGCTGGCACTCCTTTGCCTTTCGGCCCCCGATTGCCATGCGGCAACTCATGGCGAAGTATCAATGAGCTTAGCGTCTCGAAAAGGGTCCTTTTCGCCCCACAAGATTCTTAAACAGGCTTGCCTGTAGTTCAAAATTTAGTCGCCCCGTCTCACATCCACCGTGTCGGGCTTTCCTCGGTCAGATTCCACCGAGGCCAGCAGGCTGGAGGAAACGATCCCGGCTTTCCTGTCACAATGATTCGGGGCCGGATACGGGCCGGAGGAGAGTGCATGAAGAAAAGCAGCCGGGCTACCGGTTTAGTGGCGGCGCTGATGGGAGCGACGTTTCTCCTGATGGTTCTGACCAATCCGCGTGTAGAGGCGCTGCGCGTCCCCGATGTCGTGAAACTCGTCGCTTCAGGCATGTTTTTGGGGGTCGGCTTGGCTGGCCTGCTGGGCAGGCTGAACTTCGAGAAGGACCAAAGCAAGCCGCCACGGAACGAGTAGGGTGCGTGGAGGGTCGGTCATAACATTCCGTCCCCCATCGGTGAACTCCGAATATCGACGGTCTGGATTCGATCATCCGGCGGGAACCGCCTTCACTGTCTCATAACGGGTAGGTTTTGAATCATGCGCCGGAGGCCTTTAAACACAGGGCTTCGGACGTTGCAGATGTCTATCCCGAAACTCGAAGCGTCGCGGACCAAGCGACCGTTGCACAAACGAGCGGTTGTGCAACAACTTCGCATCCCTCGTGTTTACTGGGGTTCCTGCGTTGCGAAAAGGTATTGCATTACGATACTGATTGGCGATACATTTGTGCAATGCTGATCGGCTACGCTCGTGTTTCTACCGACGACCAGGACACTGCCGCGCAAGTGGCGGCGCTGAAGTCGTCTGGCTGTGAGCGCATCTTTCGGGAGAAGGCTTCCGGAGGACGTTGGGACCGGCCCGAACTTCACCGGCTGCTCGATCAGCTTCGCAACGGTGATGTGCTCGTCGTGTGGAAACTCGACCGGCTGTCCCGTTCTCTCCGTGATGTCCTCACCATCATGGAACGGCTCGGGGAATCAAAGGCGGGCTTCCGGAGCCTGACCGAAGCCATCGACACAACGACACCGGCAGGCCGGATGATGATGCAGATGGTCGGCGCATTCGCCGAGTTCGAGCGGGCCATGCTCAAAGAGCGGACCAAGGCCGGATTGGATGCCGCCCGCGAAGAGGGGCGCATCGGCGGACGCCGTCCGAAGCTGACGCCTCAACAGCAAGTCGAAATTCACAAGATGGTATCGAAGGGCGACAAGACGGCCGCCGACGCTGCACGGCTGTTCAAAATCCATCCGGCCACGGTCAGTAGGCTTCTTGCCCGGATGCCAGCCTCAGTGAGGACGGCCAAACATGCCAAATAATGTTGACGGAACTACGCCAAATAATTCTGAAAGTGACAGTCACAACTGTGACAAAACATGGTGAAAGAAGATAAGCTGGTTTCGTGCCCCGGAAATCTGAATGGATCGAACAACTTCCCTCAGCTCTGGAAGAGCTGCGGCAGTTCCCTGCTTCGGTGGTGGATCGAGCCATCCTCGAAAAAGTACTGCGCATCGAGCGGCGAACCGCGATCCGGCTCATGAACAGGTTTGGCGGATTCCAGACCGGCAAGACGTTTCTGATCGACCGAGTGCGGCTCATCGAACAACTGGAGCAGCTCGACCGCGGCGAGGCCGTGACCATAGAACGCGATCGCCGGTCCCGGCTCGCCGATGAGCTGGAGAAGACCCGCCGCCTCGCCCCCGGCCGCAAGGTTCGCGTCGATGTCGCGCCCGACGTCCGCGACCGCCGAATGAAAGACCTGCCCGCCGGCATCCACCTCAAGCCCGGCGAGCTGCGCATCGAGTTTTACGGCGCCGAGGATTTACTCAGGCACCTGTTCGAGCTCTCGCAGGCAATGGTGAACGATTTCGGGAGGTTTCAGGCAGCAGTGGAATAGTCCGGAAGGATTCATCGGTATTAGTCTAAATTCCGCCTGTCGGTGGTTTTCGACGACCGTTTTCACTTAATCAATGAGGCTCCTGCGGATACCCCACGAAGACGATCAGCAATCTGGGTTACTTTTCAATGTGTCCGTTTGCGCCTTACAGCACACTGACGCTGGTAATGCTGGGCGCGTGTGTTCGGCGGGTGTGGCAGCATATCAAGGCACAGCCGGAATAAATCGGGCCTCAGTCAGCTACGGCTGCGCTTCGACGAATACCTTATAGAAAGCGGCGATGTCCTTGTCGGCCTGCTCGAAGATCTTGGCCGGGGCCCGGGTATCCGGCATCTTCTCGACGGTATGCGTCGCTTTCTGCGCAGGCAAACCCGTGACATCAAAGCCGATCAGGTGGCTATGCGAACGGCCGCCTTCACGCAGCCACGCCGCTACATCCTGCACGACTCCGAGGATCACCTCAGGGCTATGCGGACCCGAGCCCCAGGGAGTGAAGCTTCCCTGCATGACGTCGCGGTCCACCGTCACATAGATGTCGGCCTCTTCGTCCTTCTTCACGAGTTCGTCCAGCTGCAGTTTTATGGTAGTGGCTTTCACTTTTCTGTCTTCACCCCTCGGGAAATATGCATAGCTCTTCCCGGGAACGGCAAATTTGTTCAGAGTTAAATTTCCGCTTTCCGCGCCTTTCACTCCGACCCACAGAACCTTGTCCACGGTGTGGGTGGCGACGCCGCCAGGCTTGAGAATGAAATCGATCCAGTTATGGCAGCCGATTCTTTCGGCGGGTTTACCCACGTAGTCGTCATGTGCATCCATATGGACCAACAGCTTGACGGGAGTCTTTCCGCCGTGGTTGACGTTGTTGGCTGCGTGATCGGCGAGGGCGTGTTCCACGAGGGGAGCCGACATATTGTGGAAGTTGTCGTGATCGACGATGGCGAAGAGCGGCTTTTTGCCCAGCTCGCTGAGTTTTTCCCGCATGACTTTCATGAAGCGCTCGGGGTCGGCCCAGCCATTCTTTTCTCCCGCGCCGCCGGCTTCTTCCTGGAGAAACGTACCGGACTTATTCAGTTTTTGGTCTTCTTTTTTGACCCACTCAAGCGTCAGGCCATCCGCCTGGTCCACGCCGACAAACGGCCCTCCGGCCCAGTTCATGCAGAGGCCAGAGTCCTGTTTCTGGACGAAAGTCTGGATTGCCTTGATGTAGGGATCTCTGAACTTCCCATCGTCCTTGTACTCCTGGAGTTTGCCGAAGGCTTCAGGAGTGCTGGCGACGTAGCCGGCAGCCCAGCGGGAGGTCTGGAAGTAGGCTGCGGAGATTTTCAGCTCCTGTGATTTCTCGTCGCAGGCCAAGGCTGGGCGGCTTGCGAACAGGAGCGCCACGGCGGCTATGGACGCGAGAACGCCCTTGCATTGGTTACAGCTCATTTGTCACTTTCTCCAATCCGTGATTTGAGAGTTTTTGCAGTTTAACACAGGTCGCCCATCATGTTAGGCACCAAGCCCGCGCTGCTCAGTGAACGGGTTCGATGGGTCTGCGGAAAGAAATAAAATCACCTTGCGGCGGTCTTCTCTTACCCACCGCACGCCCATGGCTCATAGGAAAGGGCGCGGGCCGGTGACTATCAAAATATCCGGGCATAATGCGGCTTTATGTCTGGCGAGCCGGGCCGGGTGAAACGCTCCCCTGCCCCATGAGTCGGTTTCTCTTGACCCCGGAAATGATATAGTGATATAGGGCTATAGAAATATAGCACAGGAGGAATGCAGCCGTGCAGGTGTTAGCTATCATCGGCCAAAAGGGTGGAAGCGGGAAGACAACCACGGCGTTAGGCGTGGCTGTTTCGGGTTCTCTCGCGGGTCGTGCTGTTGCCGTTATCGATCTTGACCCACAGGCGACCGCCGCCAACTGGAGTGATCGCCGAGGTGAGGACGCCCCCGCCGTGGTGTCTTGTCAGGTGGGCCGGTTGGCCCATGTCCTCGAAGTCGCCGAGAAGCAGGGCGCGGAGCTGGCCATTATCGACACGCCCGGAAAGAGTACCGATAGCGCTATTGCCGCCGCCAAAGCCGCCGACTTCGTATTGTTGCCGATCCAGCCGCAGCTATTCGACATTGAGACGCTGGGCAGCGTCAAAGAAATTCTTGCCATAGCGGGGAACCCACCCGCCGCTGTGCTGGTTAATCGTGCCTCCGTTCAGGGTCGCCGCCACATCGAGACGCAGGAGGCCGCGACGGCTCAGGGCTTTACGGTGTGTCCGGTTGTGATCTTTTCCCGCGCCGCACATGGTGATGCGGGAAATGTCGGCCGGACAGCCGCCGAATACGAGCCGAGCGGTAAGGCCGCACAAGAGCTTGCAGGGCTATATGACTATATAAATATAGCCCTATATGGAAAGGACAGCCGCCGTGAAAAAAAGCAGCGCATTAGCCGCAGGGCTTAAAGCCGCCGCCGCCGTTGAGCACAAACCGACGAGTGTGCCAGCGCTAGCCGCCCGCATACCCCAACAGACCGTTCTTATCGGGGGGCATTTCCCTCCAGAGGTGCGCCGCGTTCTGATGCTTGTACAGGCCGAGCCGGAGAACGCAGGGAAGAACCTGAAACAGTTACTCGGTGAGGCGATCAACGATCTATGCGCCAAGTATCGCAAACCGCAGCCTTACACAGGGGAGCCATAGCCGTATATTTATATATTGCTATAGGGCTATAGGAATATAGAAAATGGAAAAGCGCGAACAAAGCGGACTAACCCCGGTCGGTGAACTTATCTCCCCTAAGCTCTTGAAGACCATCAGGGGACCGAGTGCGATTGAACAGCGCTTGATTGACGGGGCCGATATTAACCCGGACGACCCCAAAAGCATTCTGTTTCAGCATACGGTGTTGTGTCAGACATGTTTACCGTTTCGCGACCCCGGCGACGACGCCCGAACGTGGGAACGCCTCAACGGAAACATACACCTGAAAGTTTTGGCAGGGGAAGCGATGCACCCCATACAGAGCTGCTTTGTCCCGGTTGGGTTGCCGTTCGGCCCGAAGGCCCGCATGATCCTTATGCACATCAATCAGGAAGCCATCCAGCAGAAGACCCCGGAAATTCAGATCGAGGATACCTTGAGCAAGTTTGTTCGGCGGACGCTCCACCTCGACTCCAAGGGGCGCAACATGCGGATGGTTAAGGAACAGCTTGCACGGCTGTCCGCCGCCTCTATTCGTTTGGGGCTTGTGAAGGACGGCAGGGCGGTAACGGTCAATTCGCAGATCGTCAGCGCGTTTGACATCTGGTTCCCAAAAGACGAACGCCAGCGCGTTTTATGGCCCTCGACTATCCGCCTGTCTCTCGACTATTGGGAGAGCCTGAAGGCTCACGCAGTACCCCTCGATGAAGGACATATTGCCCGGCTGTCACATAGTGCCCTTGCACTCGATATTTACTCATGGCTCGCTAATCGGCTGCATCGCGTTCCGGCAAAACAGCCCGTAACGATTTCATGGGCCGCGTTGCACGGTCAGTTTGGAATGAACTATGACCCCGACCGGCTGGACAAATTCCGGGCCGTCTTCAAGGTGGCACTACGGCAAGTGTTGACGCTCTACAAGACCGCTAAAATTGACCTGCACGAAGACCGGAAACGCCCCCGCCTTTACTCGCAGGGAGGTAAGACCATATACCGAGAGGAACCGGCCAAAGGGATAACGCTGCACAACAGCCCCCCGCCAGTGCCCGGCCGCATTCTGATTGGTGGAAAACCCTGAGGGTTCTTCAAGTTATCCACGGCCACTTTGGTGGAGAAAGTGCGGCCACTTTGGTGGGAAATACCACGGCCACTTTGGTGGAGAATCCGTTAGTCAGATTCCTATAGTGTTCCGGTAGTCGTCGGCTTCGCCCTGTGGATAATTCGCAGCCGGAACAAGAACCCCTGGGCCGCTAGCGCGGCCATAAGGAACACGCCTAACGGCGTGTAATCTTTTTTTGAAGCCCGCTACGCGGGGAGGGAACCAGTGCGTCCCTTCGGGCCGCACAACCATTTTTTTACTGGCTTGTCGTATGCTGTCGCTCTGAACTTTCGGTGTCAGATTGCAGGAACTCATTACTGGGAAACACGGGGGGCGTTATGGTCTATCTGAACGACGACCAGCTCATGAGGCTCTTTTCAGACGCCAGAACAGAGGCGCTCCGAAGGAACTCAGAGGACATCTGGGATACGCAGTCGACGCCATCAACGCTTACCAGCGCCGTCTGTCCGTTCCCGCAGGTTGCGCTCAACCTACCGTTATGAGCCCATTCAGACCATGATTATGATTGCAAACTGTTGCGACGAATATGCCTTCATGGTTCTTCGAACGTCGCCCGGAAACTTTCAGGCATGGATTGCGGTGAACGATGCGCCGCCGGATTTTGCCCGCCGCCTCCGGAAGGGCGCCGGAGCGGATCCGTCAGCGAGCGGCGCCACCCGGATAAGCGGCAGCCTCAATTTCAAAACCAAGTACGCCCCGGCCTTTCCTCTGGTCGAAATCACCGAAGCAAACGCATGCACGATCACGACCGCCCACGAGCTGGCCCGCGCCGGTTTGGTGGACGAAGCCGAGCGCCCCCCCGCCCGTGTTTCTAATCGTGTTTCTCAGACCCGCAGGGCAGGGAAGGCCCGGAGGTGGCCGAGCTATGCGCTATGCGTTCAGAACGCCCCGCCCGTGCATCAGGGCAAAGCGCCCGGACATCAGCCGGGCGGACTTCACATGATGCATGCTGTCGATTGACTGGGGCCACAGCCCGGAGGACGCCGCGGCCCGTCTGATGTTGGAGAGCACGAAGGCGCAGGAGAACGGCGAAGACTACGCCGTCACAACCGCGACGAACGCCGCCGCCGCAATCGCCCGGCGGACCCCGCCGGTAAAATCGCCGCTACAGCCCTAAAAATCGGTTTCTGGCAAGAGGGCATGGAAGGGGCGACAACCCCCTTGCCGCCCCCGGCCTAAAACGCTCCCAGCGGCTTCCTTATGCCCGGAAACAGGCAGGCCGGAACCACAAATCAATTGCCCCGATGGCCCCCGCCCGGTATGGTTTGCGTGAAACAGAAGGCGCAATAGTGTTTCACGTGAACGAACAAATGGATGCAACTCCATAAGCTTCTTAATTAATCGAGAAAAGCGGCTGAGGTGCCACCCACCTGATCACTATGCGTCGATCAGTTCGATAGTCTCACCCACGGCCGCCCTGCGAAGATCGTCGTCCCGCGTGGCGAGCGGTAATGCCAGTTGCATAGCGAGATCGAGATAAGCCGCGGCAGATCGTCTACAGCCGGAGGAGGGGCAATCTGAAAATTCAGGATGACCAGCTCGGTCAGAAAATCCCTGGCGCGCTCCGTCGTAATGCGGCGGCGTTTTACCGTCACCGCGAGGACATTGACGATTTCCCACAGCCACAGAGCGGGAACGTGTAATTCACTGCCCCGCAGCGCCCAATCCAGGGTTTGTTCGGATGCTGGTGTCGTCTCATCCTCGCAGCACCATGGCATGCAGGCTGAAACGTCCAGAATAAAGGCCTTCTTCAATATTTGTGCCCAACATGGGCCAGATCGCGTATCGACATGCCTTGCAGGTCAAGGCGTACGCCTTTGCGCAGCTCGCGAATCCGCGCGCCCGCGGCTTGCGCCTTTTCGGCGTTGAAAGCCCCGCGCACGGTGCCCATGTCCTCGATCCCGATGTCATGAGCCTTCAGG
>Ga0302140_10006134_pt1 | contig 15109 bp, 20 predicted proteins | sample I_Bog_E1_1_FD_202095 | JGI IMG/M metagenome (GOLD analysis project Ga0302140, IMG submission 202095) | Peat permafrost microbial communities from Stordalen Mire near Abisko, Sweden - I_Bog_E1_1 | ecosystem: Environmental > Terrestrial > Soil > Wetlands > Peat | place: Sweden: Abisko, Stordalen...
GACAAGGGATTTATATATATGCGAATGGGGAGACATATGACGGGCAATTTGTAAATGGGGTTAGAGAGGGTTTTGGGAGTTTCGTTTGGAAGAGCGGAGAAAACTTTTCAGGCATTTGGAATAATGATAAATATGTGGAAGGTGAATTTTATGATGTGGAGAATCAAAAATATCAAATAAAATAAAAATTTAGTTGCAAGGTTTGTTTTCAATCATCTAATTTAATTTAATCGAATGAGAATTATTAATTATTATTTGAATTAATTGAGGTTTTTTTCCTCTTCACCATCAAGCAGTTCTTTTGATCTGCTCAAGTCATTATCAGAACCTAATTAAAATTTTTATATATGATTTTATTTTTAATAAAGACATTTGCCACTGTTTTTCTCATTGGAGCCTTTAGCATTTCGACTGGCAGGGGAAAAAATAATAGTCAAACAAAAAGATGGAATAATGTCTGTTAATAAATAATGAAATATCAAAAAGAAACCCCTAAATTGCCAATTGTTTTTTTAGTAAAAAATAATCAAATAAATAATTTCTACCAGCCAAAACCTGAATTTAACTCACGAAAATTTATTAGAATATCGGTGGCAGAATTGAAAATCAAATTAAAGATAGCTCGGTACAAAGCTGCAAGAGCGGCACAAACAATATTGATTTTCAGCTATCGTATATTTTTTATGAAACAAAAGCAAAAGAGTTATATACCAATATTTTCCTCTTTTTCTTTATTTTGAAAATCTTTTGAAAATTGTCAAGCATTTTTTTTGAAATTACTGCAAATACCAACCCAGAAATCAAAGAAGTGATTCCAATCAGAATTCTCGTTCTTATAAAAAATAATTTAATTATATTTAAAAAACTCTGTTTATGTCATTTACGTTGTTTCAAATCCAGAATGCCCTGTATAATAAAAAGCCAACAGAAAAGGCAAAACCAAAACCAAACAAAAATAAATCATTCCATTATATACATTCAAAAGTTTTATCCCGAACTCAATTTTATTTTTCGTTAAGCTATTTTCGCAAAATAAAACTAATGTCCTCAGCCTTTCAAATATCTTTTTACAAATATTAGAAGTAAAATCTATACCATGTTATTGAAATAAAAACCAACAAACTATTCAAGAGGAAAACTGAAATATATTGAAAAAAGAAATAAAAGACATAATTGTAGTTTTGATGGAGAATGTGAAAGTAGATTGTATTTGATTCATAAATTATTCGCGCTAAATATAAAAATGCTCGTTTATATTGTTTTTTATTTGTTTTACTCACAATGATTCCTGTGAGAAAGTAGTTTAATGCCAAAAATTTACCATTTTTGAAATATTCCACATTGTCACTTTTAAGGATTTTTCGGACATTTAGCAGCGAGAAAAAAAAGCAAAATATGTTTAACAAGAAAAGCACATCCATAGTTGAGTTTTCTTCAGTGTTCACGATATCAAAATCATAATTTAAAGCCTCTATTGTTATGTTATTTTTTATATCTTTCATTATCATTATCAACTTTTTAATTTCGTGAAGTTCTTAAAATTAAATTATTGAGAGTTGATTTTTTTTAATTTTGTCCAAAATAATAAATTTTTAGGAATTTATGAAATTAGGTAAAATTTGAATTTAATTTAACTTAATGAATTTTACAAAATAAAAAAAATAAAAAAATAATAAATAATTTATCAAAGTTTGAAAAAAAAAAATATAAATTTTAGATTTGTAATTTGGAATTATGGACAGAAACACAGCTCTGGAAAAATATTGTCGTCTCAACAACATTTCAATCGCCACTGATTCAACTGAGCTTCTAAGCGAGCGTGAAGGTTTCGCCAAATTAAAAAGTCTAAAGGGAATTTCAATCAAGCAAAGTTTCCAACCAATTGAATTTTTGACAGGTTTTCAACAGGAAAACTCTTACGAAGTCTATGGAATTGATGAACATGGTTTTTCCTTTTTTTTCCCTCTTCTAATTTTATTTGTTCAGGAGATGAAACCATGAAAATATATGAATGTAGAGAAAAATCCAATCTTCTTCTACGATTGATCTTGAAGTAATAAAAAAAAAGGAGCCAAAATTTGAAAGATTTATAATTTGAAGTCCAGCTGCCAGACCGTTCCAAGCAAAAATTTCAAATTATCCCAATCAATCTGATTTTATTTTATTGAAAAGGAGATTCCAATGCACTTTTTTCTGTTACAATCGACCAAGATTGGATGTGATTTTAACAGAAGGCCCTGAAAAAAGCTACTTAGGATATATTAATTTCCCTTGTAAATGTAGCTGTGATTATAGATTGGAAATTTATGGGAGAAACAGGAAATTGAAATATACTATAATAGGCTCCTGTTGCCAATTAGGGATTTTTTGTAAATGTTTACCATGTGAAGATTGTCAAAAGGCCAGATTTTCAATAATAGATGAGCAAACAAGAAGGGAAATCACGAAAATTAAAAAGGTGATGAATGATTTTTTAGTTTTAAAGTGATTCATCTTATAGAAATCAGTGGGATTTTGGAAAGCAGCATTCAGTGAAGCTGATAATTTTTCAGTGATTTTCCCTTCGGATATGAATCAGGAAGATAAAGCATTGATTATGGCAGCGACCATATTTTTAGACTTTAGCTATTTTGAAAATAAAAAAGGAGGAGGCAGGAAAAGTGGTTAAAAAAAATCAATATTTTATGAATGGCGAGTCCAAATTTTTTTTTTTTAATTATAAAACAAAACTATAAAAAATAAAATTCCAAAAACTTTTAATTTTAAAGAGGACTGAACTAACAAGATTTTTATATTTATTACAAAAAACACATCCAAAAATAAAAATGAATTTTTAATTTATAAATTTTTATATTACACAATCATTTTACAAAATGGAAATGAAAAGCTTTAAAAATTTTTGAACCCAAAGAATAAAAAAATAAAAAATTTTTTCATTATTTAAATTTATTTAAATAAATATTGTTTAAGTTTTGAATTTTTTCCTACATAAAAAGGACAAGAATATTAATAAAAAAAAATTTTTTTATTGTCTTTCTCAAAAAATTAAATAACAAAACATTTTACAAAAATTATAAACACATTATTCCATCTTTTCATCTTAATTTTTGTTTATTGGTTTCTTCAACAGAGCTAGATAAAAATCAAATTAATTTAACAAATTTCAAAAGTTTTACTTAGAAATTTCTTTCAATTTCAAAAATTGTCTTATTCTTGGTGCAAATCCAGTATCTTTGTTTTTAATAATCTTCTTTTGAATATCCAAACTCGTTCTATATAAATTGTCCAAAGTGGCTTCTGTCAATGAAGGCAAAGAAGTGTCATCTTCTGATAATTCATGCAAATGAAGGTCATTATTATTGTTTTCTGAGTATATGTTTCTTTTTATTTCATAATATCTTTCATTTTGATCCTTTTTTTTTGAAATTTTCCTTTTTTTTTTTTCCTCATATTCCCTATTCAAATTTTCGTATTTTATTTTCGCTTTCAAAGAAGGCAAATCTCTGAGGAAGGTGTTATCATCTTTCTTTAAATTTTGCACATTTCGAGAAATGTATTGATCATCGAAATTTTCAAGTTTGGACATCTCATTTAAAAACAATCCGGTTTCATTCAAATAGTTAGATTTAACAAAAAAATCTAAATCCTCTTGATAATTTATATAATCCTTTAAAAGCTGATCTCTTTTTGTAAATGTGCTGGTGGTTCTCCTTTCGGTCAATGGGACATTTTTCAGCTTTTTGTCTTCTATAGAAATTTCATTTTGAGTTATAATAGAATTCCTCATTTCGGTGTGTGCGATAGAAGAATCCCTTTTTTTATTGGACTCATTTAGTTTGGGATTTATGGGAATGTTTTTTTTTATGAAATGAGAAAGATGAGGAACTGTTATTTTGGCTTTTTCTTTTTGGAGTTTTTCTTTGACATCCTTCTTCAAAAGGGCTAAAAAGGAGTCAGCATTAAGTCTTAAATAATCTTGATGGACTTGCTTCGGTTTTTCAATGGAATCACGATCTTCGATGAAACGAGAAGTTGTTGATTCTGATAAAAAAATATAAATATTTTTGCTTTTATGAAATTCAAAAACAATTTAAAAAAGAGAAAAATAAAAAAAACTACTTGGATTTTTTGTGTAATTCATCAACGTGAAATCCTTCATCAATCTTTGGGCTGTTGGGTAATCCTTTTCATAATAGTTTTTGTTAACATTGACAGTGAGAAGATCTTTTTTCTTAATTTTTTCAATGTATTCTTTTGTGATTGAATAAAAATTTTGGAAAAACTTGACGTTCCAATCGTTCAAGAAAAAGGCTTCCTTTTTGATTTTTTTTTTCAACATTAACCTATTTTTTATTATTTCTTTTATTTGATCGAAATGTTTCAACACTTTTCTTTTTGATTGGTCTTCAACTTTTGATGGACTTGTAATTTGTTTTTCTTTATTCGTAAAAATGAAAGATTCCTTTTTTTTATCATTTCTTTGAGTGAATGTCATTCTTCTTTCAGTTAATGTGCCAGATTGTTTCACATTGTGTGGTTTCTTTTGATGAACATAGGTCAATTTACTTTTATCATGAGGGTTGAAAACATATAAACTGGGGAAATTCTTTATATTCATTAAATTTTCAATGTCGGCTTCGCCTTCTAAAAAAGATTCAAAGGTCTTTTTAAAGTTTGGATCGTAATTATATGAGGTTTTGATAAAATCTTTCGGAGTGTTAGTTATGTATGGGTTTTCTTCATTGTTTTTCAAATCGACTTCTGTTTTTGATCTGAAATGTTGTTTTTCGTTATTATTTTTAGGAGTGGTTGGTTTTAGCAAAGATTTCCCAGTATTTCCAAGTAAATAATCCTGACCAATATCCTCCTCAATGTCATCTAATTTTGATTTAAATTTAACTGTTTTTTGTGTTGAAAGAATCCTGTTATTATGACTTTGTACTGTTTTGGGAAAATCCGCCATCATTGTGTTTGATTTCGAATATCTATGGGAAGATTGTTGACTGTTTGAAGAAAGTATGTTGTTATTGTTTTCCCAAGAATTGGATTCTTGGCTGGTTAGTGTTTTTTTGGAAAACAGGGGGGGAGAACTGAATTTTTTAGATTTTCTTCGAGATGTAAAAGGGGAGTCTCGCGGAGGAATGGGGGAAGGCATCAATTGAGGAGAGTCCATCAAATTTGACTTAGAACTAAAAAGAGATAAATGCTTGGGTTGGCTTCGCTTGAACATTGGAGCCTAATAATAGTTTTTTTTGGGGTTATATTTTTTATTGTTTGTTTTTAATTTTTTTTTTAATTTAGTTTCAGCAAAAAGAAATTTGGGAATTTTCAAACATCATCTGAGAGTAAAAAATTGGAGAAAAAAACAAAAATATTTTAAAATCATATTTTTTTTTTCATCACTATTATCAATGAATACATAATGTAAGAGTCTAAACCAATTTTTGCTTTAATTTGGAATTTTAGTTAGCTTTAAATTTTGAATCAAAGAAAAATGTTTTAAATCCATGTTTTTTTTTTTAATTTTACTTATTTTTTAAATCTCAAATAGCAAAAATTCATGGTGGAGTTGACTCCAAAACTTGTTCTAGGTAACAAAACATATACTTTAATTTTTAACCTTCCTCAAGGTTGCAGTTGTTTTTGCACGATTCTCATTACATCGGTCGTGCTTTTCGCTTGTTCTTTTGGTGTCGTCCAATTAGATCAATGGGGCATTGTTTTTGATAAAAATGTACAGGAAATCGAAGGGGATCATTATGGAGCAGGAAGATATCTTATTGGTTAGCATTTATGAACCTAATTTCAAAGAATTAATAAAAAAAATACATTTAGGTCTTGGAAGAAAATTCATAACTTTTCCCAGAGGGTTGATATATATGGAATCAAGTTCCGATGATGACAGTGCTCAGGTAAAGAAATTTGTCGAATGTAATAATTGTCTTAAAATTACAGTCGAATATTTTGCCTTGTTGGACACAAGACGGAATCAATATTTATGTTGAAATGAATTTCTATTGTAAATTGGATGAGACGAAACTCAAGGAAATGTACTTCCAGTAAAGATAATTTTTCCTTTTGAGTTGTTTTACATGCATTGATTTTATAAAGGTTTGGAGATAATTGGTATGGATCATTGTTCAGGTTATCGGAAACAGCAATTGTTGAAACCACAACAAAATACAACACTAGTGATTATTTTTCATCCAGAGAAGAAATTGCAAATGCTATGAAGACTAGAATTCAACAAAGAATGGACCTGTTTACATATAGTGCAATACTTGAGTTTAATTTAAGACATCTCACATTTGACAATGATGTAATTTTAACATATTGATATTTTGACATGAAATATACTAGTTGGAAAGTGCCATAATAAGTAAACTAATTCAATACCAACAAAAGCAAACCTTAGAAATAAATCAAACCACAGCTCAAATTCTCACCCAAACACAATATTTGGAAATCCAAGCCCAAAACAATATCACAATGATTTATGTAATATTCAGAAAAACAAAAATATTTTATTTTTTGTTAAGGCCGATGCCCAAGCAAATGGAATTCTTTTACTTGCTAACCAAACTTCCTTGTCTTTTAGACTAATTGTTGAAAACGAAGCTCAGCTTTATAAGCAGGTAGCAGATACATTTGGGTTTAACAATTCCCAACTTCTGCAATACATTTACGTCGATAAACTTTCGCAAGCTATACAAAATTACAATTATTTCATCAACCCCCAAAACACCTTAATAAATTTCAGTTAAAGAGAAATAAATATGAAAGGTCAGAAATTTTCAAAAGAAATTAGAATAGAAAGAACTTATTTAATTAAAATAACAATTTTTTAAAAATTAAATCAAAGCAGTCTTGATCTCCTCTTTCTTCAAAGATGTTAAAGACTCTCTCACACCTAAAAATTATTTATAAATTTAAAGAATATGATCTTACCTTCTAAAAAGTCTTCCATTTGAATATCTAATTTCTGGCATTTGTCCCTTGTTTCTTGCATAAAATTTATGGTGTTTTTGGCTTCTGCATTAGTCTTTTATGAAAAGAAATAACAAAAATATTAAAATAATAAAAATGACTTTTTCTGTTGCGATTAAAATTGTATCGATGTAGTTGACTATTGAATCGACTTTCTTTTTTTCATACTTGAAATGTCTGAAGATTTCTTCCTTTATTTCTCCTATGATATGTTTGTTTTTCCCAACTTTGTTATCAACCATGGAAAGCAAATCTCTAATCACACTTTCTTGAAATTTCGGATCATTGATGAATTCTCTATTAGGAATTTTTGGAAGTTTCATAGCATTTTTCCCGAAAATTGCTTCAGAAATCTTTATTTCTTGCACTGGTTTTACTTTGCTTTTGCTGCAATGACCCTATATATATAAAGTTAAAAGGGCCCCTTAATAAAACTGTTTATACATGACACGATCTTTTGTATCCTCCACTAAAATATATTAGGTTATTTTTTATTTCAAATATTAAAAATTATAACTGCATGTGTTGGTGTCCATGTCCATGTTCATGATCATGTCCTAGTTCTTGTGTCTGACCTCTCTGCAACATATACAATGGAATCATTGGAATTATAGGTCCATGTGCTGGTCCGAATGAAGGTCCTGAAATTGGTCCAAATGTTGGTCTTTTTCTATATCTGCCGTTTGAAGAAGAACTTTTCACCTGAATTGATGTTTTCACCATTTTTGGACAAAAAGGCTTTGATGTATTCATAACGTTTTATAATTATTTTGTAATTTTATATTAATTTTAAATCGAAAGGCATCTATATATATTTGGAAATCATAAATGAAAAGAAATTTCGGAAATCTCAGAATATTTCAGAAAAAAAAATAATAGAAAAACGTTAAAAATAAAATTAAAGAATTTAACCATTGAATGCCCATTCTTTTATTTTGGAAATTTTATTACCATTTTTGGAAAATTTAATAAATTAGTATTTAAAAAGTACTAACGAATAATTATAAAATTCTTGAATAAAAAAAAAACTGTCATTTCATAATAATTAAATTCATTATTGTTTATAATCTCTCCTTTAAATTATTCACCATCTTTAAATTGGCCGAGCAAATATTTCATTTTTTCTATCAAAACTTCCACTCCTTCTTCAACATCATCCTCTTTTTCCTTTTTCTCTTCTCCTTCTGGCAAATCCTCTTCATCTGATACCAAAACTAAACTCAACCATTGTAAACATTGCAAAAACTCATGATAAAAAATTCCCTCAAACCCCTGATAATTTTCAAACATCAGTTCATGATAACAACTATTTATGATGTCTTCAATATTTTCCCCTTTAAACCCAGATTCCAAAATGATGCTTTTGATTTCTTCACGCAACATATTATATTTTACTGTCTGAATGGTGTCTTCCAATTTGTTCATAAATATGCTCATGAATTTTTCGGAATTTTCCCTCAAAAAAGCAACTAAATTCATGTTGTATTTCATATGTTTTTGGAACTCATTGGTTTCTCCATCGTTTGAATCAATTTTTATCATTTTTGAAACCAAAGATTGTAAGATATTACTATAACTTTCTGTTTCTGAAATCAGGTTCACTGTTTGGAGGAAATGTGCAGACTTCAAAATGATCACAATGAATTCTGGGAATTTAATTCCATTGGATATATTCAAAGTGGCCTTTTTTTTGAAAACAAATCATTCTTATTTTTAGAAAAAATTAATATCTTCTACTTTTAGATTTTTGGTTCTTTTTTTCTCAACATCGTAAAATTCGATGAATTGGAATAAAGATTGACTATCTGGGCAAATTTGATACTAAAAAAATAATAAAATACAACAAAATTTATAAAATAATAATGAAAAAATATTATACCATGTTAAAAGAAAAAATAATTGGGTTTAAATGTTTTTTAAAAAAACCAAAGGGAAAAAAAAACTGAAAATAATATTTCCTCGAAAAATTTTACCCTAAAGGAAAAAAAAATTCCCTTAAAATCCTAATTTAAAATAAAAATAAACCAAGAAAACAGAAAAAACCAAGAGATTTTAAACCCTACTCTAAATATAAAAAAAAATGATATAACTTTTTTAATAAAAAACAACTTACAAATTTCAAGAAATGCATTAAATCTTGAGTCGATATTTTCAATTCATCTTTTTTTTCATTGGATTGCTCATATAAAAACGTGTATTGGAAAAAAATCTCAAAAATTTTATTCAAATTTTCAGTTAAAACTTTGCTGACTTCTTCTTTGACATTTTCATCCTGCAATTTTGAAAATTTCAAAAAAATGAATTAATTATATAAAATTAATTCTCTCTCAATAAAATCTAATTTTTCCATTACCAAACTGTCTAAATTCATATTTTTGTCTCCTTCCTGATTGTTTTCAATAACATTCCATAAAGTCTCGAACGTGAAAGGGCATAATCCAGACAAGGATTTATCCGGTTTTTCTTCTTCCATCAAATCCGCTTTCTGAGCTGCTTCTTCCATCATTTTTAAATTATCTCTGATTTTTTTGCTCATATCGGCCTGTAATGAAATTCGTCCGAAAAAACTAAAAACCATTTAATCATTTATAAATAAGTACTTGGGAAATTGGCATAGGCTCCTTTATATTTTCAATTTTGTTGATTTCTTGTGAAATTGGAATAATTTTCGGCTTTATTTCCTCTTCTTTATTTTCTTTATTTGGAACATAACATAAAATTGATTGAGGAGCAACATCTCCAAAGGGGAAATTCTTTTCGGCGGAAAATACTGTTACATTGTCCACTTCGTTTTGAAGCAAAGGCAAATCATCTTGGGTTTTATAATCTGCCGGGTTGAATTCATAAGCCAGCTAGATAAATGATTTCTTTAAGCGAAATCAAAAATAAAATGGAAGTCACCTCAGGAAACATCTTATAGGAGATCCGAACCTTATATGTAATCCCTTTTGATTTCTCCTTCTCCACCTGAATTTTATCTTTTTCCGGAATCCATCTGAATTCGTAATGTAACATATTCCGATCTTTGCCAAAAGCTCTATTGAACCACTCTTTAAGCAAAATTAGATTGTAAATATTCAAAATAAAATATAAAAACGTTGTTGATCAGGCGTCAATTTCGTGTTTGGATGCTGCAATTCCACAGTTATATCTCCCAATTCTTCAATATCCTCCGGATTTTTAAAATAATCGCAGATCTTCGTTCTTAAAAATTTTTTGAAGATGTTTAGAATAAATTTAAACCTTGGATGAATTAATATTGGCCCAATTTTTAGACATATTGGCAGATAGTTCCCATTAGGATAGCGAGTTTTCCCGTAAAGCCTAGCTGCAGCCAAGCTCAACCAAACGAAATCATTGAGACCGTTACCCACATTGATTTCGAAAATAAATTCCTCAACTTTGACTTTCAGTTTCATTAATAAAATTTGATTTTTTTATTTTTTATTCTGTATTTCAAATAATTAATTTTGTTTTTGTTAAAAATTTATTCAATTATTAGTTAGTTTTTGACAAAAATTTCTTTTAATCAAAAGAAAGAAAATTTGAATTTTGATTTTCAAACAAAAAAATTAATTAAATTCTTTATGAATTTTGTAGAATGTGTTAATGAAATATTATTTATGCCATGATTCTTCTTAATAAAGCTTCATCTTTCCCATTGGAATTCATCAGAATTGTCCATGCATCCTTTTGCCATAAAGCCTTTCTCAACCTTGGTGGAGTCATTTTTATCAAAATGTCAAGCTAAAAAATAAACTTTTAGAAAAAAAATTATTGGGATTATAGAAACCTGACGAGAGCGAGTCAAAATTTTTCCGGCCAAGGGATTTTTAGCACATAATGGTTTATAATCACATAATTTTGTGGACCAAGCACTAGCTTGATTAAATAACAGCAATTGCATAATTTCCATTTTATTATGTTGGATGGCTATATAAAGGGGAGTTCTTCCAATCTTCATTTAAAAAATAGATAAAAATAGATAAAGATCTTTGAAAATTACAAGATCCTTCGCATTCAAATCTGAGCCAAATTTTATTAGAATTTTTGCTATTTCAAATTCTCCTCTTTTAGCTGCCCAATGTAAAGCAGTTAAATAAACCTACAATTAAAAATTCTTTAAAATAAAAAATTGTTAATTTACATAATCAAAATCATAAACGAGGTATTTATTGAAAAAAAGCAATTCTTGAACCCTGAATTGGTTACTATGTTTGCATGCTGAAATAAATTCAAAGGAGTACGGTTTTTCATAGGGCTTACTGCTAAAAATTTTGTGGGTTTGCAACTAAATTAAAAAGCAAATAAAAAAAGAAAAAAATATATTTTCTTTACATCTCTTAAGTCTAATTTTAATTTTGCTAAATAATGCAAAGCTTCTTTTAAGGATTTCCGCAATTCAATCCCTCTTTTCGTGTTTGTCGCATTTCTTTTGATTACATCTTCTGGTTTCTCCTCATCACTTTTATATGAAATTTCTCCATCATCCAAAAGTCTTTTTCCATCATTGGTGTTCTGAAGCAAAGCCGAAATTTTCTGGTTCAACATGATGCTTTGAGATTTCGCAAGATCTGATGGATTCATCAAAATCGATTTTCTTTTTATAATTTCATTCATTTGATCTTTTTTCTTTTTCTGTTTGTTGAGACTTTCTAAATTGAGAAATTTACTGCTAGGACCCAGTTCTTTGTTATATTGGGGGAAGTTTTCTTCTGTTAAATTGGCTAATAAATCAATATTTGAGCCAATTTTATATAGATCTCCCGCTGACCCCATTTCCAATTTATCAATGAAGTCTAAACCAGAATAAGGCTTTTTTTCGGTTCGATGAATAATTTTGATTTTTCTATTAAGAAATCTTTTTTCTTTCTTTTTTTTAACTACTGTTGTTGTCTGGATAATTTGAGGGAGAGGGTCAACATTTTCCCCCCATTTTTTTTGAATATGGTGATGGGTCAAAGCAAAAATCCGATCATTTTGAGATTCTTGTCTTTGATCATTGCCTACAAAGTCATTGTCAAAGTTTTCTTGTTTCCTATCATTTTCGAAAGTCTTTTGTTCGAGGATTTTTTTATACTTTTCCAGGTTTTTCAGATTCAGAGAATCTGCATTTTGATGTCTTGCAGGGATTTCTTTAATTAAGAAAGGTTTTTTTGCAGAAACGAGGAGGTCATCGATTTGATTTTGATCTAATTTGAATTTTGCTCTTAATTCATTGCCTTTAGAATTCAGGTTGTTCATATTCTTAAAAGCTATATCCTTGATTAATTCATTATGGCTGATGGTTGAAATTGAACGTTTATTATAAAAAGTGCTTTGTCTTGTATTATTAAGAATGCCAGTATTTGATAAAAGATTTGTGAGAGTGTCTAATTGTAATTTGGATTTTTGAGGGTTTGGAAATTGGCTGAGGGTGTTAGACCTTTGATGTTTTTTTTTTAGAGTGGATAGTGGAGGATTATTATTTTTCTTGAAGACAAATTTTATGGTTTTAGCCATATAGTTATTTTGGTAAATGAAGCTGTTTTGAGGAAAAATGTCATTTTGAATGCTATCTGGGGTTTTTAAGGTCAATTTTGTAGATAAATTGTTATTGGTGGAATAAAAAGTCGGTTTGAAAGGCTGTTCTGTCATTTTTTTACATATTTTTAGGCTTTCATTAAACGAAACTCACTTCAATAATAAAATTAAATTGATTATTTTAAAAAAACCAAACAAATAATTTTTTTTGGAGGCATTTTTATTTATTTAGCCAAATAATATTCTTTTTTTTAATTATTAGATTTATTAATTTGGATTATTTTTTGTTTTTAAATTTATTCAACCTCTTTTACTTTAAATGTAATCTGTAACATTTTGCCAATCCCTATCAAATATTGATCCATTCAACCCCAACGCCATATGTTCAACAGTTGTTTTTGTAATATTTGTGATCCATACATGAATATCTTTGCTAATCTTCACGAAAATTCGGTCCTCGAAAATTTCTTCATCGCATTGATTCGCTTGAACTCCCCATAATCCATCTCCAAGATATAAAGTTCCTTTTTCATCATATAGGTTTCCTTTAAGTTTCAATGTCCTTTTAAACAAATGAACATGATTTTCAAAAGCTGTCATCATTTTGAATTGATCGAACATCGGATTCCAATATAACAAAGTATCCATATTATGCGTTTTATCTTTATCTTTGTTGACACAACTGGAATATGTAGGAACATGATATTGTGCGAATTTTATTTTATTGCTAAAATTGCTCATTGTTTGATTCATCCAGATCAATTGTTCACCTTTGAAATCAGAAAGATAACCAGAATCTAAAGATAAATATAATAAATTTCCGAAATCATGGTAAAAATATGTTTTCCGTTCATTTATCTCAGGTACTTCAGCAATTGCACTACCATTAGAATTTTTTTTAAAATGTTGGGGGAAAAATTGCATATATAAAGGAGTGTTTGAATCAAATTTTAATTCAACTCCGGCCAAATTGTTCATACCAACGTCATGATTGCCGACCCCCAAAACCATTGGAGTCAAATAATTCAATGTTGTCGTCAAATCTTCCATCATATTGAGGAAATTATCCCAAGTATGATAACATGAGGTGAGACCATCATCATATGCAACATCTCCTCTATTAAAAAAAAAGAATTTTTAAAAAATAAATTCAAATTTAAAAAAAAAAATTCGAAAGGTACCCAATAAAAATGGCATTTGGTTTATAGTTAATCAAATTTTTTGTAATGTTTTTGGCTTCGTTAGTGCTGCTCACATCCCCTCCACTTATCAAAATCAAACTATCATTATCCCCTAACGAATCAGGTAAAGTTCTGTAAATTTTCAATGCTTGAATCTTCCCGCCATAATAAATTGCAATTGCATAACTGCTATTTGCAGTCATGTTATCAATCAACGCAGAATAGACATTCCTCTGTCCTTTCGGTTCTAAATCCGGAATGAATTTTTTGGGATATGCAGTATATTTCAACACCCCAAAATGATCATAAAACGGTAAATCATCCCATTGGACAACGGCATCATTATGTTCTACATTTGTATGGAAATTTATAAAAACTCCTGTGGTTGCATTTTCTGGTAAAGTGGTGTAAATATGACATGGAGGTCCAGCTGGACATTTGTAATTCTCACTGATTGATCTAGTGATTTTAGTTGAAATGTCAATATAATCAGCAAAGTAAAAACCGATTGGGGGGTTGAATAAAGAAATGCATGTGTTTTCAAAGAAAAATGGGATGAAAATTGAGAAAAAAATTATCAAAATGTTGGCAGTGATATAAAAGCATTTCATATTACGAAAGGCAAGAATGTTAATTCTCATGAAATTTTTCATTTTCCTCTTGACAATATTCTCTGAAGAATTCCCTTTCAAATTCTTTTTCGCTTGAGGACAAAACCCATAAACATCAAGGAAGAAACGGATGTAATATAGAATCAACATAATAAATATCGATGCCACAATCGACATCAAATTCAATGCACTCCAACTGATTGGAGAAAATGAAAGGAAAATTAGGCTCAGAAGAGAAAAAACGTATGCCATCCAGGAGGTTATTTTCACTTTCAATGAAGATTTGCCGTCACGACAAAACATATCTGAGGTCTCGATTTCTCTATTTATCATCATATTCATCTCTTTTTCATCATTCTTATTATAATCTAACTCATTTTTTAGTCTGTTTGTAGATATTGCCTTCATTAATACCTCAGAAGATGCCTCGTTTAACATAGGATTCTCATCAAATTCTGCATTTTTCATGCTGTTGATCAAATCTCGCCGCTTGAAATAATCACGAAGCCACATGGTGAAGATCCATAAAAGAGCGAAAATTAAAGATATTATCAAATTCCCGATCATGCTCAACAACGCGAAATATTGGGCATAGTTTAAATAACGACCTTCCAAAAAAGGGAAACCATCAAAGACAGCCATCTAATTTTTGATTTGTTTTCTTTTGTTTGGAATTTGATTTTTTTTCTTTTGATTGGAGTTTTGATTTTTTTCTTTTGTTTGGGATTTGATTTACTTTTTTTTTGTCAGAATAATTTTAAAATAAAAAAACTTCATTTTTTTGAATTGTTCCTTTTTTTTTTCACA
>Ga0302140_10006135_pt1 | contig 15108 bp, 11 predicted proteins | sample I_Bog_E1_1_FD_202095 | JGI IMG/M metagenome (GOLD analysis project Ga0302140, IMG submission 202095) | Peat permafrost microbial communities from Stordalen Mire near Abisko, Sweden - I_Bog_E1_1 | ecosystem: Environmental > Terrestrial > Soil > Wetlands > Peat | place: Sweden: Abisko, Stordalen...
ACCGCACCATCGCGGCGAGCGTTCGCCGGCCGGCGGCGGTGCGCCCGCCGTGCTCCTGCCAGCGTCGCCATCCGTGCGTCAGGATCGCGCGCATCTGTTCCGCCATGCAGGAGTCACAAAGCTGCAGAATGCATCCGACGGTCGATCCCCTCTCGGCTTGGTTGGTCTCGTCTGAAAGGCCGCAATTCGCATTGACCTCCAGAAGCATGACCTTGCCATCTCGATCCTGCCGCATGTCGATGCGCGCGTACCCAACGCCGCCGACGGCCGCAAAAGCGGAAAGGGCAAGGCGCTGCAGCTCCGCGTCGAGCGCTGTTTCAACCGGTCCCTCGCGGGCCTGTTCCCGATCCCCAAACAGCATCTGTGCCCTCGGATCGGCACCGTAGGCCCGTTCGCAGCTTGGCAACGCCACGACGCGAGCTGTCTCGTCGTATCGAACGAAGGTTGTGAACTCTCGTCCCGGAAGAAACGGCTCGGCGAAAACCGGCCCATGCTTCCTGCGCAATTCATGCCCAAGCGCCGCGAACAGGTTCAACGCCGCCTCGTGATCGTGAACAATCGACGCGGCGCTTAGCGCTCCCCACCCGCCGTCCAGCTTGAGGATCAAAGGGTAGCCGAGTGTTTGCCCGGCAGACCACAGGTCCCGCTCCGCCTCATGAATAACTTGCCACGGCGCCGTGGGCAGGCCTGCTGCCCGGAAGCGTGCCTTCATGGCGAGCTTGCTGCTCGTGACCCTGTAGAACGCGGGGTCGGCGCCGGTGTATGGCAGTGCCGCAGCCTCCAGCGCCTCGACCACCTCCAACCCGGGATATTCCTCCCCAGGCGACCCGTCGCAGAGATTGACGATGACGGCGCCACCGGCGGCATGTGCGTCGGCGGCGGCTTCGATCGCTTCCGGCAGCCCGCTGGCGGTAACGGCAACCCATTGGTGTGGGAGGCTTAGCGGCTCGAACCAGCCCGAGACGTCTTCCCGGAATCCGGGGTAATCGTAGTACGGGTTATGGAGACGCCCGTCCCGATCGGCGAACGGGACGAAAACGAGCACGCGCGCAAATGGGAACTCATGTTTTCGCATCGGCTGGTCGCTCCTTCGTTGCATTCTCGCGGCTTTGCCACAGCGCGGCGTAATGCCCATCAAGTCCAAGCAACTCGTGGTGCCGGCCCGCCTCCACCAGCCGGCCGCCGGACATCACCAGCACGAGGTCGGCCTCGCGCGCCATGAAGATCCTGTGCGTGACGGTGATGATCGTCACTTTCCCCCGCAGCGGCTGCAGCGCGCGGAGGAACGCGGCCTCGTTCGCCGGGTCGATCGAGGCGGTGGCCTCGTCGAGCACGAGAACGGCCGGCCGGCGGACCAGCGCCCGGGCGAGCGCGAGACGCTGCCGTTCGCCTCCGGAGAGGGACCTGCCTCCCTCGCCGCACCGCGTCGCCAGCCCGTCAGGCAGCGACTTCACGAGGCCGGTCAACTGCGCAACGGCGGCGGCGACGGCCACCTCGTCGTCGGTCGCGTCGAGCCGGCCGAGGCGGATGTTTTCCGCCAGCGTCGCGTCGAAGACGATGACGTCCTGGTGGACGATGGCGATTTGTTCGCGCAGGCTGCGACGGCTCGCCGCCGCTATATCGACCCCGTCCCACAGGATGCGCCCTTCCTGCGGCTCGAGCAGGCGCAGCAGCAGGTTGACCAGCGTGGTCTTGCCGGCGCCGCTCGTGCCCACCACGGCCACGTATTGCCCCGCCCTGATGGTTGCCGAGATTCCAAAGAGTCCGGCGGAATGGCGGCGGCCCTGGCGGTAGACGACATGGTCGAACTCGATCTGGTCCGCCAGCCGCGCCAGCGTGACTGCTCCGGGCGGATCAGGATGATCCGGCGTGGCGTCAAGCACGTCGCGCATGCGCTCATAGGCGGCAGCCGTGTCGATCACCGAACTCAGCAGCCACGCGACGCTGCCGACGCCGCTCGACAGGCCCGCAAACAAGGTCTGAACCGCGACGAACTCGCCGATGGAAAGGCGGCCGTTCATCGTAAGGATGGCGCCGGCCCCAAGCATCGCCACGCTGACGATGAGGAACAACAGGCTTGGCGTCCTTTGGACGAGGAACGAGCCGAAATACGACTTGACGCCCGTCGTCACGATGCGATCGGCGCGCTGGCGGAAGTCGGATTGGGCCTTGGCATCAAGATTGTAGGTCTTGACGAGCGACTGACCGACAATGTTCTGCTGAACGAAGCCGCTCAGGCTGCCGAGCTCGTTGCGGAAAGCATAGTGGGCACGCAACGCGCGGACGTTCAACACGTTCGGCAGGACGAAGCTTGCTGCCAGGCCGATCGCACCTACCGCAAGCAGCCATCCGCTCATCTGAGCCATGAGCGCGAGCGAGACCAGAACTTCAAGAATCCCGAGCAGTCCCATCGGAACGCCGAACAGCATTCCCTCCTCTACGCGCGAGGCATCGGCGGTGAAGCGCTGGCTGAGGTCGCCGGCGGCGACGTGCGTGAAAAAGCCGACCGGCAGCGTTTGCATATGTGCGAACATGACGGAACGCATGTCGCGGATCATGAGCAGGCTGATCCTGGCCCAGACGTAGTCCGTGAACAGGCAGAATCCGATGTAGACGACCCCGCCGGCACCGAGCGCCGTCACGAGCCTGATCAGCATCTCTACGTCGCGCGGTGTGATCGCGTCGTCGATCACGATCCGCACGCTATAGCGAACCGTGATCTCGAAAGCGGTCTCGGCCAGCAGGCACGCGAACAACGCCGAGACGAACCACCGATACGGCTTGATGTAGGCCGCGAGCTCGCGCAGCTTGGCAACGCTGGCGAGCCTGCGGCTGACGGTCATTTTGGATTCCAGGCGCCGGATGGAACCGAGCTGCCCACGCGCGTGCCAGGCCGGGTGGTCATGCTGGCACCGGCGCCTATCCCACGCTCTCCGGACTGGGAAGGACGGCTTCAATCCGTGCGTACGCAGCGCCGAGGCGGCGGACGTGATCGCTCGCGATGGCCTCGATCGCCTGGCGCTGCCGAAGCGAGAGATAGCGATAGCCCGCGACAACCCCCGGGCAATGTCTGGCGCCGCAATCACAGCGGAACGGCGCGCTCATATCCCACTCGGTGGTGAGATAATTGAAGGTTACTTCGGCGCCCGGATCGATGTCGCGCAACGCCACCATCGCACGCTGGCGAAGATCGATCCCGGCGTTCGGAGCGCAGTGGTGATTGGCGAAGCGCCAGCGCGACTGCAGCGGATCGAGGTGCCTTTTGGCGGCGATCTGGAGCGTGTACTTCGACGGCTCCTTCACGTCGACCCCGTCGAGCGTAAAGATGAGCGAGCCGGCACGGATCAAGGCTGTCGCAACAATACATTTCCCATGGCGGCAGGTGGACACAGTCGTGGATAGCTTTGTGTACAACGTATTATTCATAATAGCTTCTCACATTCGACGTTGCGGCCATTGCGCCAAGTAACATGGCGAAACATGCCTCCGCTGGCGTTCCGTTCCAACTTCAGGTCTCGTGCCGATGAGCACGACAAGCAGCGCAAACAAGCGACATTGCGAATAAGGTAACCGTTACGATTACGTTGGTCAACGTCTTTGTTGCGGTCCGCGCTCAGACAGCCTTGGCGAGTATCTCCACGCGCGCGGTGTGAGGCATCGCCGCTCTCCCGCACGCTGCCGCGAAGCCGCTCTGACTCCGCCAAAGCGAGGCATAGGCACCATCCACCTTCAATAGATCGGCGTGCGATCCGTTTTCGACGAGCCGCCCATGGTCAAAAACCAGAATAAGGTCGTAGCCGGCGATCGCTTGTAGCCGATGGGTTGCGAAAAACACCGTGCGTCCGTCCGAGACCCGCTCCAGCGTTTCGCTGATCGCCGCCTCGGCCGCCGGATCGAGCGACGAGGTGGCTTCGTCGAGGATGATGATCTGCGGGTTGCGGATCAGCGCACGAGCGATCGCCACGCGCTGCCGCTGTCCACCCGACAAGAGGCAGCCTCTTTCTCCAACCCTGGTATCGTAGCCCTGGGGCAATGTCATAACAAAATCGTGCAAGTCGGCGGCGCGGGCAGCGGTCTCAACCTCAACATCTCTGGCGCCGACGAGGCCCATTCGAATGTTCTCACGGATGCTGGCATCGAAGACAAAACTGTCCTGGAACACGACGCCAATCTGCCGATAGAGCGAGTCCTGTGAAACCTGCTGAAGATCGCATCCATCAATTAACACGCGGCCTTTATCGGGATCGTAGAAGCGCAGGATCAGACGGAGATTGGTGCTCTTGCCGCTGCCGCTGTGGCCGACGAAAGCCACCTTGGAGCCGGCCTGGATGCGATAGGAGACTTCCTCCAGATCGCGTCGGCCGGGCCCATAGCCGAAGCTTACATTGTCGAATTCGATGTACTTACACGCCGATGGAAGCACGAGGGCGCCAGGCGAATCTGCCATTCCGGGTATTTCGTCGAGCACCTCGCGGATGCGCTGCATGCCGCCAGTGGCCTGAAGCAGCGTGGGCGCTATGGACGTCAGGCCCATGACCGAGGCACTGACGCTGATAAAGATCGCATTGAACGATGCGATGTCGCCTATCGAGAACCGGCCGTTGAGCGCGAGCCAGCCGCAGCCGCCGATCACGCACAGATTCAGAAGCTGCATGGCGATATTCGGGCATCGCTCGGTCGCCAGGCTGAGAAAGAGGACACGTGTCGCAAAGGCCGCCAGACGGCGTGATCGTTCGGTGAATGCAGACCGTAAGGGATTCTGCAATGCAAAGGCGCGCACGACTTCCTGTGCAGCCACTGTTTCGTGCACTGACACCGACAGCGCTGCCTGGTCGTTGCGCAACTCATACGCGGCAACCGCGGCCTTCGGGCCAATGATTCGCGGGCCGATGAGGGAGAGCGGAAAGCCAACGATCACGATGAGCGCAAGACGCCAATCCAACACAACCAGAACGGACGTACTGAGGACAATGTGCAGCAACGAAATCAGTGCTGACGGAATGCCCAGAATGATCGCGTTCTCCACCGCCGTCAGATCCGACGAAAACCTTGCCACCAGGTCGACGGAGCGGTTGCGTGCGAAATACCCCGGCGAGAGGCGGAGAATGTGCCCGTAGAATTCCTCGCGCAGATCACCAAGGACCCGCGAGCCGAGCCAGGCATACAGGTAGTCGCGACAAACCTGTGAGCCGCCTGCCAGCATATAGAAGCCGAACAATCCACCGACCAGGAGCAGCAACATCGAGGCATCGCGAGGCACGATGGCGACGTCTATCAGAAACTTCAGGCTCAACGGCAGGGCAGTGTCGAAGCCTACGTCGACGACGATTGTGACAAGCAAAAGGGACGCTGGTATCGGGTAGGCAGCCATACGCCAGCAAATCTGGCGCAAAGCCGCAGTGACGCTCATCCCTTCCGCAACGTTCGGCCGCTCACTCTTGCCAGGCTCCATCAGCCGCGGCAACGCCCTACGCCGCCGAGAGGTCGCTCGCATTAGCAACGAATCTTAGACGCCGGCGTGCCGCGTCCAGAATCATCTCAATCATATCTATGTAGGAAAGGCCTGCCATCTCCGCCATCAAGCTCATCTTTCCGTCCCGGCACCAACCGGGATTGGGGTTGACTTCCAGCAGCTTGATATGACCGTCACCGTCTGCGCGGTAGTCGAATCGTGCGTAGTCACGGCACCCCAGGCGTCCGAATAACTGAGCAGACTGAGCAATCAACCGTTCCGCGTGACCCTGTTTAAGGTCGGCCGGTCTGTATTTTATGTCGGTCCAATACGGAGAGTCAGGATGCCACTTCGATTCGTCGCAAAGGATGGGCGGTACGCCAACCAAGCCGCTGTAGTCGACTTCCAGAATAGGCAGGACATAGCTTGACCCCGGATTTCCAATGATGCCGACGGTATACTCGGCGCCGGACAGGAATTCCTGCAAGAGGAGCGGACGGTCGGGCAGGATTTCATGCAGAGACCGCAGCGTGGCCGCCGCCTGCTCGGGCCCGGAGACCAGGGACGCCCGGGTGATGCCGAGGCTGTTATCTCCGAGCGCCGGCTTAATGAAGGCGGGAAAGACCTCGGGAACCGTGCCTTCTACGTCCTGCGGCGCCACATAGATCTCCAGCGGAACAGGAATGCCGAGTTCCGCCGCCACCGCTCTTACCACCGCCTTATCGTAGCACATCGCAAGGCAGGCAGGACCCGCACCAGTGTACGGCAGCCCCAACATCTCCAACAGTGCAGCGATGTGCAGTTCTTTGGTCGCTTCGTTGTGGAAACCTTCGTCACATAGGTTGAATACGAGCGGCGGGGAACGGCCACGCAACGTCTCGAGCATATGCTCGTGATCATCGACAAAACTGAAATCGTAATCCCCGAGTTGGGCCAGCGCTGCGCGCAAACGGGATACGGTCTCAAGGTCTTCTGGATTGTAACGGCCTTCGAGCTTGACGGTGTCGGGCAGGCGCGGGTCCCCCAAAAGAACAGTGACCGGCATCACCGGGTCGGCAGCGGTGCGACGCCAACGTGACCGGCGGGGCATACGGCCGGTCATGAGAAAACGGTTCTGCATCATGCCCAGGTCCTGGTTGCGGTCGGACTGGGCCTGCATGGTGTCGTAATGATCTACCCGTTCAAACCCGGCCTCCTGCAGAAGTGCGCTTATCCGCTCTCGCGAGTACAGGCGCACGGCATAAAACCGGTCGTCGATGACGCCGTGCTCGGCGTGCGTTACCACCTCGCGCGAGATCAAGCGGTCGCCGTCGCTCGACAGCATTCGTTCACGGCAAACGAAATGGCTTGCATCGATCCACTCCCAGCTCCGTGGCTCGAAGTTCTCCCGCAGCCAGTCACCCGCCATGATGTCGAGGACGAGGATGCCTCCGGGTCTCAACGCGCCATGAATACCCTGCAGAACAGCTAGATCGTCGGTGATATGGTCGAAATACCCGAATGAATTGCCCATCAGGCAAGCACAATCGAAGCGATCGACAGGGATGCGAGGAAGGCGCGCGTCGCCGACCTGGAACGTGACTGACAAGTTCGCGTCCTTGGCACGTTCACGGGCGAGTCGGATAAGATAGTCCGACCCGTCGATTCCCGTAACCCGGCCAAAGCCCCTACGGGCCAGTTCCAGGGAGTGGCGCCCCTGGCCACAGCACAGGTCGAGAATCGATTGGTCCGGTGTCATACCGGAAGCCGCGAGAAGCATGTCCACATCGGCCCTGGTATTGGCCGCGTTTTCGAACACGTCACCGTCGGTTTGAAGGTAGACAGAATTGAAAAATGATTGCCACCAATCCTCTGGAAGATATCTTTCGAGATCGGAAATTGGCCCTAACGTTCGATGCAGATGTATTTGAGCGCGCGTATCAGGCATTTTCCTCAGCTCCAGATTCGCCCTATGGTTCAAGAGCGCGCATTATTGACGAAGCCCGTAAGTGTCTTACGAATTTAGACAATTCGCCATGCGGACATTCTTTCAGGTCGCACCGCAGCCGCAATGTCACGGCGGGCGGGCCGAAACCGATCAGGGTCTCCTAAAAACCTCAGCATGAGTAACCGCTACGTTGACTGCTGTCAACGGTGGTGGCGCTGGTATTTACATGGGATCGGCCGCGCGGTTCGCGCGCGGTAGCCGTAGCCCGGTGGCTCAGAGCCTACGGAATCTGGGTTCATTCGGGGGCTCAGCCAGCTCCTCCTGGATGCTGGCGACCTCCGCGAACCGGGGGCCGCGCCGGCATAGCCGCGCCAGTTCCTCCACCGCGGCCGTCTCGCCGGCCACCAGCGCCTCCACCGCGCCGTCGGCGCGGTTGCGGACCCAGCCCGACAGGCCGAGCGCCTCGGCCTTGCGCTGCATCCAGATGCGGTAGCCGACGCCTTGCACCCGGCCGGCGATGACCAGACGTTTGGCGTTCATCCGGGCCGCTCCTCCAGGTTAGCCGCTCGGACGCTGTCCGGGCCGCTCGCACAGGTTCACGACGTAGCGTGCGCCGCGCAACGCGCCTCCCGCACGCTGCGGCGACGACCGACTGGTTGCCGCAGCGGGCTGTATCATGGGGCGGGCGGCTCCTGGGTCAACGCAATGAACCGCGCCGCCAACGCGATGTCATCCGCGATCGCCTTGCGGCGCGCGGCCGCCTCCGGGTCCTCGCCCCATTGGTCCACCTCGTACAGCTCCTCCAGGGCACCGAGCGCGTGCGCCTCGGCGGCGTCAAGCTTGCCCTCGGCCAGCGCCAGCCCGAGCACCAGGCTGCCCAGCGCCGGCACGGCGACGCCCAGCGCGGCGACGGCGGCCACGTCCAGTCGCTCCACCGCGCGACGCAGCGCCGCCACGGCGAGCGGGTCCTGGCGCACATGGGTGATGCCGGCGGTGACCTTCAGCGGCGCGTCATAGGTCAGCGCCGCCCAGTCGAGCCACGGCTGCCAGGCGCGCGCCTGGCGGTGCACCAGGCTCTCCGGCCGTTCCGCGCGGTAGCAGAGCATGTCGTTCTCCGCGTAGCGGGCGAGCGCCGCCACGACCGGCGCCGGGTTGGGTGCGATGCGCTCCTGCAGTGTACCGGCGAGCCGGGTCAGCGGCGTGTCGGCGAAGCTCATCTCGCCGCCCTTCTGGCCGCCGGCCGCCTGCCACTCCGCGGCGATCGCCCGGGCGAGCGGTTCGGCACCGACGCGCAATTCCGGCCCGGCGGGCAGGCGCATCGGCTTGCCGTCCAACAGGATGGCGTAACCGCCGTCCGCGGGGGCGATGGTCGCGGTGTCCCAGAATCGTTTCATGACTCGTCGGCCGGTGTCAGCGGAAGAACTGGCGCAGGAGCTGCGCGGGATTGGGCGGCTTGGGCTTCTGCGCTGGCGGGGACCCGGACGCGGCCGGCGCGGCAGCGGGCGCCGGCGCCGGCTCGGGAGGCGGCGTGCCGCCCCGTGCGACCGCCAGCGCGGCCGGACAGGCTTGCGCCGTCCCGCCGCCTTGCACCCCACCCTGGGCACCACTGGGCGTCCCACCCGGTATCCCCCCGGGCACCAGGCGGGCCAAATCGCCAAGCTGCGGGTTCTTGCTGAGCACCGCGCCGATTATAGTCCCGACATTCGCCTGCGCGACGGCATCCGGGTCCATAGCGACGGCGGGGGCGCGGATCGGGCCAACCACGCGCAACGGCACCACGAACCCTGTGCCACCGACTCGCCCTTGCGGCCGCAAGCGCAGCCCCAGTGTCTCATCGCCGAGGTTCACGCTGCCGGAGCCCTCCATGGTCAGCAGCGATGAACTGAGCAGCAGCGTGCGAATGTCGCCGACCCCGTGCCGTGCATCCATGCGCAGCGCGACGCACCGGATCTGGCTCGTGCCGCCGCGACTCAGCAAGTCAGGCAAATTCGCCTTCCGCAGCGCCGGCTCCAGTAACGCACTGAGCAATTGGTTATCGATTTCGCCGCCCGCCATGGCCAGGCCGAGCCAGCCGTCCAGCCCGGCCACGATCGCCTGCGTCGAGTCGCCCGCGCCGCGCAGGTCGGCATAGGCCTCCAGCGTGCCGGTGGCGTAGCGCGGCAGGTTGAGCGCCGCGAGCACAGGCGCGACCGCCAGCCCTGGCGCGTGCAGCGTCAGTGCCACTGGCGGGTTTTTCTGCGCTGCGTCGGCGTTGAGCGTGGCGCTGAGGTGCCCGGCCGGAAGGTCGGCTCCGAACGGGTCCAGCCGCAGCTTGCCGTCCTGCAGCACAAGATGGCCCGTTACGCCATGGTAGTCGGCGCCGCCCGACCTGAGCTCGGCGACCGACAGGGTGACGTCGGCATTGGCCAGCAGCAACAGCGGGAACGGGATCGGCTGGTCCGAGATCAAAGGGCCAGAACGCGCCGGGCGGGCGGCAGCAATGGGCGCGGCTGTGGGGCCGGCGGGAGGCGCTCCGGCCGATAGCGGAGCGGGCGCAGCCAATATCCCGGCGGACGAGCCGGGGTTGCCACCCGTCGGGCCGGGACTGGCCTGGGGCGAGCCCATGGGCGCTCGCTTCCCGAAAGCGGCGAGCAGCGCATCGGCATCGAGCCGGTTCGAGGTCAGCGTCGCTCGTAGCGTCGGCGGCTTGCCCAGCGCAACCGTCGCGTCGCCAGCCGCGTCCCCCTGCGCCGACGTCAGCCTGAACCCCGTGAGCGCGGCGCCTTTGGTGAAGCCTCCCTCGGCCTCGGTAAGGTGCCCCTGGAACGCCACCTGCTGCAGCGCCGGCAAGGCGGCGCGTGCGAACGGCGACCAGCCGGCCAAATCCGGAACCTGCGCCTTCAGGGCGACGTCCACCCCGGACAGACGCCTCGGATCGGCGATCGTGCCGCTTGCCGCCAGGCTGCCGCCGGCCGCCTCGGCGGTCACATCGACGGGGAACGGGGCGGACGGCCTGGCGCCCGGCAGCAGCGCTCCCAGGCCCCCCAGCGTTGCCTTCAGTGCAGCTGGCGCGTCATCGAGGCTTCCTTGAGCCGTTGCCTGCATGGGTTGGTCAAGCGCCGGTGCCGTCGCGTCCAGCGCGACCAGCTTCAACCCGGCAACGAAAGCACCGAGATCGCCCGCTCCGGCATGCAGGGTCAGGTCGGTGACCGCCGGCAAGGGGTCCCCGCTGTCGGCAATGCGCCCGGTCAGCGTAACGTCGTGCACCGGCGGCAGGTTCGCCTTCGGGAAGACGCTGTCCAGCGTGCTGAAATCGGACACGGCACCGTCCACGGCCAGCGCGTAGCCTTTGCCCTTCAGCGGCTGTGTCACCGCGCCATTCACCGCGAGCCGGGCGCCGGTGAACGCTCCGGTTGAAGCCAGCTTCAGCTTCACTGGCCAGGGAGCGGTCGCCGCTGCGTCCTGCAACCGGGCGAGCGACCCGACCTCGCCCTTCAGCATGAACGGTGTGCCGTTGGCGCTCACCGCGCCGTCAAGCTGTACCGGCGCGTCCGGCGAGTCGGCACTGGCCTCGAAGCGCTGCACGGCCAGCACGGTGTCATTTCCGGTGCGCCCGTCGCGGTAGGCGATCGTGCCGTCCGTGAGCACAAGGTCCCGGACCGAAACACGCATCTGCCCGCTCGGGACGGGCGGCGGCGGCTGGCGTGCCGCCGGCTGCGGCTGCGGCGCCGCGGCGGACGCGGGCATCGTGGCAGGTGCCCCCGCTGGCCGCTGCTGCGGCGTGAACTGCCAGTTTGCACGGCCTTGCGCATCCGTCTCCAGACGGACGTCCGGGTGTACGAGTTCCAACCGGTCGATCTCGACCTCGCGGCGCAGCAGCGGCCACAGCGCCAAGCGCAGCTGCAACCGATCCAGCGTCACCATCTCCGGCCGCGAAAAGCCGGGCGGGTTGGAGAGACCCACGTCCCGCACCTCGACCGTCGGCCACAGCGACCACGCAAGCCCGATACTCCCGTTGATCGTGAGGTCCCGGCCGGTGGCCTGCTTCACCGCCGCCTCGATGCGCGGCTTCAGGCTGTCCGGGTCGAAGCTGAGCGTGGCCACGCCGATCGTGCCTGCCCCCAGGACGACCAGCGCCACGACCACGATCAGCGCGATGTTCGCCGCGCGTCCGATGCCGCTTCGTGTTGCCATGCTGCGTGGTTCTCCGTCAGGTCGCTGGTCTGGAGCGGCGCTCCGGCGGGCGCGCCGGCGGCGCCTCGAATCCGAGCGTGCTGAATGTCCGGATCATGTGGGGCGGCAGATCCGCCTCCACCATCAAGGTTCCACCGGCGGGATGCGGGAATGCAAGCGCCCTTGCATGCAGGTGAAGTTCCCGCGGCAGGCCCTCGACCAGGGCGCTGAACGCGTTGTTCTGGTCGGGCTCGTGGTATTTCAGGTCGCCCAGGATCGGCGCGCCGACCGCCACGCAATGCACCCGAAGCTGGTGGGTGCGCCCGGTGCGCGGCTGCAGCTCCAGCCAGGCGAGCTTGCGCGCGGCGTGATCCAGCGTGCGGTAGTCGGTGATGGCGCGCGCCGCCGTCTTGTCGTCGCGGTCGGCCGGCGCGGTGCGCTCGCCGCGGGTGCCGCCGATGCGCTTCAGCGGCAGGTCGATGCGCCCTTCCACCGGAACCGGGCGGCCGGCGACCACCGCCCAATAGGTCTTCTCCACGTCGCGGCTGCGGAAGGCGGCGGCGAGCTTGGCCGCGATGCCCGGCGTGCGGGCGACCACCAGCGCGCCGGTTGTGTCGCGATCCAGGCGGTGCACCAGCCGCGGCCGGTCCGCCGCGCCGAAGCGCAGCGCGTCCAGCATGCCGTCCAGGTGCCGGGTGATCCCCGGTCCGCCCTGCACCGCCAGGCCATACGGCTTGTTCAGGACGATCAGGTGGTCGTCCCGGTACAGCACCAGCCCTTCCAGCTCGCTGCGGCTGGCGTCGTCCACCGGCGGCGGCTCGGGTCTGGGCGGCGGAGGGGCGGGCAGCGGCGGGACTCGCACCGACTGGCCCGCGGCCAGCCGCGTGGCCGCGTCGGCGCGGCGGCCGTCCACCCGCACCTGGCCGGTGCGGCACAGTTTCTGGATCGCGCCCTGGGTTACCCCGGGGAAGTGGCGGCGGAACCAGCGGTCGAGGCGGATATCTGCCTCGTCCTCGGTCACGGTGAGCGTGCTGACCATGCGGCGGACCATGCCGCCTTCCTTGCGCCGCCGGAAGCCGCGCCGATACGATGCCGCCATGCGCCAAGGTTCCGCGGTCGAGGTCCTGCTCGCGTTTCTGCGCCTTGGCCTGACGTCTTTCGGCGGCCCGGTGGCGCATATCGGCTATTTTCGCACCGAGTTCGTGGCGCGCCGGGGCTGGCTGGACGAGGCGGCGTTCGCCGACCTTGTGGCGCTGTGCCAGTTCATGCCCGGGCCGGCGTCATCGCAGCTCGGCATGGCGCTGGGGCTGGTGCGGGCGGGGCCGCTGGGGATGTTCGCCGCCTGGGTGGGATTTACCGCGCCGGCCGCGGTGGCGATGGTGCTGTTCGCCTACGGCGTGGGGGCGCTGGGCGACGTCGGCCAGGCGGCGTGGGTGAGGGGACTCAAGCTGGTGGCGGTGGCGGTGGTGGCGCAGGCGGTGTGGGGCATGGCGCGCACCCTGGCCCCCGACCGGGCGCGCGCGACGCTGGCGGTGGCGGCGGCGATCGTGGCGCTGATGGTGCCGTCGTCGCTGGGCCAGGTGGCGGCGATTGCGCTGGGCGGGGTGGTCGGGGTGGTTGTGCTGCCGCGGGCGGACATGGCCGAGGGCGTGCGCGCGGCGTTGGGCGTCCGGGTGCCGCGGGCGCTGGCGCTGGCGCTGTTGGCGGTTTTTTTCGCGCTGCTGGCGCTGTTGCCGGTTGCGGCGGCGGCGGGCGGGCAGGCGGTGAAGCTGGTGGCGGCATTCTACCATGCCGGCGCGCTGGTGTTCGGCGGCGGCCATGTGGTGCTGCCACTGCTGCAGGCCGCCGTGGTTCCGCCCGGCTGGGTAAGCAACGATTCGTTCCTGGCCGGATACGGCGCGGCGCAGGCGGTGCCCGGGCCTCTGTTTACCTTCGCCGCCTATCTGGGGGCGGCGATGCGGCCGTCGCCGAACGGCTGGCTGGGCGGGCTGATCGCCGTGGTGGCGATCTTTCTGCCGTCGTTCCTGCTGGTCGCCGGGCTGCTGCCGTTCTGGGACACGCTGCGGCATCGTGCCGCCGTGCAGGCGGCGCTGCGAGGGGTCAACGCTGCCGTGGTTGGCGTGCTGCTGGCGGCGCTGTACTCGCCGGTGTGGACGAGCGCGGTACACTCCCCGGCCGATTTCGCGCTGGCGCTGGCGGCGTTCCTGCTGCTGGTGGTCTGGGGGGTGGCCCCGTGGATCGTGGTGGTGCTGGGGGCGGTTGGTGCCGAGGTGCTTGCGGTGGTCGTGTGAGAAGGTGGAGGCCCGATTTGTAATGACACCGGCATTACGCTGTGCCAGTGTATGTGCGATGGAGGCTCCCATGCCCAGTTTGAAGCCGACCGTGCGGCGCGACACCCTCAATATTCGCATCAAGCCGGATGTACGAGGGCTGATCGACCGCGCTGCCCACCTCACCGGAAAGACCAAGACCGACTTCGTCCTCGACGCGGCGCGGCGCGCGGCCGAGGACGCACTGCTGGACCGCACCCTGTTCGTCGTTGGACCCGACGCCTTCGACGCGTTCCGGGCGCGCCTCGACGAGCCGCCGCATCCGAATGAGAAGCTGCGGCGCGCGCTTCAGACCCCAGCTCCCTGGGAGTAGGCGTGCCGCTCGCCGCACCGGAACCGCTCGCCGATGCGCACGAGCTGGCCGCGTTTTCCTCCGGGGTTGCGTCGCTTGACGACTGGCTGAAGCGCCGGGCGCGCGGCAACCAGGCCGGCGGTGCAACCCGCACGTTCGTTGTCGCGGAGGGACGGCGGGTTGTCGCGTACTACGCCATCGCTTCCGGCGGGATCTGCGGTGAAAGCGCGCTTGGCAGGTTCCGGCGCAATATGCCTGATCCGATTCCGGTGGCTCTGCTCGGGCGCCTTGCGATTGATCGTTCATGGCAGGGGCGGGGACTGGGGCGAGCGCTGTTTCGCGATTGCGCCGGCCGCATCGTGAACGCCGCCGACACGCTCGGCATTCGAGGCATCGTTGTTCACGCGATTTCGGAGGAGGCGAAGGGCTTCTTCCTGGCCCTGGGTTTCGAGCCATCGCCGCTGGAACCCATGACGCTGATGGTTACGCTTAGGGACGTCCAGGCTGCTTTCGGATGATAGTTCTGCTCCCCAAGAATGAAGACATGCTCTGCAGGAGCCGCATAATCGGGAAGCGTCCGTCTCGGACCGGGACTTTCCAAAGGCTTTGCCGAAGCTCTGAGTCCAAAAACATTTGCGTCTCCCTTGCCGAGTAGCCAAGAACCAAGTTTGCGACTGTTGGGTTCCACTGTTAATTCTTATCTTCCTCAAGAAGTCGCAGCTCTGCGTCAACAACGGCGATTAGCTTTGGGACTTCGCACTTGATGATCGGCAGGAGCCTGCGTGTGTCGATATTAAAGTACTGATGGGCGGCCATGTCCCGCAACCCGGCAAAGCCTTTCCAGTCAACATCCGGGTTACGCTCGCGAACATCTTTGGGCAGAGTCTTGATGGCTTCGCCTAACTCGGTAACGGTGTTCTTTACGGCGCGGTACCTTATCCGGTCGGCGTGAGGA
>Ga0302140_10006142_pt1 | contig 15099 bp, 10 predicted proteins | sample I_Bog_E1_1_FD_202095 | JGI IMG/M metagenome (GOLD analysis project Ga0302140, IMG submission 202095) | Peat permafrost microbial communities from Stordalen Mire near Abisko, Sweden - I_Bog_E1_1 | ecosystem: Environmental > Terrestrial > Soil > Wetlands > Peat | place: Sweden: Abisko, Stordalen...
GCCGCCGCTGCACCTCAACCAGTACGGCAGCAATCTCGGCGGCCGCGTAATCAAGAACCGCACGTTTTTCTTCGTCAACTACGAAGGCCTGCGGCAGCGTCTGGGAACCACTCTGATTGGCAACGTCCCAAGTGACGCGGAACGCACCCTCATACTGGCGCAGTCGCCCGCTCTGTTGCCGATCATAAATTCCTTTCCGCATGGAACCCGTGCGCTCTCGTCGACCACCTCGCAGTACGTTTCCGTAGCCAGCCTGAGTTCCAATGAGGATTCCGGTCTGATTCGCATCGACCACCGTATCGACGACAAAACCAGTGTTTACGTGCGCTACAACATCGATGAAGTGTCCAGCAAGGCTCCGAGTGGCAATCTTCTCGACCGGACCCAGACCAGCACCGCGCCCATGAACGGAGTCATGAGTGTATCGCATATCTTCTCGCCCACCATGTTCAACGTCCTGACCCTGGGCGTCAACCGTATCTGGTCTCTGAGTCACACCGACTCCCATTTTTTCGACACCACCGGCATCTTCAACTCGGTAGCCGTTTCCGGTTACGAAACTCTGAATCAGGAGGCCGACTCCGTAAAAGCGCCGACTACTTATTCGCTGAAGGACGATCATACGTTGGTCCGCGGTCTGCACACGATCAAGTTCGGAGCTGAAATCAAGCATGTTGTGTATAACTACAGCCAGCCCTCGCAGAGCGCTCTGATTTACTCGTCGCTGGCGGATTTTGTGTCGAACAACCTGGATCAGGTGAATCTTCTGGGCGGCGTCCCGGTGCATGGCCTTCTGAAGACCGAGTACTTCGGTTACGTTCAGGACGAATGGAAAGCGACTTCCGATCTGAACGTCAACATCGGGCTGCGCTACGAATTCTTCAATGCCTTTCACGAGCAATATGGACGCGACCTGCCCTTCGATCCCGCTACCTGCCCGAACGGTTACTGCCCGCAGGGTTCGGCCTTCGACTTCCCGAAGAAACTGAATATGGAACCGCGCCTCAGTTTAGTCTGGGCGCCAAAAGCCCTGAATGGCAAGACCGTAATTCGCAGCGGGTCCGGCTTCTATAAAGGCGAAGGCCAGCTCGGCGATCTCAACGCTCCGAGCGACAACTTCACCCAGCGGCTCACCCTCTCGAACGCCAGTTTCCCAGGCCTGAGCTTCCCGGCCGATTCGTTCTACGCCGAGGCGCAAAACAGCGCCGTGACGCCGCGCGCGCTCTCCCGCAATCTCGCCGTTCCCACCGTCATCCAGTGGGGACTTCAGATACAGCAGGCTTTGCCGCTCGGCTTCATCCTCGATACCGGCTACATCGGCTACCACGGTTATCATCAGTTCACGCGCTGGTACATCAACGGCTGCGCCCTCAATTCCAATCCCTGCGTGCGCGAATTCCCCGCGTACGGTCCGATCGATATCAAGCAGACCGACTCGAACAACCATTTCGAAGGCTGGCAGACCTCTCTGCGCCGCCAGTTCAAATCCGGCTGGGGGTTCCAGGCCAACCACATGTGGTCCCACGCCATCAACGACGATTCACAGGGTGGCGGCGAAACCGATTATCCGGAAATCAACACCTGCCGTACGTGCGATATCGCGAGCTCCGACGTCGATATCCGTCACACATTTTCGATGAACACAGTCTACCGGCTGCCCTTTGGAAAGGGCCGCACGTTTCTTGCTCAGAAGGGCGTCGGCAACGCGATCCTGGGCGGCTGGGAACTCAGCTCCACTGCAACGGCCCGCACCGGCCTGCCCGTGAACGTCACCATCACACGTTCCGCTTCCGCGGTGCCGGACGGCCTCAACGTCGAGAACGGCACGTCGTTCCAGCGTCCGAACTACGTGGGCGGCGTTTCGCTTGTACCCGCGGATCAGACGGTGAACAACTGGATCAATGCCGCGGCATTTACCATACCCGCGAACGACACGTGGGGCAACGCGGGACGCAATCTGATACGCGGGCCGGCCTTCTGGCAGGCTGACTCCTCGCTATCGAGAGACCTGAAGATGTCGGAACGGTTTGTGCTCGTCCTGCGAGTGGAAGCCTTCAATATCTTCAACCGGGCACAGTATGGCCAGCCGAATGGTAATCTTTCGAGTGCCAGTTTCGGCCAGATCACCACTACCGTCAACGGCACTTCGCCGGTTGGCAGCGGAACGCCCCGTGAATTTCAGCTCGCGATGCGACTGAAGTTCTGAGGCCGAAGGAAGACAATGGCGAAAAAAGTTCTGCTTATCGAAGACGATCTTGCCATGGCCGGCGTCCTTCAACAAGGCCTTGAACAGGACGACTACGCCGTCACCCTGGCGCACAACGGTTGGAGCGGTCTCGAGCTTGCGCAGCGCGGCGGATGCGACGCCATCGTTCTGGACGTCATGCTGCCTGCGCTCGATGGCCTGAGCCTCGCCCGCCAGTTACGGGCAGGCGGCGATCTCACTCCCATACTGATGCTGACTGCCCGCGACGATGTTTCCGACATCGTCGCGGGTTTCGATGCGGGCGCGGAAGACTATCTGACAAAACCATTCTCGTTTCTCGAACTGCTGGCGCGTTTGCGTTGTCTGATCCGCCGCAGAGTTGCGCCGTCGGGCTTCCTGCAGGTCGCGAATATGACGCTCGATACCGCGTCCCACGTAGCGGCCAGGGGCGGCGCCGCGCTTTCACTCACCCGAAGCGAATATCTCCTGCTCGAAGCCCTGATGCGGAAACCGGGGCAGGTGGTGTCGCGCGACGATATCGCAACGGTCGTCTGGGGTTCCCGCTCGCTGGTGGAAGAGAATAACATCGACGTACTCGTGAAAGCTCTGCGCCGGCAGGTGGACGAACCGTTCCCCCAAAAGCTGATCCAGACGGTGCGCGGCTCCGGATATAAACTATCTATCCCGCCGGGGCTGCAATGAATCTGCCGATCCGAGCGCGCCTGACGGCGGTCTACTGTGCGGTTTTTTGTCTGGGTGCGGCTGTGCTGGAAACGGGGGCGTATACGGTGCTGCAACTGGCGATTTCGGCCATCGCGGACCGCGACCTCAGTTCCCGCCTGGTTGGAGTGGAAGGCTTCCTTGGCGAACATATTCCGCGCATGAGCGTAGAGAGAGTGCGAAACGAAATCCGTACTCATGCGGCGCTCCAGCCGGCTCTGTTACGGATCGATACCGCGGACGGACAGACCATCTTCGCCGCGCCGGTTCTGACGCCGCATATCGCCGCCGAGTTAAGCCAGGCAACGGGTGCGCGCACCGACTGGCGGCCCGGACGCCCCCTCCGGATTCTGGCAGCGAGAACGACGATTCAGGGCCGCCTGTATCGCCTGCTGCTGGCATCCGACCTCTCGGTTCCGTTCGAAATCCTGCACCGCTTCGGACTTCTGCTGGTGCTCTCGTCGCCCCTGGTTCTGGCGATCGCGGCGGCGCTTGGCCACTGGGTCGCCGGGCGCGCGCTATCGCCCGTCTCCTCTATCACCAGCGCCGCCCGGTCCATCGACGCCTCCGATCTCAGCCGACGGATTGCCGTCCCCGAAAGCCGCGACGAACTGCGCTATCTGGCTGAAACGCTGAACGGAATGCTGGCACGTATGGAAAATTCGTTTCGCAGGACAACGGAGTTTACCGCGAATGCTTCGCATGAACTGCGTACGCCCCTGGCCGTCATTCGCGCTACCGCCGAAGTCGCCCTGATGCGCGAGCCGGATCCCGGCCATCGGAATCCGGATCGCATCGCACTGCGCCAGATCCTTCGCGAAGCCGAGAAAAACTCCGCCTTGCTCGAAGATCTGCTCCGCCTGGCGCGCGCCGATTCGGGCACCTTGTCGCTGCGCATGCAGCCGGTCGATCTTGCCGACAGTCTTCGCGCCACCTGCGTGCTTTGCGAACCGCTCGCGGCGTCGCGCGGTCTTCGTTTGCGTCTCACGCCCGCCGCCGAACCGGTCTGGGTTTCCGGTGACGCCGAATATCTGCGGCGTCTGCTGCTCATCCTGCTCGATAACGCCATGAAGTACACTCCGGCCGGCGGCCAGATGAGCGCGGCGATGTTAGCAAACGCGGACGGGCGCGCCGTCTGCCGCGTTTCCGATACCGGTATCGGAATTTCGGAAACCGATTTGCCCCACATCTTCGAGCGCTTCTTTCGTTCCGATCGCGCCAGAAATCGCGAAGAAGGCGGCGCAGGTCTGGGCCTGGCCATCGCCGAGTGGATTGCAGTCGCGCATCGCGGCAGCATCGAAGTGGAAAGCCGGCTCGGGTTTGGCTCCGAGTTCCGCGTCCTGCTTCCACAGTTGGTTCGCAATACTTCGCACACCGCCGTCCCGTTCCATCGCGAGGCCTCGCTTCAGGAGAAGACAACGTAAATGCAATTTCAGAATCGCTACGCGCAGCAGGTGCTGCGACAGGTTCATCTCTGGCTGGGGCTTGTGGCAGGGCTTTTCATCGTGATGATGGGGCTGTCCGGCTTCGCGCTTGTTTATCGCATACGTCTGGAGCGCGCTGCTGAGCCCAGGATCGCCGATCGCGCGCCGGGAGCTATGCCGTTAAGTCTGGATGTAATCGCAACGCGCCTGGCCTCCACCCACCCGGGCGCGAAGATCGGCCGGATCGTGTTCCCCGAAACCGCCGCCGGGCCATTGCTGGTCTCGGCCGACCTGAAAGACACGAAGCGCGCGCAGATCTTCTTCGATCCCGCGACGGGCCAGGATCTCGGTGAGAAAAGAAGTATCGCCTGGCTAGACTGGATTGTGGATCTTCACCAGAATCTGCTGCTGGGAAAGACCGGTCGCGCGCTGACTGGTGTGATCGGAGTGGCACTGCTGTTGTTGAGCGCGAGTGGCGTTCTGAGCTGGCTGGCAGGCACGCGCGACTGGAAGCGTTCGCTGTCGTTGCCGCAGCCCGGCCCGTGGCGCAGAGTGAACTTTCAGACGCACAGATGGGCCGGGCTGTGGATCAATGCCTTGCTGATTGTGATTTCTTCCACCGGGATCGTCCTGGCCTGGCCAAGCATCTTTCAGGGTGCCGCGATGCCGGTTCAGGCCGGAGCGCAGCCCGGTCGCGGCGCGCACAAACCACTTCTCTCGCTGGACGAATATATTCGCGCGGCCACCGCGGCGATTCCGCACGGCGTGGTGCGCGAAATGCGCCTCGCGAGTCGCGGCGCCAATTCGGTCTCCATCGCGATTTGGACTCAGGGAGACATACGGCCAAAGGGAGGCAACACCGTGCTTCTCGATCCGGCCTCGGCCCGCGTGATCTCAGTGGAGCGAGCGTCGGCGGCGTCGCTGTCGGTGAAGTTCGTCGAACTGGCAAATGCCATCCACAAAACCGAACTGGGCGGCTTGCCATTGCAGGTGCCGTGGTCTCTGCTGGGTTTCGCGCCGGCGCTGCTCTTTGTGTCCGGCGTCGGGATCTGGTGGCAACGCAGGCAGACGGGGCGGACCGCAGTGGTCCGCGAACGAATAAAACCAGAGGCTGTCGGCGAACGGACGCTGGTTCACAAATAAGATGACCAGCACATACGACCGATGCATGGCCCGAATCGCCGGGGTCTTCCTTCTATCTTTCGCGTTACCCGCGTGTCTGGCGGCACAGGAGGCGACCCTGCGCGGCGCTGTCACCGATGTGAGCGGCGGTGTGGTGGTTGGGGCAGTCGTTACCATGACCGCACAAACGGGCGCGCCGCGTTCCCGCACCTCCGGCGCGCGAGGCGATTACGAATTCACAGGTCTCGCGCCAGGCACGTATACGATACGGGCATCGGCTCCGCAACTCACACTGCCGCAGACCGCAGTCACGCTGGCGGATGGCATCAACACGCTCGATTTGCAATTGCAGATCGCAGCCATTGCCGAGACGATCGGCGTGGAAACGGACGGCCCGCCCGCCGTGCAAACCGACGCCACCGCGAATGCATCGGCGACCGTCCTGAGCGGCGAAGAACTGGACGCTTTGCCGGACGATCCGGAGGACCTTCTGGCGGATCTCCAGGCGCTTGCCGGTCCGTCGGCCGGTCCGGGTGGTGGCTCCATTTTCGTGGACGGTTTCAGTGGTGGCGTGTTGCCGCCCAAGGAAACGATCCGCGAAATTCGCATCAATCAGAATCCTTTCTCGCCCGAATTCGATAAGCTCGGCCTGGGCCGCATCGAAATCCTGACTAAGCCGGGGACCGATCAGTGGCACGGCAATCTGAACTACAACTTTGCAACGGACGCGTGGAATTCGCGCAATCCATATTCCGCCGTCAAGGCGCCGCTGCTGCTGAATGAATTCGAGAACACGCTCGGAGGCCGCATCGCGAAGGGGCTCTCGCTTTCGCTCGACGTCAATCAAAACGATGTCGATAATGGCGCGGTGGTGAACGCGGTGACGCTGAATCCCACGACGCTGCTGGCCGCCCCGTTCAGCGACGTATTTAAAACCATCCAGCGCCGCACGAATCTTTATCCGCGCATCGACTATCAACTGAACGATCGCAATACGCTGTCGCTCCGCTATGCCTTCACGCATGGAAGTATTCTGGGCGCGGGAATCAACGGCTTCAACCTCGCTTCCCTGGGCGAGGATCGCAGATACACGGTGCAGACTGTGCAGGGGATTGAGACCGCGGTGCTCGGCGCCAGCACGATCAACGAGACCCGCTTTCAGTTTTATCGGAACGCCTTTGAAAGCACGCCGGACAGCCTGGCTCCCGCTCTGCAGGTGCTGGGTGCGTTTAACGCCGGTGGCACGCCGGTCGGCAATTCACGGAACACGGAGCGAGACCTGGAATTTCAGAATAATTCGACGGTCGTTCACGGAATGCAAACCTGGAGATTCGGCATTCGCGCCCGCCAGCAAAGGATCGACGAAACTTCGCCGCAGAACTTCAACGGCACGTTCACTTTCGGCAGCCGTCTGGCTCCCTTGCTGGATGCGAATAACAACCCGCTGCCCGACTCGTCCGGCCAGCCCCAACTCATCGAGATACAGGGCCTCGAAGCGTATCGGCGCACTCTGCTGTTCGCGCAACTCGGCGACTCGCCTGCAACGATCCGCAACCTCGGTGGCGGCGCGTCCCAGTTCTCCATCGCGACCGGCGTCCCGGGTGTCTCCGGCGTTCAATCCGACGCCAGTCTGTTCGCAGGCGACGACTGGCGAGTCCGCAACAACCTGACTCTCAACCTGGGCCTTCGCTATGAATCGCAAACGAATCTCCCGAACGCCGGTGCCTGGGCGCCGCGCGTAGCTCTGGCGTGGGCTCCCGCCGGAGTTTCCGGAAGCGCCAAACCGCCGAAGACGATCATACGCGCAGGCTTCGGCATGTTTTACGACCGCTTCGCTTTGGCGAATACGCTTACGGCGAAGCTTTACGGCGGAGCCCTGCAGCAGCAATACGTTTTGAGCAATCCGGATTTCTTCCTCACCGTTCCGACGCTTTCGAGTCTGCTCGAATCGTCGCAGCTAACCCAACAGACCCAGCACGTAACCCAGGAAGTGGATGCGCATCTGCGCGCGCCCTACATCCTGCAGACGGCGCTGACAATGGAGCGTCAGATCCTCTCCGGCACAACCGCGGCCGTGACGTGGACCAGATCCCGCGGCGTGCATGAATTGCGCTCTCTCGACGTGAATGCACCGCTCGCGGGCATCTACCCGATGGGCAATGCAAACCCCGTGTTCCTGACGACGTCTTCCGGTGTCTACAACCAGAACCAGCTATCGGTGAACTTCAACTCCAAAGTGAATCGGGCTGTCGCACTCACCGGATCGTACACGGCGAACCGCGCGCGCAGCAACACCGACGGCCTGAGCACGTTCCCCGCGAATCCCTACGATTACGCGGGCGAGTACGGACCCGCATCCACGGACGTTCACAATCGCGCCACTCTGGCCGGCACCATCAATTTGCGCTGGAACATTCGCCTGAGTCCTCTGGTGAACATGCAATCGGGAGCGCCGTTCGATATAACGGCGGGCAGCGATCTGTACGGCACGACGCTGTTCAACGGACGTCCCGGGTTTGCACCCATCGGCTCGACGAAACCCGGGCTGGTGCAGACTTCCTATGGCTTGCTGGATCCGAATCCGAGCCCGGGAGAAGCGCTGGTGCCTCGTAACTACGGTCGGGGTCCGGGGCAGATGGCCGTGAATCTGAAGGCGGGCAAAACAATTCATTTCGGGCCCGAGCCCGCTGGCGGTGGCAACCGTCGCTTTGCCGCGTCGCTTACGATGTCGGCCCGCAACATTCTCAATCACACGAACCCCGGTCCCATCGTGGGCAATATCACCTCGCCGTTGTTCGGGCAGGCGAATCAAATGGCGGGCTCCGTGAATGGCGAAGGGTTTTCGGAAAATGCCAACAACCGGCGCCTGGAATTGCAAATGAAAGTGACATTCTGACGAGATGAGTCGCTACCATATAAGTATTGAGACCCCTCAGCCCGTTCCTGTTCGGCATCGCCGCTATCGCTCTCGCTGGCGCCAGCCTGAGCGCCCAGACTGTGGCCCAGGTTCTCGTCGTCGTCAATAAACAATCCCCCGTCTCCACCGCCATCGGCCAGTACTACATGCGCCAGCGCGCCATTCCGCCCGGCAATCTCTGCACCCTCGACGTTCCCAATGAAGACGACATCTCGCACGATTTCTATGTCTCCGATGTCGAAACGCCCATCGGAAAATGCCTGACGCGCAAGAAGCTGACGGAATCCATCCTCTATATCGTCACCACGCAGGGCGTGCCTTTGCGCGTCAGCGGTACCGGCAGCGATGCCCAGCTGCAAAATACCGGCGCAGCCGTCGATTCCGAACTCACGCTGCTTTACCAAAAACTCCACGGCGTCACAATTCCGGTCGCCGGACCCGTGCCGAATCCCTTCTACCAGAAACGCGATGCGCCCTTTCGCCATCCGCAAATCCCTATGTACATGGTGACCAGACTCGCCGGTTACGACATGACCGACCTCAAAGCCCTGGTCGACCGCGCTCCGCTCGCGCGCAACGTCGGCAAATTCGTGATCGATGTTCGCGCCGATAACGCCACACAGGGCAATCAATGGCTGCGCGCGGCTGCCCTCCTGATCCCCAAAGACCGCTTGATTCTGGACGATTCCGCCACCGTGCTGACCGGCATCAAAGACGTCATTGCGTATGCCTCGTGGGGCTCGAACGACTTCGATCGCAAACAGCGCAACCTGCATTTTCAATGGCTGCCCGGCGCGATCGCGACCGAATTTGTATCCACCGATGCGCGCACTTTCAAACGTCCGCCCGATAGTTGGAACATCGGCTCCTGGGGCGATAAATCCGCATGGTTCATGGGCGCACCGCAAACTCTGATTGCGGATTACCTGCACGAAGGCGCTTCCGGCGCGGGCGGGCAGGTGGACGAACCCTACCTCACTTATTGCCCTCGCCCCGATTTCGTCCTGCCCGCGTATTTGCAGGGCCGCAATCTCGCGGAAAGTTTCTACATGGGCATCCCTGGCCTCAGTTGGATGAACGTAGTGATCGGCGATCCTCTCATGCATCTGCAATGACGGCCCAACCCCGTTACAATAGGATTTCATGAAAGTCGAAATTGAAGGCGTAGTCCTGCACCTCGGCCATCCCGACGAGATCACCACTCGCTGGGTGGGGCAGGAAGAACTCATGCGGCAATTGCTCGCCGCATGGATGGTTGTCGACGACACCGATATGCCCATGAACCCGCGCCTCATCGGCAAGCCTGGCGTCGGCAAAACCACCCTCGCCTATGCCGCCGCCAAACGCATGGGCCGCGATGTTTTTATCATGCAGGCCACGCTCGATACGCGCCCGGAAGATCTTCTCGTCACACCCGTGATCGAAGGCGCGGGCAAGCTGCGCTACGTGGCGTCGCCCCTGGTGAGCGCCATGATTACCGGCGGCATCGTCATTCTCGACGAAGGCAACCGCATGAGCGAGAAGAGCTGGGCCAGTCTCGCGCCGCTGCTCGATAACAGGCGCTACGTGGAAAGCATCGTGGCGGGCATCAAGATCAAAGCGCACCCCAACTTCCGTTTCGTCACCACCATGAATGACGATGCCTCCACCTTCGAACTGCCCGAGTATATCCACTCGCGCCTGCAGCCCCAGTTGCTCATCGACTTCCCCGAAAAAGACGAAGAGTACCAGATCCTGAAAGAAAACCTTCCCTTCGCCGAAGATCGCGTCCTGCAATACGTCACCGATTTTCTCGAGCAGGCCCACGCCGCCGACGAGCGCTACAGCGTCCGCGACGGCATCAACATCGCGCGTTTCGCCACCAAGCTGAAGAGCCTGGCGATGGGCCGCGATCATGAGCGCATGGCGCTCGAAACGGCGGTGCTGGAAACTCTGGGCGAGGAGGCGCTGCGTTATGCAAGACCCAATCGGTCCGTCGCTCCCTGACTTCAGTTCGCTCGTTCGCGGCCGCTTCAGTTATCTGCCCGTGGTTCCAGGCAGGCTCGAATTTGCCGTGGAAGTGCGCCGGCGAATTCTCCGCGAGCGGCCCGACGTAGTCGCCGTCGAACTGCCCGAAACGCTCGAAGACGCTTATCTCGATGCCATCCGCCGCCTCCCGCAGATCTCCGTCATCTTTTATAACGACACCACGCTCGGCGGAAAACCAGCAGAGTCGGTCTACTCCGCTCGCGCCGATTCACAGACCGGCGACGACCCCTCTGTCTACGTTCCCGTAGAGCCCGCCGATCCCTTCGTCGAAGCCATTCGCACCGCGCAGGAAATCGGCGCGCCGGTCGTATTTGCCGATCCCGATTCCACCGAGCGTCCCCACGTCCCCGATACTTATCCCGATTCCTACGCGCTTCACACCATCGCGCACCAGCAATATGTAGAGGCCTATCGCCTTTACCCCGCGCCCCGCACCGCTGCCATTGAGCAGTTCGCCCAGGCCGTGGCATGGAAACTGCAGGGCGCCGATCCTGGCGCGCGAGTCATGGTGGTGATCTCGCTGAACATGCTCGACCCCGTTCTCGATGCCATGGAAGCGCCGCAGCCGGAACCCTCCCGGCGCAGGCGCGAGCAACTGCATCTGGTCAATCCGCATCCCGACTGTTTGGGCGAAATCACCTCCGAATATCCCTTCCTGCAGGACCGTTACGAACTTTTTCGCGACGCGATGACGGAGCCCGCGCAGATCGATCGCCGGCGCGTTCAGTTCGCACTGTTCCGCGGGGCTGAGCAATCTTACGAACTCAACACCGGCGAAAAAATTCAGGCATGGCAGCGCCGCCTGCTCGGAAAGTACAGCCGAAACCTCGCCGTGCTGAACCGCGATTTAACGGCGGCGCTGTTCGACCTCACCATCGCCGCGCGCTCCATCGTCGACGAAAACTATGCATGGGAGGTCTGGGAAACCGCGTCGCGCTACGGGCCGCAACAAACCGCGAGCGATATCCCCACCGTCAACATTTCAGGTGACGAAGTCTGGCTCAACACCCGCCGCATCCGTCTGCGCCGCCGCCTGCCCAGCACCAAGCGCCGCATGGGCAATCTCGGTCTGAAGCCGCGCAAAAAAGAAAAATTCCCCGGCGAATGGGCCAGCGAACTCAACGGCGCCAACATCTGTTCGTACCCGCCCGAGGACATGGTCATCGAAAACTTCGGCCGCTTCCTCAAGAAAAAAGGCAAGAGCGTTCTCTCCGAAGAGCGCACCACCGTCGAACCCTTCACGTCCTCTCTGCTCGATGGCATCGATCTGCGAGAGACCATCCGCAACTGGCACGAGGGCAAAATCTTCGTTCGCAATATTCAAAAGGTGCACGGCGAAGTCGGCTCGGTAGTTGTGATCTTCGACGAAGATCGCGATGGCCGCTACAACTATCTGACCACCTGGCTCGGCGAAAACCAGAACGAATCCGACATGGCGTTTTATTCCACGGCGCCCTTCGATCATCTGATCGGACCCGGCATCGGCCGTGCCGAATACGGCGGCTTCCTCATGAGCCTGCCGGCGCGCCGCATGTACGACGTCTGGGCCGATCCCGACTACGATTTCGCCGAAACCAAAGCCGAACGCCTCTTGCTCGCGGGCCTCGACTACTCCATTCAGAAATACGTTGTCTACGTAGCGGCCAAACCACCGCGTTCCGTATTTCGCAACGTAGCCGCGCGCTTCGGCCGCACCATCGTCTACGTGCCCATCGGCCAGTTATCGCCGGTCACGATGAAGAAAATCCGCGTAGTTCACGTTCTCGATGGCTACGACAAACGCACCATAGCCAAAGACGTAATCTGGTAATCGCGTTAACCCCGCTTCCGTTCCACCCCGCATAGCGGTACTATTTGGGCATGGCACAGATGGTACACGGCGTGGATCCGGCCAACAACGAAACGCTCGCCGAAATCGAGCGCAAAACGGGACCCAATAATTTCTATCGCGCAATGGCTCACAGGCCGGACGTGGTGGCCGCTTTTCCAAAGTTCTACGGCTCCATCATGGGGCCCGGCACTCTCGACCGGCGATTGAAAGAGATGGTTTACCTGGCCGTCTCTACCGTCAACGAGTGCCGCTATTGCACGGAGGCGCATCTGAAAGGTGCCCGCAAGGCCGGCCTGACCGAGCACGATATCGCGGATATCGAAAGCGAGACCAACCAGACTTTCTCGCCGATCGAGCAAACGGCGCTGCATTACGCGCGTGAAATGACGCGAGCCTGTGCCGATGAATTCGGCACCCGCGCGAGTCTTCGCGAGCAATTCAGCGAAGAGCAACTGGTGGAACTAACACTGGTAATCGCGCTGGCGAATTTTACCAATCGCTTCAATAACGGCCTGAATGTGCCCGTCGAGCACGAAACAACACTGAGTACAACGGCTGCGCGATAATCGGGCTTGGCCGTTCTCATTGGTTTTCACCCCGTAGCCGAAGCTCTCCGCGCAAAGCGCCCCCTCGAACGCGTCCTCGTGGCGCGCGGACTGGCCGGCGGTCGCGTGCAGGAAGTCATCGATCTCGCCCGCAACACTGGCACGCCGGTCCGCTTTGAAGATCGCGGCGCGATGGACCGTCTCGCGGGCGTCAAATCCCATCAGGGCATCATCGCGCTCGGCTCGGAAAAGCAATACGCGGAACTCGAAGACGTAGCCCCGCATTCGTCGCTGATCGTTGTGCTCGATGGCGTGGAAGATCCGCATAACCTCGGCGCCATCATTCGCACCGCGCACGCGGCCGGAGCGGGCGCGGTCGTAGTGGCGGAACGCCGCGCCGCCGGACTCACCGAAACCGTGGCCAAAGCCGCGGCCGGGGCGCTTGAACATCTGCCGGTAGTTCGCGCCACCAATATCAACCAGACCCTGCGCACGCTCAAGGACATGGGCTACTTCGTCTACGGTCTCGACGAGCGCGGCGAAACCACCTACGATGCCGTCAAATTCGCCGACCACACCGTGATTGTAATGGGCGGCGAAGGCAAAGGCCTGCATGACCTCGTAAAGCGCAACTGCGACATGCTGCTAAAAATTCCAATGGCAGGAAAAATCGCCTCGCTGAACGTCTCCGTAGCAGCGGGCATCACTCTCTTTGCCTGGGCAAAGTCCCGAAGCTAACAATCAACAGCCAGAGTTCTAAAAGCACACCTCGAAGAGATGGAAGCAAGGCTCGAAAAAGAACGTCAGCGACGGCCCATTGCCATCATAGCTTTCGCCGGCCATCTGCGCACACCATCGCCAAGTCGGCTCAACAGCACCAGGCGTCATGCTTCAACGACGGCGGAAATCCACCTTTGGCGAACCAGCAGCTGCAGCCAACAACTGAATAACGCGATCATCGCCCAAATTATGCCGCTGTTGCTCAATCGAACTGGCGAGCCGCATCGCCGTGTCCTTCTCAAATTCAGCGGGCGTCTTCGGTGGAGGGTGCATGTTTCCGCCGGGCGTGGAAGTATCAGGAGGCGGCCCGGTTATCTCGGCGATTTCCTCGAAAATGGCGTCTGAAGAGGTTTCGCTGGCTTTGCCGGCGCTGGCGATTTTCGCAATGGCCAATCTCATCCTCGCCTCAGAAGTGACACTCTCCCATAACCCGGCTGCGTCCGGCCCCACGAATTCGCCGTCCTGAAAAAAAATACCATCGAGGATGAGTGTGACGGACCTGACGGTGTCGTTGGGGGGCAGCCTCCGCCTTTGCATACCGCCAAAGGAAACAAGCGGACCGGTCCAAATCTCCTCGCCGTTGGGTGGCCGCACATCCGTGTTAACGCCAGCAATCCCAGATTCCGAGATATACCGCCTGGATCCCGGTAGAATCGCGTACCAATAAGCCCTTTGTCTTTGCACTGGATCGGAGGCCGGGGTGATCGGCAATAGAAAATCTCGAAGAATCGGAGTCGTATTAAACGACCTAAATGACATCGTTCGACCGCTCGCGTATTCATAGCGCCATTGCACCTCGATACTAACGATCGACTTAGCGCTCTTGTTCAGGAGGATCGCAGTATTGGGCTGCTCCCCGGGGGCTTTAACTTCGCCAGTCAGTTGCGCCAGGCGCAGCGATACCGGAAGGGCGGCGATTTGATATTGAATGTCCTTAAGTAACCTGGCGTAATCGGGCGATGACGGGGGTACAAGGATGAGCCCGGCATCTGGAAGGTCCTGGCATCGGAATGCTATCGAATCCTGTCCGTACAAGCCGCCGAACGTCAAGATCCCTGCGATTGCCAGAAGCGCATTTCGATTGCAACTCATATGCTTTCGAGCCAAGTATACCCAATCAACACTGGAGAGGGCACGACGAGAGACCGGGACATGTGATTAAACGCGCGGAGATCTGATAGTCAGCCCAGAATTCTTCGACTGCCCGAATCCTGATGGTACAGCTAAAACGCGTTCACAATAAACTTCAAAAATCTTTCACCGCCCGCATCCCCTTTGAAAAAACCGCCATTAACCCGCCAAATCACGCACCACAACCCATTTCCCGCGCCCTGATTTCTTGACACCTCATGTTACGTTCCAGTCAGGGAGCGGCTTTACATCGGGGCTGATCCTGACAAATTCTTCCTGGCCAGGAAGTGTCGTATTACGGTGAAACTGGACTTCCGGATAAACCGCTTATACCAGGGGGAATTGCGGCTCGCCTCTACGGAGGGTGAGGGTCGACGGGAGAACACAGTTCAGAT
>Ga0302140_10006146_pt1 | contig 15094 bp, 15 predicted proteins | sample I_Bog_E1_1_FD_202095 | JGI IMG/M metagenome (GOLD analysis project Ga0302140, IMG submission 202095) | Peat permafrost microbial communities from Stordalen Mire near Abisko, Sweden - I_Bog_E1_1 | ecosystem: Environmental > Terrestrial > Soil > Wetlands > Peat | place: Sweden: Abisko, Stordalen...
TCTGGAAACAAAATTTACCAGAGACTTTCCAGCCTCTCTATGTTGTTCAGAACAGCAAGCCGTTTCCAGAGATCTCCTACGTCTGTACTTGGCATGGTAAGTTAAAATTATGGTGGTGTTTCTATACTGACCAGGCTTTAGTTATCGGAATGCAATTTTATCACTTGGCTAAAGTTCTTCTTGCTCTTTACAGCCCGCACCACGCCAATGGCTTAAATTTTCTACGTTTGGCAAGATCAATAGAGGTGAGGAGAAGATCTGCTTCCTTTTACCAAGTGATATGTGCAATTATCTTTATTGACAGTCATCCGTCTCCACAGGATGAAGTACGGAGCCACACTATTGAGCTATGTGGCATGATCAAGGGTCTAGGATCCAAACACCCAGGAGCGCTTGTCAATGCCGTACAACCACTTATCATTTGTATGTCGTAAAACCTTCGAACTGATACCAAGACTGACTGATTAGGTGGGCGGACATTGAAAGACTCAAATGAACAAATGGAACTGCTCAGTCTGCTTCGGCAGATTGAGCAGACCACTGCCTGGTCTACAGCGCAGGGAATACAGTGTCTGCAAGATGCGTGGCGTTCGCATACTTTATGATGAATGGGGGCCTTTTCATAGAAATAGGGAGTGATCAGGTTGTCTAAGCGCGAAGGATTCAATTGAGGGCAACAAGTAGATCCATCAATCAAACAACTCCCTCGTCTCCTCACTAATCAACAACCATCCCAAGATGCATGAAAGTAACGCTTCTCCCTTTCAAGCCTTTCGCAAGGACAACTTGGTCATCGCCTGGAATCAGGTCAATACAATTATCATCGAAGATAATCTCATCGTCTTCAGCTTCGAAAACAACGCCCTTCACTGGCAGCGGTGCAGAGATATGGATGTGGTCGCCTTCTACCCTGACAGTGACGGATGGCTTGGGCAGGTCAAGATGCCTCAATGGTTGCGGCCATTCTGCAACTCGTGCTATGACTTTATTTTCCTTTATCAAGCGCGCAAGGAAAACCGTTTGTTCAGCAGGATCTTCGAGTCGTTCATCGAACAGCTCCGTTGACTGATTCGGAAGCACTATAACCTGAAATTTTCTCTCCCAAGTGTTCTTTCCACTGAGCACATCAAACCCTTGAATTAACAGCTCCGTGCTCACTTCGTCACTGTCAAAGTTGCTAGCCCAGACCTGGAGTCTCTTTTCTTTCTGAATGTGGACCTCCGTGAACTCATCGTCTCGAGATGTCTCGACGTCCACCCGTGCAACTCCAACGACTAGCGGAGCAATAGCACGCTTGACGGCGTAATAAGCATACTTAGGACGGAGGTTAAAGTCAATCAATGACCAGCTCACACACGGCCAAGCATCATTCAGCTGCCAAACGATGGCACCTGCACATTCCTCCTTCCCAGGACCTTTCCATAGCCTCCTCCAGCCAGAAAATGCACAATACATGGCTTCTGATTGTCCCAACATTGACGTGTACGCATATTGACGCATGGTATAACCGTGCTTGAAATTCTCTACCATGTAGAGAGCAATTGTTCTGTTGTCGCGAGCCCACGTTGACTTCGAGGATGACTTCTGGTGTGCGTCCATTGTTTTCGATTGCGGATATTGCTCGCTGCGGTCAGTGATAAATTCCATAATTGTTCGCAACGTCGGGTAGGACTTGAGCCCGAATTCAGAGACGAATCGTCCTGCGAGCTCTGGATATCGTTGGTAGGGGTATTGCTTCGACGCTTTCATCCAGACGTCCCAGGCGTGGGTGTCTCCAACCCTGGTGTCATTGCTTGGCCGTCCGCCCCAAGGACTCCCAGGGTGGTATGGTATGTTTGGAACTAGTTTAGCACACATCTCAGGAAGAATCTTGTCGTAGATGATGCGGGCGGGCCAGTTGCTCTTTAGCCAACTTTCGGGATCAAGGTCGCTTGGATCGTATCCACCATTGGAGTACGCGTCTGCAAACATGTGATCCTCGTTGTTTCCGCACCACAGGGCAATAGATGGATGGTGTCGTAGGCGCTTGATGTTATAGATAGCTTCGGCTTCGAAGGTGCGCCGAAATTCAGGGGTGATGGGGTAGCTACCACAGGCGAGCATGAAGTCTTGCCATACCAATATCCCAAACTCATCGCAAGAATCGTAGAACGCGGTATCTTCATAAACACCTCCGCCCCAAACTCGAATCATGTTCTGATTGCCCTCAAATGCTAATCGAACCAACTTACGATATTTCTCCGAAGTCACCCGTGGAAGAAACATATCAGCTGGAATCCAGTTCGAGCCCCGGCAAAAAACTGGCACATTGTTTACTCGGAAGAAGAAAGTGGCTCCTGGCTTTTGCTCCAGTGGTCTTTGGATCAATTCAATACGTCTGATACCGTGACGCTTGGAAGAGGTGCAGTTGACAGCCCCCGAGGTTGTGAGCACGCTTGCCTTCAAGGTGTAGAGTGGCTGAGGTCCATTTCCAGCTGGATACCAGAGCTGCGGCGACTTGAGATGAAAAACGGTTACGGCTGAGCTGTTCTCTGAGTTCACTGTCTTACTTTGGATAAGTAGTCCATCTGGGCCAAATAGCTCGAACTCTACTTTCTGTGATGACGCGACAGGGTAAATCTCTGCATATGTTGATATAGTTGCCTCAGACATTGAGTCAGAAAGTTCGATCTGAAACCAAAGATCTTCAAATTTCGTAGAAAATGTTTCCAGATAGATTGGTCTCCATGGACCACATGTAAGCATGGTTGGACCCCTATGGTGTATCAGCCTCTTCGACGATGATGGCGTTTCATTGCACTTACCAGTCCCAACCATACGAGTACGGGGCTTTCCTGACTTGCAACCTCGATTGGTCACCATTGTGACAGAATAATGGCTTTACCTTTGATTCCTTTTCCAGTCTTCTACCAACCAGGAAAGTCGACTCGAATCGAAGCTCCAGCTGGTTGACCTCCTCAATCAGGTTACCGATGTCAATGCGGTGCTCCAAATACATATTGTCTGTCCGTTTGATTTCTTTCGAGTTTAAGAGAATTGTACAATGAGTGTCAAGGCCTTCAAAAACAAGCACAAAGTTCATGTTCTCAATTTCAACTTTGGGCTTCGAAAAGGTTGTCCGGTAAGTCCAAGCCTCCTCTCCGACCCACTGTACTTGTGGCTCATTTGAATCCAGAAACGGGTCAACGATTATGCCATGATGGAGAAGATCCTGATGGATCGTGGTGGGAAATTGGTGGACAGGTAAAAATGTGTCGTCACTGCCTGTAGCATTCTTGAAAGACCACCCGGTTGAGATGGGGAGTCTGTGGAGAGCCATGATCGCTTTGCAAGCTGGCGACGCTGGAGTCGCCTCAAGTTTTCAACGCAAGGCCATACGCCGTAATTCTCTGGTGGAAGATGAAATTCACTTTCATTTTGACTCTGAAATCTTGCAGTTCACTTGTCACAGAATGCAAAATGCTTCGCGTGGACGTGGACGTGGATCAGCGTCCCCGCCCGGCTAATTCCCACTTTGGATGGGCAGCCGAGTTTGCCCCTCCCCCCGTTTCCGCATGACTTGCCCTTCGCCAAATATTCAAGTCTTGACGTTCAGTGAACGTCATCCTATGTGGAGTTTCTGCATTTATGTTAAGTCTGCTATACTGTTTCCCAATTATCGGAACCTAACTCGTTAGGTGATCACTCAACCAAAACAGAGGCAATGAGCCGGATTAGTTGTGGAGACCTCGATTTGAAGCGCATTCTAATCTTTTCTATGACTTTGGTCTCCCGTAGTTGAAGAGTACAGCTAAGCAATGAGATAATCAGCGGTAAGTTAGTCATTTACTAGTTGTCTAGGTCATTCAAAAAGTTCTATGCGGTTGTTACTCTCACCCGAGGAGAAAACGTAAAGGAATGATGAATCCTGGTTCTTTGATTTATACTGAGGAACACCCCCGTATTGAAAACCATGATTGAGACTATTTTTATGAGTTGTCTAGGATATGCCACCCCCAAGTTTATCTAGATTGGGACTATATCGACTTTACCACCGTTTGAGCACAAGCTCTCGATTACAGCCAAATCGTTCAACGCTTCCTCGGGCCCAATTCTCGACTCCGCATTTCTGCTTTCCACCGCATCCAAGAATGCTTTGATCTCCCGCTCCACACTATGATTTTTCACAGTCTCGTCTCGTCTGATTTTCCCAGAAACATCTTCGATTTTCACATTGGTCTCCGCCGGACTTCCAGTCATCGATAACGTGCCCTGTATGCCGATAAAGAGATATTCTGTCGCTGATTTGGTCGACGCAAAGGACATCGAAAAAGTACCGGTTGCTCCGCCACTGAGAAGAATCCCAGCGTTTACTGTATCCAAAGGTGGCATATGCGCAGCAACTTGGCGTGCAAACCCCCTTGTTTCGATGATTTCTTGGCCTGAGACGTATCTTAGGAGAGCAACATGATGGATACCACCATCAAGGATGAAACCACCCTGATACTGAGGAGTCTTGCGCCACTCTGTCTCATAATACTTTCCCCCAGGTTGTATGTTACGCCATACCTTCAGATGAACTTGTGTTAGTTGACCAATGGCGTTTTGATCGACGATCCATTTTCGAGCCAGCTCCGCCCCTTCCATGTATCTGAACTGTTCTGCCACATTGAAGATGATGTTCTTGTGGGCATGTTCTCTCCTGTAGTCTTCGAGTAGGAGTCGTGCAGTACGAACGTCTTTCGCTATTGGTTTCTCGGAGAGGACATGTTTTCCAGCTGCAAAGCAGCGGCGAATGATGCCAGGCTGTAATGGAATCGGTAATAGTATAATTACAGCTCTTATATCCTCTCGTTGCAGAAGATCATCGAGATGGTGGCCTGGGGTATCCTCAGAGTAGAGTTCAATCCGCTCAAGGCCGAGCCTTTTACCTTCGAGCAGAAATGCAGAGGCTGTCTTCAAAGATCGTGAGTAGGCTGCCTTGAGGTTCGCTTTGAGTGTAATGAGCGCCGGCAGATGTTCTTTCATTGGTGTGAGCAACTATCAGACAACAACAATAGGCGGATCTAGTGCGAACGCTTACCTTCTGTGGCAAATATTCCAGCACCAATGATTGCAATTCCAGCCATCGTGATAATGCTCACGAGATCGACTTCTGCTTGCAATTTCCTGCAGAACTTCGAGACAAGATCAAGGTTGAATAAGTTCAAGATTGAGAACGATAGCCACACGCGTGAATCCTCGCCTGTTCAATGTGTGGCTGCTAATAGTCTTGTGTCGAAGTCATTTCTCGCAAGCCACTGATTTGTATAGGCTTCAGGTCTGGACCCGTGAGTGGTTCTATTTCCCCTATATTGCCGATCTTACCGAAACGTGATCGGCTAGATTCCTCTCTTGGATCTACGCGAGGTCCTCTTGGACGGCACAAAGCATTACCCCGCACGACAAATCTTCGTAAGCCTTGAATTTCAGACCGTTTTTTCATTGCTCACTCCTAATAACTGTTAGTTACGGCTAACAGACCCGAGACATCTGGCTCTGCTAGCCCCCGGTCAGTCATCATGTGTCGATCTGGGGTTGTGGGGTATATTTATGTGCAGTCGATCTTCCAAGTTCCCGGAGATAGAAACTCAATTGCCTAACAACACTTCATTCTCTGTTAGTCTTTTGAAAGTAAACATGGCACCACCAATTGAGCCTACTATTATCAAGATAGACGTCGACCACAAAGAAAACGCAGATGGGAGAGAGCCTGTTGCCAAGGCAGTTGAAATCCGGAGCAGAGCGCTGGCAGCGGCTTTGGCCCAAGAGCAGCCTCGTCCCTTCAGAAAGAGTTTTCTTAGACTCTATTTATGTCTAGCCGTGGCTTACATGTGCTCCTCTACGAACGGATTTGATGCGAATACCTTCGGTAAGAGGCCATTGTTACACTCTGAGTTCTCACTGACGAACAAGGTGGCCTATCCGCTGAGAAAAACTTTGCAACATACTTCGACCTGACACCTGCAAACAACGGTGCAGTTGTTGCCCTCTACGTTGTAGGCCAAATCACGGGCTGTCTGTTTGCAGGCCCCTTTGCCGACCGTTATGGCCGAAAGGTTGGCATGGCTGCCGGCTCTTTGATCTGCATCATTGGAGCTGCTGTCCAAGCATCATCTAAGACTCGGCAAGACCTCATGGCTGGCAGATTCATTCTCGGACTAGGAGCAGTTATTGCCAACTCTTCAGGACCCGCATATGTTGTCGAGATGGCCTATCCCAAGTATCGAGGATTTCTGACCGGCCTTTATCAAGCCTTCTTTTTCTGCGGCACAATCAGCACTACGTGGCTTGAATTCGGACTCAGCTACCTCCCGCCGGATTCAGTGGTTGCTTGGCGCCTGCCTCTGGCCATGCAGACTGTGCCTTCGTTGATTTTGATAAGTACTGTCTACTTTATTCCCGAGACACCTCGCTGGTAATAGATCACTATGAATATGATGTGAAACATTGGCATTGACATTACGATAGGTGGATGGCTCAAGATAACCACGACAAGGCCAAAGAAATCTTGATCAAATACCACGGTGACGGCAACCCCGATTCTCCCATCGTGGCGCTCGAGATGGAAGAGATGATGGAAGTCGTCTCCATTACAGGCTCGGACAAAAGATGGTGGGATTTTCGCGACTTGTTTAACACGAAAGGTGCCAGGTACCGAACCTTTTTGGTCGTTGCCGTTGCCTGGTTTTCCGAAATCGAGCTTCCTCCAACTAGTTATTACTTGCCACTTATGGGTAAGCATCCTTACAAATCTCTACAACGAAAAGTGTATGAAAGGACTGACAAGGTTGTAGCTAAGACGATTGGCATTACTGATGTGCATACCCAGCTATTGCTCAATGCCTTGCAAACGCCAATTATGATGGTAGCATCGATATGTGGATTATGCATGATTGACAAATGGGGTAGACGCAAATTCCTCATCACAGGCAGTATTCTGATGAGCGTCTGCTTATCCATCATCACGGCGTGCACAGCACAGCATGCAGGGAAGCCGATCGTGAGCGGTGTCGGAATTGCCTTCCTTTACCTATTCCTGGTCTCGTTTGCAGTCTGCTGGGTAAGTCATTCTCCCGGTTGCATCTTATACATTATAAAATTCGCTGATGAAGCTTTACCATAGGTTCCAAATCAAGCCTTATACCCGTCAGAAATTCTGGCTTTCAACGCTCGCGGAAAAGGCCTTGCCTTCTACAACTTGACGCGAAATATCGTACTCGTCATCAACACGTACGTACCGCCGATTGCTATTGCTTCGGTCTCGTGGCGCTTTTACATCTTTTACATTTTGTTTGATGCTTTTGGTGCTATTGTGGTATACTTTACGTTTATTGAGACACGGGGCTGGAATTTGGAGGAGATTGAAGGGATCTTCAATTCGGACCATCCGAAGAAAGAAAGCTTGAGGAAGGAGAAGGTTATATTTGTTCCGGGAGCTTGAGGGATTTAAACCTAGTTTTACATTTCCTTCAATCAAGCTTGTTTGATAGCGATCTGAATTGATAATCTGAAATGCTTCACACTTAGTCTCATGAAATGTGATATACTTGGTTTCGAGGAACAAGGCGTGTATGTTTCAGTTAAAGTCATGGTCTTACTTTATATGTAGAGCCAAGACTTGTTCAAATCGTCTCAAAAATGTGCGGAACATGTCAGGTCTCATGAAAACCGATACAACATGGATCAAACGATTGTATCATTTCAAATTATTGCTCATGTATTGATAGCAATAGATGAGACCTAAACCCAATCAAACACAGAAATTTCCTCCAACGACTATCGCAAATACATTCCACTTTCATTATGCCTTCCCCACAATCATGCCCAGCCCTATTCGACCAACTCTTTTTGCTCAACGGCAGTGTCAGCCTTCTCACCCGCTTGCGCGTGTTCCTCCCCTTCATGAAGCACCTGCTTATCAAGAAGATCATTCTTCACAGCGTCCTTTCCATCAAAGACAACACTCACTTCCTCCAACGTGACCTTGGACGTCTCGGGGTACGTGAAGTAGACCATGACAATCTCCAGTGCAATGATGCAATCAAACACAATGTAGTACTTCCAACCAATCCTGGCCAAAGCGACAGGGTTGAGGTAGTTGAAGCCTGTAATCGTCGCCTGCACAAGCAAATTCTGCGTACAGATGAGTTTGGGTCTGATGTCGTAACTCATGACCTCCACGGTGTATCCCGTTAGTATTCCATTCCATGTGGTTGCGTAGAAGGCGTTGAAGATGAAGATGAAAGCGATGACTGCGACACCAGCTCCCCGGACTCCATCTATGACATACACCGCGTTGCAGATAGTCCATGGGAGGAAACCTAAGAACAGCATCCCAGTGAGGGAGGTGAGCATCATCGGTCGCCGGCCGAATTTGTCGATGACTGACGCACCCCAGAAAGCCCAAATCATGTTCCACAACGTCAGACAACCATTGATGATGGACTGTGTTCGCGAGTTTGTGATGCCGATTCCTCTCAAGACGACGACGAGATAATAACCAACAAGGGTCTGACCAGAGGCTTGGCTGGCAATCGAGCATGTGGTGACAATCCAGGTACGATGGCGATTGCCTGGTGTCCGGAAGAGATCCCACCAGCTCGTGCCGCGGCCAGTCTCCTTCTCAAATGCAAGAGTCTGCTTGATTTCGTGAAACTCGAAGGCGGCAAGAGGATCGTTTTCGTCTCCGCCGCAGTGATGGTCGACTAGAATTTTGAACGCCCTTTCGTCCTTGCCTTGCGAGATGAGCCACCGAGGCGACTCTGGGACCCACCAAGTCAGGGTAATTGAAATCAAGGAGGGGAACATCTGAATCAGTGAGACACTGCGCCAACTCCAATCGCTCTTGATGGTGAGAGTGCCAAGTGTGATCCATGCGGCGACGAAGGACCCGAAGTAGTACAGCGTGTTAAGCAAGGTAGACAGCTGAGCTCGATGTGTTGGATGACTGAGTTCTGTGACGAGCATAGGTGCTGCCGTATACTCAAAGCTGAGTCCAAGGCCGATTACTGCCCGAGCACTGGCAAACATGGGGAGGCCGTTGGCGAAGGATTGCAAGAACACGCCCAGGATGATGATCACCGCCCCAGCAACGATGGTGAGTTTCCTTCCAATTTTCTCGACCAGCCACCAGAGGAAGAATTGGGAAACGACGCCGCCCAGTCCTTGAGTTCCGTTGAAGATTCCGAGTTGAGCTCCAGTGGGATAGCCGAAGTAGGCCTGCCAGTAGGGAAGTGTTTGCATGCCATTCATGATGCTGCCATCGAGACCGTTTGTTGCTTGGACGATGAGCACAACACAAAGCCATCCGTACAAATTGCGAAGATGTTTGTACTTATACCAAGGGCGATCGAGGAGTTTCTGCACGTCAATTGTTGTGTCGCCACGGCTAGTGCCAGCAATAACCTTGTTTTGCTGTGCCATGTTGATTCAAAATTGAATATGGCGAAGGTAATACAGGAAGGTTTGCTGTACGTTTTGAAGAGCAATCTCCGATTTAAGTATCCGACTGTGAAGCACTTAGGAAGATGTAAGTGGGTAAACCCCGCACATTCCCTTTTCCTCCCCGTGGGGTGCTGGGGAGGAAAACCTGGGGTTTGCAGCATTTCTTCGGGTGTTTAGGCTAAATGCCATATGTTCCAGATTTGAGGCTTCAGTGAAAGTATTGATCTGAACGTGGCCAAAGTCTGTATGTTGTGAAGGTGGGAGCGGTTGAAGACATCCGTTGTGTAGCCGAGCATGTGACCGGATGGAGAGCTGCTTTGGGCACGCAAGCGAGCAGCTACCTCTGCTGTAGCGGCCGACAAAAATAACGTTTCCTTTCTCTTCAATGAGGGGCATCGTGTTGCCATACACCGACTTACCTACCTCCCGTTCCAGATTTCCCCCCAGCCTTGGAGCGCCGTGTGGCGTAATTTAGGGTATTGTTCAGCCAACAGGCAACCACCGCGCAGTGTTGGGCCCAACATCATCCTCGGTCACGCCTTGTAACATATTACTAGCTCGCGGGTACAAGAACACAGCGGCCTGCAAATATCTACCATCTGTCAGCACCCCTTTTCTAACAAACACAGACAAGGTTGCACTTACGTAAAAACCTCCATGATCGCCTGATCACTGTACGAGTCGTAGTACCAATTGATTGAGTACGGGTTGGTGCTGTTGCCAGTTGGTCCGTTGTCGCCAGGCGCAGCACACCGCGCCCCAAGGGATATGCCGGTTGGGTATGCATTTGCGATGTAGCAGGGAGTTGAGGAGCCATTGTTTTCTACGATGTTGAAGTTGAATTTTGAGGATTGGTTGTCGGTGTTGTCTAAATAATGTTAGTAATAGCTGGTAGGAGGGCTGGGAAAAACTCACTGGAGATCGTGAAGTCGGTGATGGTCCATGTTTCTTGTGCGTCGCGAGCCGAGATGGTGGTTGGTGCTCCGAGAGCAGTGGTGAGCAGGAGGGCTGCTGCCACTAAACTTGTAGTGAATTTCATTTTGATCTGGCAATTGAGATCGAAGAAAGGCTCGAGTATTTTGAATGAAGTACTGAAGACAGAGGTGGGTAGAGATAGATGGTAAGGTATTGCACTGTTGAATTTCGAGTTGAAGGAGAATTAGAAGATCTTTATATCAGTGAGAAATGGTTGCAACAGCTGTGCCTTATTCGTATCGGTTTTTCCCGAACTTTGTCAGTTGTGCGATGTAGGTATCCGCAGCATCTATGTTTACGAGTACCTAGCCTCGCTTTAAGCTCTCTCTCGCCTGGAGAGGCTGGGATCGTGGCTATGGCGGTGGACACGCTCGGTCTTGGCGCAGGTCATCTTTTTCGATTTTTAAATACGAGCGTAGATCTGCTCCGGATTGGATCACTATGTTCAAGGGCGAATCAGATTGAAGGAAGATCTGCAGGAGAGAGGATGACACCTGAGATTGACAACCAGTGAGAAGCCAGCATCTGAGGATCCGAGAATATGCCAAGTGAGATGGCTGGGTGGTGCCACGCTTGTAAGTCTTACCCAAGTGGCACTGACACCGGACCACGACGGAGCCTGCAGAGCGGTTCCCACGTGTCATTTTCGGCACCTTTTTAAGCCCTCTCTGGCCGATGGCTCTTATGTCAGAGAATTCTAGATATGATCCGCTAGGAACCTGCCCTCTAGTAGGACGTAATTAAGCGACCACCAAAAAGTTTGCATTCAGTACGCGCAGTATTGAAACTCAATCGCTAATTGCTTTATCATAACTTTCAATGTTCATGAAAGACAAGCCTCTGAATTATAATCCTTGAGTATCCGATGGCTGGCAGAGCGCCTGTAAAATGGGGTGGCGCCTCGCCTAAACAATCTCCTCGCTTAAAGATTAAGGGGCTGGAGTGGCGCTTTGTTAGCAGGTGTTTCTGTGCTCCCCTACAATCTCCTCTTATCTTAACGCTTCAATTCACAAATCGAATAAGCTCAATTCAGAAGCATTGGTCACTTTGACTTGGTGAAACCTTCCACAGAGTCAAGCCATGATAGTCAGGAAGTGGAAGGTGATCGAGTAAGTGAAATGTGGGCCTGTTCTTTCTCCGTATAATTTCTCTTATTCAGAACAATTTATCTTCTGATATAGGATGTGCCTTTTAGGTCAAGGATTTTAGTACTTCTACGACGTAGGTGCCGCCGTGTTGAGCCATTATTCCTCGGCCGAACGGGTTGCATCTACCTTTCCACACTATCCGACTTGCTTGTCTCCACCTTCAACTCCTTATATCATCGTGAACAATTTCTGGATGTTGTGTTGTTGTCTTCACACTTACTAAGGCAACATCAGTAGACTGGCCTCGATCTCCCGGCCGTTTTGGCTGGTCCTTGAGAATGCAACAGCAGTACACACATCCCCAGACACAGAGAATAATCCGCCACACCCTGTTCGTATCAGCAGAGATTTTCGTTCACGAGGATTGTTACACACGCTATGGTTACCATATACCACAAGGCAACGTCATCTGAGTCCGCCCAAGGGTAGCCATTGACAGGTGGATTTGGGTCATCTCCAAGTGCCCAATCGCTGACTAGAATCTGGAAAATCGATCCACAAGCCAAAGCAAAAACCAAACAGTCAATCATCACATCACAGCGCGGTGGGGCCCGGGGAATGCTTCGTGATGCATCTGCTAAGGCGACGGCTTCCCCACAATCGATGACGAAGGCACTGATCGCCTCGATTCTCGTCGTCAGCTCTTCCTGCCTCACCTATCTCACCACAGTATACTTATACTCACTGCTGCATATGCAGTCCCGTAAGTCCTCTTATACTTGACACTCAAGCGAATTAGGATTGTGAGGAGTCCTATCACGCTACCCAGAGACAGTAAACGAGCGATGAATTGAACGACACCGTACATTCTTGGAACCCGTGGTCGCGCCATACTTGAAAATTTCAAATGGTAGAGAAGAACACATTAGATCATGGTTCTCCGGGGATTGAATATTTGGATCGAGTGTGCCAAGTTTTTCTTCCTGGTGTAACGCCAACATTCAGCCATCTCGTATTCTGTGCCTCATTGCTAAGCGAGAAGTTATTTTTAGTGAAGGCTACCACTACCATCTTAAGGTCTCGATAGTAGTGTAACTTTGGAAATATCATTCAGGTCAGCTTATATTCAACCAAGTTATTCATTGGCATGTTCTATATAGTCATAATTACGAACACGAAACAAGATGCGTGCGTCTCAGCTTTCAGCCTTTTCAAAAGAGCAACTCAGCAACCCAATTTCGATCTCACAATCTATACTCAAACCATTGTAAGTATTCACAAATCAGAAATGAGTCTTACTATCTTCTCCGCACATCCCACACTGTTTTGAAAGCCTGACTCGTTGTGCCCATAAGAGTGCACAACCCAAACCCCTTCGATTTTCTCCTTTCCTTGAACCTCCACTCTCGGTCCACCGGTCCTTCTCGAGATAGCACCAAGATCAAAGTGCAAGGACTTGAAGCCATCAGCTCGATTCTCCGGACTACTGATTTCCCTAGCGAAGCCCCAAATGCTCATTCTTTGCGTCATCGTTGCGTTCCAGTTCCCAGCAACACTCTGATCCCAATCATGGACCTTCATGTCAAAACGACTACCCCCCAGGATTGATGTGCCCGTTCCCGGACGTGGGATGATATACAATATCCCCCACTCTTCAGGAAACCCGACGCAGGTTCCAGCCATTTTCGCCTCTCCCTTCAGGAGAAGTGTCTGCCCGGTCACGAACCTCAGCTTCTCTCGCTCCCTTTCCTCTACGAAATTCTTGGTCTTTTCGCCGGTACAATTGATGACTGCAAATACGTCCTCTTTTGGCACTTGCCTTTCCTCTTTCAATTTTCCCTTAGCATCTCGGATGATACCTTCAAGTCCGTTCTTGATATCCAGTTCGGCTGCGATCGTCGTCGCTCCAAGCTTCAAGGCAGTCTCCATAAGATACTCTAGATATCGAGGGGTATTGATGCAAATCGTCTTGTATCGGATGCCAAACACTGCGCCTGGCGCAGGTCTGACCTCGTCATCGTTCTGGCTCAAGTCCACAATCTCGAAATCCTTCACGACGTCCTTGAACCATATCCCACTGCCATCGTGGCCTTCAGTCTCAGCTGTCTCTTTCAGCCAGTAAAACTGGCTGTCCTTGAAGCCCAGTCCATATTTCTTGACTCTCTCCTCATACGTCTCCTCGCTTTCGTCCCCTTCACCATTCAGAAGGTGGCTCCAGTGCTCGTAAGTTCTTTGATCCCACTCCCGTATCTCCCGGTCTTTCTTAGACGATGATGCTTGAGAGTGCCAGTATCCTCCGCAACTCGGGGAACTGTACGTGTTCAGGCCGTGTTTGAACGCTTCCTTGAGAGACGCCGCGATGAGGGTGATCTTGAAATGTGATGTGGAGGGTGAAGTCAGGAGCGAGATTGCGGTCTGGAGACCCGTCACTCCGGCTCCGATGATGATGATATGATCCGGTGTTGGCATTTATCTTGTGGTAATAGTGAAAATTCTGAATTGTGTGCAATATTTCTGTCTCGGTCGGTTGTTTGTCTCTTCTTGTGCCGATTTTCGCTAGAAAAGTCTGAACATTAAATATTTGAAGAAGAATCAGGCAACTTTGTGTATTGACTCACGTCTAGTTGAGTGATTTACGATTTGGGAATACTGCAGTTGAGGGTGGCTGAGCTTCATGTCGTGTAACCCTGAACGGCAGGCAGAATACAGGGCTGAACGCGGGGCAGATAGCGGGGTCAGGGGTTGGGTTGTAGTGGGTGGTAGTGGGTGGTGTCTCTTTGGAGCCAGGACCTTCCGTACTTTTTGTTTCGCGACAATCTTGGGGGCACCTAGAGTGCTTTATCAGAAATTCAATTTAACCTTTCCCCCTTGACATTAAATAAAAGTGAGAAATACCTAGTAACGACGTTCAGGGGTAAAGTACGGTCACGTGCTGGAGCGAGCTACTTTAAAGTTAGCGCATCTCCACCTTTTGTGACATGTCAATGCGAACACAAAATTTCCCTTTTGACATCTTATTCCCTGAATTCAGTGTGCAATTCCTCGCCGGGCCTTCAACTACACGGCTTTAGTCCAAAAGCGAGGAAGAACATCAATTGGGAACTGACATATCGCGCCGCAGAGGTTCACACCGCCCTGGCAGAGGTATATCGACTCATTTTTGTGCTCGGTATTGTAAGACTCGTCCTGGATCTTGAATATGCATGATAATCCTCCTGCTTATCCAGCCTATGGAAACCGTTCAAACAATTCTGCATGTTGTACGCAAGTGTCCCTGGGGTCCTTGCTGCAACTACAGCAACATGGACAACCGAGGGACGCTCACCGTCCCATATCGAAGCTCATACTCCAATACAAGCACAACACTTCCATTCTAATAAGATGGATTTTTACTACGGCAGCTCCGGTCCATGCACTGCCCAAGCCAAAGAACGGCAACTCGAAGAATAAGAAATCTGCTACGAAGGGGAGTGGCGTCGATGCAAATCTGTCTTCTCCAGAAGTGACGCTGAGTGAGCTGGTCTCTCTGTCTGGAGTGATTGCGGAAGCCAAGGAGAAAGTACCGA
>Ga0302140_10006149_pt1 | contig 15088 bp, 13 predicted proteins | sample I_Bog_E1_1_FD_202095 | JGI IMG/M metagenome (GOLD analysis project Ga0302140, IMG submission 202095) | Peat permafrost microbial communities from Stordalen Mire near Abisko, Sweden - I_Bog_E1_1 | ecosystem: Environmental > Terrestrial > Soil > Wetlands > Peat | place: Sweden: Abisko, Stordalen...
TCACTTGATCGGAATCTGGCCGGGGAATTGGCGATTTCGGCGTTTACCGGTGCTCTGCCACTGAGCTACGCAAGGTCGCCCCTGCGGCGGGAATTGAACCCGCGACTGTCGGTGCAGAAGTATCCGAAATCTGCGCCACCGGCCAGATTGTTGTTCTGTGCAGTTCAGAACTGCAGTTAACTTAACGAGTGAGTCTGCGCACTGAGACACGCTTGCTTCCGTTGTTTTCCTCAACAGTGAAGCGCACAGACAGAAACTTGGCAATGATCTCCATGTTTGTTTCCGCGTGGCGGCTGATCTCCAGGGTAGTGAACGAGCCGCCGCCACTCAGCGCCATTGGCAGCAGCAACTGATCCGCCAGATGCTCGCCGACAGTAGCGTCTGAGTCGATGTAGCCCTTCGCCTGATTCACTGCGTTAGTCGCCACCTTCTCTGCACTGACCCCTAACTTCCCGAACGAAGTGAAGAGTTCGTTGACGTTCTCAGCATTGACCTCAATCATGACCACATTGCCGGGGCCATTCGATTCGCGCGTCTGTAGCATGCGCAATTGTTCCTGCTCCAAGCCGAGCAATTGACCCGCCGTCTCCAGTTCCCGAAGCCCGATCTGCGACTTCAGATTGGCGATCAGAGCGTGGACAATGGGCTTTGCCGTCTCGCCTCGCTCTTCGAGCACCAGAGGCTTCAACTCCGAAGCCGGTTCAATCTCGACCGTAAATCGACCACCGCCAGCCGGATAAAACCCGTATTTTTCCAGCACGAGCTTCACCTTCGGCCCCATGCGCTCCAATAGCGGCAGAAAGCTCTTCTGCACAAAGTCCACAGGAGGCGCGTAGGTGTTATGTGTTCCGCCTTCGATGACCAGTTGGCTCGTTGCGCTTGCCATCATTAACGCTGGCAAAACTGTTTGCAGGACCAGCGTTCCGCTACCTGCCGTACCCACGGCAAACTGATACTCGCCTGCCTGAATCGCCTTTGGCTTGAAAGTGATCGCAGTTGAGCCCAGGTGCGCCCCTACAGCATCCGCCTTCGAGATTTCAATAGCGGCCAGCACAGCGGCCAGATGCTGGCGCAACAATCCGGGCTTCTCACGCCCGGCACGAATCTTGCCGATACGGAAGGGCTGGCCCGTCACCATCGACAGGCTCAACGCCGTCCGCAGAATCTGACCTCCACCCTCACCCTGCGAACCGTCAATCACGATCATCGTATGTTTCCTTACCTGGGGCATTGCCCCACCCCGACGCGGGTACGGCCTATTTCGCATACCCGCGTCAAAAAGTTATCCTTTCACACAGACCACCTGGCGTAGCGTGTGCACGATCTCCACTAGATCCTTCTGCGCCTCCATCACCGCATCAATCGATTTGTAGGCCGCAGGAGTTTCGTCGATCACATCTGCATCCTTGCGGCATTCAATGCCCTCGGTCATGCGAATGTGGTCTTCGACCGTGAAACGACGCTTGGCTTCGTTGCGCGACATGGTACGTCCCGCTCCGTGGCTGCAACTGCAAAAGCTCTCGCGATTGCCTTTGCCGCGCACGATGTATGAACGCGTTCCCATGCTGCCGGGAATGATGCCCATCTCACCCTCACCTGCACGTACCGCGCCCTTGCGGGTGATCAATACGTTCTGACCGAAGTGACGCTCACGCGACACATAGTTGTGGTGGCAGTTGATGGCCTCAAGTTCGGCCGCGAACGCCGGCAACACCCCTGAGCTACGAACTGCGGCAACAAGGTTCTCCATCATCAGGTGACGATTCCACTGTGCATACTCCTGTGCCCAGCCAACAGCCTCGAAGTAGTCATCGAAGTGCTCGGTGTGCTCCGGGAAGTAGGCCAGATCCACGTCCGGAAGGTTGATGAAGAAGCGCTGCATATCGCGACGCGCCAACTCGATAAAGTAGCTGCCCATTCGGTTGCCCACGCCGCGCGAGCCGGAGTGAAGCATGAACCAGACCTGCCCGACTTCATCCAGGCAAACCTCGATGAAGTGGTTTCCGGTTCCCAGCGTTCCCAGATGATTTGCGTGGTTGCCGCGATCAAGCTTGGGGTGCCTAGCCAGAATCGCATCATAGCGCGGCTTCAACTCGCCCCAAACGTTCATCGCACTGTCAGGTATTTCGCCCCATGCGCCACGGTCACCCACGCCACCGTGGTTGGTACGCCCGTGCGGCACAGCCATCTCGATGGCTTCACGCACCGCCTTCAAATTGTCAGGCAACTGGCTGGCATTGAGGCTGGTCTTCACGGCCATCATGCCGCAGCCGATGTCGACTCCCACCGCAGCCGGAATAATCGCGCCCTTGGTTGGGATCACGCTGCCCACTGTTGCTCCGATTCCCCAGTGCACATCGGGCATTGCGGCGATCCACTGAAATACGAACGGCATCTGCGCAGCATTGAGCAACTGTTGGCGTGCCTGATCCTCCACCGGGACACCAACCGTCCAGGCCTTTACCGGTACTCCCTTCTCCTGCGTGTAGACGTTATAGTTTTCCATTGCCGTTCTCCTCTCTGTCAGTCTGACCTTGTCGTTTGCCCTGATTGAAGCAATATGCATGCCAAACCTGAAAAAATCAGTATCATGTTGATTCTATTTGCGTAAGTATTTGAGGCAATATTCCTTTTGTGCGTTTTGTGAATACCTGAGTATATGATTCTATCTGTATGGATAAGGTAGATCTTCCCACGGTTGTCATTGGACTGCTCGGCACCACGCTCGACGTGGGCAAGCACGCCGACCGCTGGCAGAACTGGCGGCCGACGGTCTCCATCTGCCAGCAACCCGACATGATCGTCAGCCGTTTCGTACTGCTCCACGGTAAACGGGAGACTTCGCTCGCTGAAAAGGTGCGCCGCGACATCAACTCCATTTCGCCGGAGACAGAGGTCGTGCTGCAGACTATCGAGTTCGGCGATCCCTGGGATTTTGAGCAGGTCTACGAGGGGCTTTTCAACTTCGCCCACAGCTACCCCTTCGACATCGAGGCCGAGGACTACCTGGTCCACATCACCACCGGCACTCACGTCGCGCAGATCTGTCTCTTTCTGCTAGCTGAGTCGCGCCATCTGCCCGGCCGCTTGTTGCAGTCTTCACCTGACCGACAAAGGCGGGGCGCTGGTGTCTTGAAAGTTATTGATCTTGACCTCTCGAAGTACGATAGCATCGCCCAGCGCTTCCATCAGGAGCAGGAGGCCGGAGTCAGCTTCCTCAAGGGCGGCATCGAAACGCGCAATCGCGCCTTCAATCAACTCATCGACAAGATCGAGCGAGTTGCAATTGCTACGCGCGATCCGCTATTGCTGATGGGCGCAACCGGCGCAGGCAAATCCAGACTGGCCAGACGCATCTTCGAGTTGAAGAAAGCACGTCACGCTGTGAAAGGAAGCTTCGTCGATGTGAACTGCGCAACATTGCGTGGTGAGGGGGCGATGTCAGCGCTCTTCGGCCACACCAAGGGAGCCTTCACCGGAGCTATTCAGGAACGCGCCGGTCTGCTGAGATCGGCAAATAACGGCGTACTCTTCCTCGATGAAATTGGCGAATTAGGTCTCGATGAGCAGGCCATGCTGTTGCGTGCTCTGGAAGAAAAGACATTCCTTCCACTTGGCTCGGATAAGGAAGCGCACAGCGACTTCCAACTGATCTGCGGCACCAATCGTGACCTGCATCAGGCGGTTCTCGACGGTCGATTCCGCGAAGATCTGCTGGCCCGTATACATTTGTGGACCTTCGTGCTGCCTGGCCTGCATGATCGTCCAGAAGACGTTGAGCCCAACCTGCAGTACGAACTCGACCAATATGCACAGCGCAACGGCACGCGCGTTACCTTCAACAAGGAAGCTCGTACCCGTTTTCTCGACTTCGGGCTTTCATCCGCCGCCAGTTGGCGCGGCAATTTCCGCGACCTGAATGCCGCAGTCGCTCGTATGGCTACCCTCTCCAGTGGAGGACGCATCACCGTCGAAGCTGTCGAAGACGAGATCGAACGCCTGAAATATTCCTGGGGCGGCCAAGGCGGCGGATCTTTCCCGTGTCTCCATGGTTTGCTCACGGAAGAGCAGATCGCAGAGATCGATCACTTCGATCTGGTGCAACTGGAAGAGGTAGTCACCGTCTGCGGGAAGTCGTCGAGCCTTTCAGATGCTGGCAGAAAGCTTTTTGACCGTTCCCGTGGCCGCAAAGCCAGTTCCAACGATGCCGATCGCTTGCGTAAATACCTCATGCGTTTTGAATTGGACTGGGAACAGGTATATGTTTCTCGGCGTTCTTCGCGCTAGCCTGAATAATGCACGAAGCAGTATGCAGCGAAAGCCTGATGTGCTACAAACATGTTGACTAGACAGTGTTTACGGCACAAAAGGACTTTCGCTTGACTGATTTTACCGCGACACAGTGTGTATTGTTTGCCGATCTTGAGCGGCGTCCGATTGTATTGGCTTTTGATCAGGCCCATGGCAGCAGTGATGGTGGCGCGATTCTGCTCTCTTCGGCCAACCGGCGCTTTAGCGATGGCTTGATCGAGTCACTTAGCGGTTGTCTTCAGGATGCCCGCCAGCAAGGCAAGGTTGATCATCCACTGACAGACCTGATGCGGCAACGCATTTACGGTCTGGCCTGCGGTTACGAAGATGCGAATGATGCAGCTCGCATCGGCGCTGATCCGATGCACAAGTTGCTTGCGGGCCGCGACCCGATCAAGGGCCTCGATCTGGCTTCGCAGCCAACGCTGTCACGTTTCGAGAACAGCGTTACGCCGCGCTCCCTTTACACGATGGGCATGACGCTGGCCGAGAGCGTGATCATGCGCCATGGCAAGCGCCGTAACGGCCATGCCCGCTTGGTCACCATCGACATGGACCCGACCGATGCGGCAACCTATGGGGCACAGCAGTTGTCCTTCTTCAACACGCATTACGACAACCACTGCTACCTGCCCATGCTGGGCTTCGTTAGTTTCGACAATGAGCAGGATCAGTATCTGTGCGCAGCCATACTGCGGCCTGGCAATGTTGGTGCGGCGACAGGTGCGGTGGGTGTGATGCGGCGTTTGATCGAGTTGGTGCGGAGATCGTTTCCCAAATCCCGTATCCGCGTGCGTCTCGATGGAGGCTTTGCATCACCCGCCTTGTTCGAGTTTCTGGATGCGGAGCCGAAGGTGGAGTATGTCGTGGGAATGGCCTCAAACGCAGTGTTGACGCGCCATTGCGAAGAAGCAATGACCGTCGCGCGGCTATGTTCTGGCCTGACCGATGGCACCGAGCATGTTTACGGAGACACGCGTTATGCGGCCAAGAGTTGGAAGCGCGAGCGGCGTGTCATCCTCAAGGCCGAGGTGGTCAAAGCCGAGGGCAAGGAAGCGCGCGATATCGCCCTCCTCGGCGCCTACACATGCTGACTCGCCAAGTCGCTGCTATACTCATCCCCATGACCATACACAGGCCACAGCACTTTTATAGAGAGGTCGCGACGGACTTCTGCCAGTATATGTACATGCTGCCGCTGTATCTCCCCTATTTTCCGGCTCTCATTGCGCTTCTCGTCGGCAAGGCCGTCGTGTCCGTGCTGCTGGCTGTTCTGGTAATGTTTCTGGTCGCCCACCGATCTGAAGCTGTTCACGCGATTACGGCTGCTCTCAAAGCGTTTCCTACTGCTTGGCTCGCTCCGAGCCCCGTGTTCGGGTTTCACGAGATATGCTTTGCCTCTTTGGCTATTCCTACAGCGCCAAGGCTTACCCCGCTCTTCCAGCGTCCCCCGCCTCTCTTTGCCTAATTCTCCCTGTTGATCTCAGGCGCGAAAACCATACCAAGGTTGCCGCAATTCCTTGTCTTCAAACAGTCTCCCTGACATCTTCAGGGAAGAGACGGTGTGCATGTACATACCCACAGCCCCGCTGCGCGAGAATCCTGTACTTACGGCCTACAAAGAACGCTGCAAGAGCCTTCTGAGCGAGATAACTGTCTTGCAAGCCAGGCAGCGAACTCTCTTTACTTTTCTTCTCGGAGCGGTATTCGTCTCCGCGGTTCTCAGCCTCCTGGCATTGAATGGAGAGAGGCGGCTTGTCTTCGTGATACTGGGTGTGGTGATTGCTTCAGTCTTGGCAACACGCAACCTTCTGCGTCTTCGTGCCCAGTCTCTTGAACTGGCTCATCGGGCAAGCTTTTATGAGCGGGGCATCGATCGTTTGGCAGAGAACTGGCGCGGAAAGGGATGCGACGGCCTCGATTTTGCCCGCGACGGACATCTCTACCAAGATGACTTGGCAATTCTCGGCGAAGGCTCTCTTTTTGAATTGCTCTGCACGACTCGCACCGAGGTGGGTGCCGAGCGGCTCGCCTCGTACCTGCTCGATCCGGCCACGCTTGAAGAATCCAGGATGCGTCAGGAGGCTATCATGGAGTTGCGTTCTGCAACCGACCTGCGCGAAGAGATTGCCCTGCTCGGCAAATACCACTTCCAAACCTGCAATGGAGCGAGACTGCGCGATTGGCTCAAAGAGCCGATTCTCCGAACGCCGCGCCTGGTCCCCCTCTTCCTGCTCATCTCAAGTGTGCTCGTTCTTCTGCTGGGCGTCGGCGCACTCACTTTGATCCTTTCCTACGGACGCGCTGTACCGATTCTTCTTCCCCTCCTGTTCGCGCAGGCGGTCATCGGCTTTGTATTGCGTCGTCCGATTCGCTTGCATGACAAGATCCTGTGTACGTTGAGTAACGATGTTTCCGTACTGCGCCAGGGCATTAGCCTCATCCAGAGCCAGACCTTCCACGCCCCGAAGCTGCGCGCCCTCGTGGATTCTATCCGTAGTCACGATGCCATTCTGAGGGCTCACAAACTCGAGCGTCTCCTTGCCCTCATCGACAAGAGGCAAGATCAGATTCTCTATGCGTTTGGCTTATGGCTGGCACTGGGTACTCAGTTGGTTTTGTCCGTTGAGCGGTGGCGTGCCTCCAACCAGTCGGAATTTGAAACGGCGCTCGAAGCATGGGCAGAGTTTGAAGCGCTCAATGCCCTTGCCGGTTATGCGTATGAGCATTCGGAAGATGTATTCCCAGAGTTATTGCATGGGGATGCGGTCTTTGAAGCCGTCAACCTTTGCCATCCCCTTCTGCCTCGCGAAGGCAGTGTTGGCAACGACGTGGCTCTCAATGACTCGACAGCCTTCTATGTAATCAGTGATCGAACATGGCGGGCAAAAGCACATTCCTGCGAGCAATCGGACTGAATGCGGTTCTGGCAGTCGCTGGCACTCCTGTAGCAGTTAGCTCTGCGCGAATGACGGTCTTCAGTCTCTGCGCCTCCATATCAATACATGACTCACTCTTGGAAGGAAAGTCGAAGTTCCTCGCCGAAGTTGAGCGCCTGCGCGATACGATCCACAGACTGGGATCGGACAAGCCCGTCCTCTTCCTGATCGACGAAATTCTCAGTGGTACAAATTCCCACGATCGTAGAGTTGCCACCGAGGCTGTCGTCCGAACCTTGGTGACGAGCGGTGCCATCGGAGCACTCTCTACGCACGATCTTGCCCTGGCGGAAATTGCCGATATCCTCGGGATGCGCGGAGTGAATGTCCACATGCAGGGCGACGACGCTGACCAGCCCCTGAACTTCGACTATCGGGTGAAGCTTGGGATCTCACGTCAAACAAATGCATTGGCAATCGTGAGGATGATGGGAATTGATGCTTAGCAGGGACCGGATAATGTGGTGGAGCCTATGTCGCCATCGCAACTGGGACGTCGCGTCCGCCTCGCTGCTGAGGGCTCCAGTCGCAATCGGCGTTTATCATTATGGAAATCGCAGATTGCGAAAATTCCAGCATTGAACAAGGTCGGCCATGGCTCTGACACGGGACAACCATTTCGTGCCGCAGTTTTACCTGAAGAACTTTGCCACGCCTTCGGGCGAGGTTCGCGAGTATCGCGTTCTCGTCTCCCACGGAGGTGTGCCCGTGTGGAAGCCCGTCAACGTAGCCGGGACCGGATATGCGAAGAACCTATACACCAGGATTGTGCGCGGGGAAGAAGACGATGACATCGAACAATGGCTGAGCCGCGATTTCGAGTCATCAGCGAACGCGGCGATTAAGAAAGTTCTTGCGGACCAAGATCTCACAAAGAGCGATTGGGAGGTACTCATTCGCTTTCTTGCATCTCAGATCGTCCGAACACCTGCGTTTTTGATAAAGAGCCTTCCAACTTGGAATCGCATAACTCCGACAGTCTTAGACCAGACCCTTAAGGACGTTGAGTCTCAACTTCGCGAAGCCAAAGCGTCGGGTCGACAGATAGTCGTGGATTCTGCTCCCCAGAATCAGTATTTTCCGATGAAGATTGACCGAAAAGATCTACCCGAAGAGAAAAAAGTCCAGTTCACCACGAGGATAGTCGTCGGTCGCAGGCTTTGGTTTTACACAATGAGGCACGTGCTCACGGAGACGCTAAAAGTTCTCTACAAGCACAAATGGACAGTACTGGAAGCGCCAGCAGGATTGAGTTGGTTTACGAGCGACGACCCCGTCGTCTGCTTGAATTTCCGGTCCCCGTCTGACTATGACTTCGGCGGAGGCTGGAATCGTACCCGAGGGAATATCATGTTTCCACTGAGCCCAAGGCACCTCATGTTTACAGAGATCGGCACAGATTCGTTTCCGCGGAGGGTTCCCTCTCGTTATCACGCGAGATTATTCCGACGTATTCTCGCCGAACATGCTCACAGGCGAATTTACTCTTTGCGTGAGGACGAAAAGATCCCTCAGCTAAAGCCTCGTATCATCGACCCTATAGCTTTTCTCAACGAGCGTGAACTTTGGGACGCTTGGTACGAGGACCAGACCAAGGCGGAACGCGATCTTTAACGCCGAAGCTGATTAGTACCAAAATGTCGCATGGCGACGCGAATCCCGGTGGGGGTCAGTCATCAATCGTCCCAGTTGGGAACGGCGCATTTCAGGACCGATCCGAATTTTAGCGAGTGACCCGCGCTGTATGAGTGCAATGTTCTGTATCTCCAATTAAGCGGAAACCACCCGACTGCGTCCGTAATTCGAAGGTGGGAATATCAGATCGGGCGAGTTACTTAGGGATGCACCTCTAATCCTTGAGACGTTCTATTAGGGTCGCAATCCGATTCGCCGCATTTTCGATTTCGCTGGCCGGAAGGAGGATCTGGCCATGGACGAGTTGGTTCCTGATACTCCGCAAACGGTGAATTTCTTCTTGGTCTTCTGCCTGAACTCCATATTGATCAAGAGACGGATGCAACAGGCGAGCACTAGATGAAGAAGGCCTCTTGCCTGTAAGGCTCTGCAACTTGCGCTCCAGTGATACCCAAAGCGAGAGGAAGCGTCCCAATGCCAAATCGAATTTGCGCTGCCCCTCCTCTGTTCCGTCCGCGGCGCGCTCTTCGTTCAGTACTGCTTGGAACAATTGATACCCGGAAGCCACTGAGCTGTTTCCTCGACTGTTGAAAATCGCCAACACACTCCTAACTTCAGATCCGTACCGGCAAGTCGCCATGGCGAAAGTCAACCGTGCGACCGCTAGGGGTCAATGGTCCGATATGTATTGATCGGTTACTCATCCATAAGCAATTAAAGGGTGGCCAACCAACCACCCTTAAACAACGATCGCCAGCCATCGAGTACAGGACCGCAATTTTCTGCTTCTGCACCCTCGAGTTTAGTAAACACAAGTCAACTGAGTTGGTCGCTTCCGGCTAGATCTGATCCGAGCTATAACTCGATGGTGCGGCGCTGGTTAACAAGCCTCCGAATGAACCGGCAGGAAGATCGATGGAGTTGAAATCGGCAATGCGTCAAAAGTTGACTACTCGTAGCGGACTGCCTGCATGGGGTCGATGAAGGTAGCGCGCAGGGCGGGGATGGTGCAGGCCGACGCCGCGCAGAGGATAAAGAGCGCGGCCACAGCCACAATCACGAGAGGGCTCGAGTAGCCATTTTGGGTCCAATGGGCAAGGAAACTTTGCAAGGCCAGGAAGATCAGGATGCCGGCGAGCAGGCCGCTGAAAACGGTGGTGCCTATGTTGCGGCAGACGATCCAGAGTACGTGGGTACGCCTGGCTCCGAGAGCCATTCGGATTCCAAACTCGTTGGTGCGTTGCGCGACGGAGTAAGAGACGACACTGTAAAGCCCGGCGAGTGCGAGTGCGAGCGCGAGACCTGAGAAGAGACCGAAGAGGATGGAGAACAGGCGCTGCTGCTTGAATTCGGGCTGCTGCTCGATCCATTGGTTCAGGTCGCGCACGTTCGATCCAGTCTGCTGATCGGGATTGACGGACAGGATGGCACGTTGAACGTCGTGTAACGCAGCCAGCGGCGAGCTCTGTGTGCGGATGAGAAAGTGAGTTTCGGTCCACATGAAGCGCGAATCGGGCACATAGAGCGCGGGCTCCACAGTTTTGTCCAACCCGTTGTTGAGAGAGTCGGCGACGATGCCAACGACCACAAGCCAGCCGTTGGAATTGGATACGCCGACGACCTGTCCTGGGTCGTCCGTTTGGGGTGTAAGCGTGGGTGTGCGGATCTGCCGCCCGATGGCATCGCCGTTGGGAAAGTATCTGCGGGCAAGAGTCTGATTGATCACGGCGACTGCCCCGCCGCGAGCATTTTCGCTTTCGCTCCAAAGACGGCCTTGCAGGAGCGGGATGCGAAGCGTAGAAAAATATTCTGGATCGACGAAGCTGGCACGCAGATATTGGCGTTGTGCAGAGGGAGCGCCAAGGATTGCGAAGTTGAGGTTGACGCCGCTGTCGGGCGGCGTAGCAGCGGCCGTTCGGGCGACCTCGGTGACGCCGGGCACGGCCGCGATCTGCTGCTTGAGAGTTCTGAAGTAGGCCGCGCGTGTCTCACGGGTCAGGTAGCTGTGCTCGTGCAGCGGGACAGGCACCGACATGACATGCTGAGGGTCATAGCCCAGGTTGCGGTGCGTCATCTGCATGAAGCCGCCAACTGCAACCCCGGCAGCGCCCATTATGACGGTGGTGAGAGCAATCTGTGCGGCGATGAGCGTGTTGAGCGCGCGGGCCTGGCCACTGCTTCCGGCCACTTTGCGCGCGGTGGCCTGCATCACCTTGGCAAGATCGGGCAGCGACATCCGAAGCGATGGAAGAAGCCCGAAGGCAAGCCCGCAGAGCAAGGCCAGCGCGATAGAGAAAGCGAGAACCGGTAGATTGATACGCACAATGGACTCGTGCATGAACACGTCAGGGAAGAGCGAGAAGATAAGCCTTGCCATCCAAAAAGCTATAAGAACGCCGAGCAGCGACCCGACGATGGCCAGGACCAGCGCTTCAACGACTAGCTGGCGAAGGATGCGGAGACGGCTGGCGCCTACGGCTGCGCGCACAGCGAGCTCATTCTGACGGCTCATGCCGCGCGCCAGCAAAAGAATCGAGCAGTTGGTGCAGCCGATGATGAGCAGCATGACAACAGCGGTGAACAGCGGAATCAGAGCGTGTCCCGCATCCCTTACGATGCCGTCGGTCATATGCTCAAGATGGATGCGGAAGCGATTGGGGAAGTCATGAGGAGTCTCTTTCGCGAACTGATGAACAAGCGCATCCAGCTCGGAATCAGCGCGGGCCAGGCTCACGCCGTGCTTGAGCCTCATGAAAGGCAAAGGCTTTCGCTCGCTAATGGGCAGCAGGGATATAGGAACGTAGAGATCGGGCTCTCCTGTGTAATCCTTAGGCATCACCCCGATGATGTTGTATGGCTTGTGGTCGAGTTCGAGTGTTTTCCCCAGGACACCTCGATCTCCGTCCAAGTACCGCATCCAGAAGTGATAGCTGACGACGACCGGCCGCTGCTGCAGTGCGGTGTCGGCGTCCGACGGCTGGAGATTGCGGCCCAGCATTGCGGGGACGCCGAAGAATGCGCCGACATTTTCAGTGAAATAGTCGATTTGGACTTGTTCAGGAACATCGCGGCCCGTCATCACAATGGTTCTGTTGTCGTCTCCGGCCGTGTCTGCAAGGCAGTCGGCCTTCCGCAGTTGCTGATACTGCGACCACGTCAGGTTGAACCACTGCTCGGGCGATGAGGGCTGATCGTCGTTGAGGTAGATGGGGTAGGCGATTTGCTGCCAGTCGGTGTAAGGAACGGGGTGTAGCAGAACCGCGTAAATAAGCGAGAACATGGAGGTGGTGGCGCCGATGCCGAGGGCTAGCGACAGGATGGCGACGGAGGAGAAGCCGGGATTTTTTCGCAGGCCGCGCAGGGCGTAACGGACGTCTTGCCAGAGCCGCTCCGCCCATAACCAACCCCAGGCTTCAAGGGATTTCTCTCGAGCTAGCAGAGGATTTCCGAACGTTCTCATCGCGGCTTGGCGCGCTTCTCCAGTCGACATGCCGGCCTCGATATTCTCCTGCATCTCAAAGTCGATGTGCGCCTGCATCTCGTCCCGCAGTTGCTCACGCTTGCTCCTCCACCAGGTCATATCGCCAGAACCTCCATCTCCGGTGTTGCGCTAACTGTTCTCTCCCGCAATGGGGGCGAGAATTCGCCCGACGGCTTCAGTGAGCCGTTCCCATTTCGAGGTCTCGGCAAAGAGCCTTTTGCGGCCTTTAGCTGAGAGCCGATAAAAGCGTGCCTTCCGATTGTTCTCTGACGGCCCATCTTCGCCTTGAATGAGGCCTTGCCTGATGAGCCGCTGGAGAGCTGGATAAAGAGAGCCGTGCCCGACCTGGAGCACCTCGCCGGATCTGGCTTCAATTGACTTTGCGATTGCGTGGCCGTGTACCGGGCCGCGAGCAATCGTCTGGAGGATGAGCAGATCGAGTGTGCCCTGGAGGAGTTCTAATTGGTCGTTGGTCTCTCTAGTCGACATTCGACCTGAGCTTAATACTGTTCAGGTCGAATGTCAAGGGGAGCGGGAATTTCAATCGTAGAATTCTAAGCAGTGACGGGAAATGCGATTCTTTCCCGCCAATTCCGCTCATCGAGTGGAAAATCAGCAAGTCACTCACCGACACGGATTACTACCGTAAAGTCGCCATGGCGACTGGGATGTCGGACCCACCTCTCGATTGAGGCTCCAGTCGCAAACGGCGTTTATGAGGACGAACCGCGATTCGTCTTATTGCATGGTCCTCGTAAGGACCAAATCCATCATCCGGTCCGGAAGAAGCCATTTCATAAACAGGATCGGCCCTGCCATAAAGCCACCATGATACCGTGCTCGAGGCCGGTCGCTTTTCAGTGCTTTCAGCAGTAGGTCGGTGATGACCTTAGGCGGCGGCATTTTTCGCTTCAAAATCGGTGAGTTCATCATCGCCTTCACCAGCGGACCATACGCGCCTTGTCCCGAATACTCCTCCGCTGAGCCGAACGCAATCGGCCCCCACTCTGTCTCGATTCCTCCCGGCTCGATCACAACCACATCGATCCCGAACTGCCGGACTTCCAGCCGTAGCGAATCGGAATATCCCTCGAGCGCGTGCTTCGAAACGTAATACCAGCCGCCCAGCGGCCCTGCGAACTTTCCGCCAATCGTTGAGATGTTCACGATCCTTCCAGACTTCTGCGCACGCATGTGCGGTAGTACGAGCTGTGTCAGCCGCGCTACGCCAATCAGGTTCACTTCCAGTTGCCGCCGCGCCATATCCATCGGAACATCTTCCAGCGCACCCATCTGTCCGTAGCCGGCGTTGTTGACCAGCACGTCGATCCGTCCCTGTTCGCGGATGATGCGTTCTATACCAGCGGTCATTGCCGCGTCGACGGTGACATCCATCTCCAGCGCAACGCCCCCCGCAGCTTCGATGTCACCCATACGGTCTACACGTCTGGCCGCACCGTAAACCATGTAGCCTTCCCGCAGCAGTTGTAGGGCGAAATCTTTGCCAATTCCCGAGGACGCTCCTGTAACCAGCACGACGCGTTTCGTTCCAATCTTCATTCCCATCACTCCCAGACGGCAGCATTGAACTGAACTGCCATACGGCAAGTATCATACTGTCAGTATCCAATAGCAATAAGGCACCTTTTTGGCTTATACTATCTACGAGGTAACTAATGAGTATTGACTGGGAATATGCGAATGCAACTTGCGAAGAGCTAGGGCCGCAAAGGGACTCCCTTGCACGAGAAGTCGTGACTCAGATGGCTGAAAAGTGGACGCTCTGGACAATGGCCGTACTTGCAGAAGCTGCTGCACCCATGCGGTTCTCCCGCGTCATGGAAAAGGTCGAGGGCGTCAGCCAGAAGTCCCTGACAAAAACGCTGCGACAGCTTGAACGCGATGGACTCGTCACGCGGGTTGTCTTTGCTGAGGTGCCACCGCGCGTCGAGTACACCATAAGCCCCTTGGGGATTGCCATGCTGGAGCAGGTCCACCCGCTCTGGATGTGGACCGTCCAAAACCTGGATAAGTTCGAAAAGGCGCGGCAACAGTACGAGAAAGGGCGACGAAACCTCGCGGTTGCAAGGCAGAGTTGATTCCTTCGCGGGTGGAACGTTCATGCAGCTAGGCGAAGCCTGATATCTCATGGAGCCCTCACGAGGTCAGGATGGACGAGTCCGCTTTCGTAGCGATGACCGTTCAGGACTGTGAACGCTACGTCTTAGAAGGCGCTGAGCTTTGTGATTTTTCCAGGCTGCTGGAGTTTGTGCTCGAGGTCGATGGCCAGTTGGCGGGTGTAGGGCTGTGCCATGTGGAAGTCATGCGCGGCCTGGGACGAGAAGATCTCGAAGAAGACGAGCCTCGTAGCGTTGCCTTCGATTGAAGTGGTGTACATGGCTTCACAGCCCTCTTCCTGGAGAACGGTGGGCAGAAGCCGGGAGAAGATCTGCTTCGTCTCTTCGAGGTGTTCGGGCTTGACGACGAATTCTGCGAGCAGAAAGAGCTTTTGGTCTGTCATGGGAGTCCTCCTGTGCTTGTTGTCTGAGCGGAATAGAACGGTAAGAGAGCTGGCCCCACACGTGCGTGATACGGCTACGCACGTATGGGGCGTCCGGAGATCAGTGCTGGATGTGGTAGCGGGCGGCAGCTTCTCTGCTGGAGAGGAACGGGTAGAGTGCCAGGCGCGCCTGTTCGTAGCGGTTCCAGACTTCGACGTCGG
>Ga0302140_10006151_pt1 | contig 15080 bp, 11 predicted proteins | sample I_Bog_E1_1_FD_202095 | JGI IMG/M metagenome (GOLD analysis project Ga0302140, IMG submission 202095) | Peat permafrost microbial communities from Stordalen Mire near Abisko, Sweden - I_Bog_E1_1 | ecosystem: Environmental > Terrestrial > Soil > Wetlands > Peat | place: Sweden: Abisko, Stordalen...
GATAGAGGAGTATGTGAAAGGAAGGGGTTTGCTAGCACAGGATTAGAAATGGCAAGACTGATTTTCAACATGCACCATATCAATAAAAAATCATATTTGGGTGTATACAAATGCGACACCATCTCCTCTTTTTTTTGTAACGCGGATGAACAAGAATTAAACAGGGTGGATGAAATCGTGGAGTATATCTACGACACTGACCAAAGATTGATCGGGTGGAGATTTTTCTTTATCATCAACGACCCCTCCTTCAAATTTGAAAGGGGACTGCAAACCTATTGGGTCATCGAATCCAAGAAAAGGAGCAAACCCAAGAGACTCAACCTAGTCAAATCAGAGTTTGAAGTATATCGCGACAACAAGGCTTGGATCACAGAAGGAATTTCCCCCTATTTAAACGAAAAATTCTACCGAGGAGATGAAGGGAGAAAAGCATGCCGAATGAATATAGAGGATGACTATAATCCAGCCAATATCTGCTCCTGTTTGACCTTTGATAAAACATGTGATATCATCTTGATGACCCATCCTAATGTTGATCCAATCTATTTGAACAAGGGTGGGTATATTCACGCCACCACAAGGGAAAACGGAATTGATGGCATGGTGATGGCTCCTCATTCCATGTTTGCCGTCGAAATTCCTGATGGACCTGATGGACCCGATGGCTTTATGGAAACAGAGGCGGAAGAAATCGAAGTAGGAGAAACAGAAGGGGAGGAGGTAGAATATCACCGGATCCTATTCCCCAGAGGCGGTTATGTCATCTCCCACTGGCACGAAGATCCCATGCTTATCTTATCCCTACCCCTCTCCATGGAACCAACTTTTGATGAAAACTCCATCACCGAATCCTCCAAACAACGAACCCTCACCTTTCACGATGAACAGAATAACGAAGAATTATACAAGGAAGCGATCAGACGAAATCCAGACGGGAAGTATGATTATCTCACCGCCTTCTGCCGAAAATTCACCTTTATCCCTGGCAGCCAAATCGTACACAAGTACTATGATGATTTAATCTCCAAGCAAGGATTCAAATTTGAACCGATAATTCATGCAATGGATCCAACCCTCTCTGAATTTGGAAATATGATCACAAGACAACTGTATCGATTCGAGATTCACTCCGATATTAGCGTGTTTCACTCCGAATTACTTTTATTATTATTGGTATCTTTATCCAGTTGCGATGCATTAATCTCCAAACCAAGATTTCACACCATCTTCTCTGGCCCTCCCGATTCCGGCAAAAGTTACTTCTCTGGAAAACTCTTCTCCACCTTTTGTATCCCCAAGCTTATCCATTCCATCTCTGTCCAAACCGCTAGATCTAATACCACCAATTCAAATTTGAATGGCAAGATTATCGTTTTAGATGAACTTGGACCCAGATTTACCGAGAAGGGCGATGGACAAGGCAATGCCGATATCAAGGAGATTCTCACCAAGGGCGAATTAACCACAGAAATGTGCGGAGTCGATAAAGATACTCATGATCGGGTTATGCATGTCACGGTGACTTATCAATATTGCTCTGTCATCTCCAACACCAATTTAGCCCGAGGGGAATTAATCGAACCCATCGCCAGTCGCTTCCTTGTCAAACAAACTCCAATCATCAAGAGACCACATCTGAATATGATGTCCAAGTCGGATAATGTCTATGAGAATCCAATCCTGAAACTCAAACAAGAAGCACATATCCTCGAATGGAGAATGATGCAAGTTATCGCCTGTCAATATTACATGGCCAAACATATCGGAATCATGCCTGCCGTATACATGAACTGGGTCAAGAGAGCCTCTCAAATTGTTTTTGCCTATCTCGAGGAAAAATGCTTCGTTACTGTTCCCTCTCGTGACATCGCCAGGATCATGATGATGTGCGAAAATGTTACTCTCTTCTATGCCATTCAAAAAGTCTTCTTTACCACCGGAGTTATCCCTAATTTAGACCAATACAAGGAGGAATATCTTGAAAAACTCAAACCTTATCTATTTTGCAAAATGGAACACTTCTATTTTGCTCTCTCCTTAATGCATGACTGTGTAGCGAATCCAAATATCAAAGTCATCCTAGAAGCCATCCATAAAATCATCAACGAATGCGAGGGCGATGACAAATATGCCGCTAGTCTGCAATTCGGTGGAGCCGTCAACACCGATTACTATGTCATTCAGATATCCAATGCCATGGACATTCACGACATAGCTACCTCTGTCAGCAAAAGGATTCACTATGCATTGAGCAGTAATACCACCAAGCAAGTCATCGCGGACGCAAGTATCAAAGATGTTTTAGAATGGTTATGCAATCAAACCTGTTATGGGAATAAAAGGGTGGCTTCATTCAGAAGAGGTGGACCAAAACAAGGACTCGAAATCGCTGTCTCTTATATCGAGTCTCAAATCAATCGTCGTCATCCCATTATCGAGGCCATTGAACACTCCATGACAGTTCATAACCAACGCATCGTTTTAGGTATGACGTACAAGGAGGGGATAGAGTCCGAACTACTTTTACCCGGAAATCCTCTCCCCCATATCTTTCAAGTAGTGACCAATAACCCATCCAATGAACAAGTTTTAATCGAAAACAAATGGATCCCCGATTATGCTGATGAATATCTTTATGGAGGTGGTGATGGAGAATTACCCGATCCATCTCTTGTTCCTTCTGGTTTCACACCCTTTACCGCCGAAATGGAAACCGAAGAACATCAAGAATGGTGCATGAAACAAGACGGCGAACTAGTGGATTGTACTTTTGATGGCGGTATGAATTATCCCGATGATCTCATTATTGCTCATGGGAGAAAATACGACTGTCTCAAACTATCTACTACTCAACCCACAAGAACAATCAATCATGACGATGGACAGACTACTACTACTACTACTCAAGATACAACAAGAAGAACAAGAAGATCGGTTCCGTATTTAAATTCCACCACTTAAATTGATTGAGCAAAAACACACAACATCAACAAACTTCTTGGTCCCATCATCACAAAAGGCTCTTTCTGCATCACTCCATCATAATAACTCTTGGTCTCACCAACACATAAAATAGCATACGCAATTCCCTCCAACAACAAAATACATAACAAAACAGTTTCCGCGATAATCCTACTAGCTGGCCTTGTACTCGCATGATAAATGAATCCTAACATAAAACAAGTCACGAATGTAAAATATAACAACCAGGTAGTATATTTATCATGTCTTGTAAATTGCTGGGAATGAGTGAACTTATGGGTAACATTTGCCATAAACACTTGATAACAGGCAAACATCAACAAGATCTGAGTTAAATCATTTAATTCAGCCAATGCACTATATAACAACGGGTAAAAAATGGAATCCAGAAATCGCAATCTACTAAATTGACCATCTGTTAATCCAAATGTATTTTGATCCTCACTATAATAAGAAATGAGAAAATATTCTACAGAGTAACAGAAAGCAGCAAAACAACAAATTAAGGCGGGCTGTTCCTGACTAATAATTTGTAATGTCACATTTCCATTTCTATCTCTTAATGCCATATATACATTTTCCACTTTATGATCATTCATCCATTTATTGACGAATGCAAGGAACAAACCAATATAATTCAATGTCGCAAATTTACAAATCTGAATAAAACTCAAACTCATCAAAAATAATTTTAGTTGTGTGTGATGCAATCTTCAAGGAAAACATCACGTGGCTCATGCACCAATATTCTCTTGCTATTTATGATATTTATTGCCGTCGTCATAGGCTTCACCTGTTTCCTGATTTTCGTGTTTGTATATCCACCACCGTCCCAAGTATATCCCCGTGATCTGGTAATCCCATATCACCATAGATTCCCGAGTCAATCACCAACCAATCTCCATCCAACCTCTTTGGCTCCCACTAATTCTCCTACCACCCCTACTACCCACTCGCCAACTCTCCTCCCTAGTCATTTACCCACCATTCAACCATCCACTCTATCTCCAACTCTCATACCGACTTATCCACCTACTCATCTACCCACCACCCTCAATCCAACTCCTGTACCGACTTATCCGCCAACTCATCTACCCACCACTCTCAATCCAACCATCCCACCGACAACTTTGACTCCCACCTTGAATCCAACCACCCTACCCACCACTCCACCGACAACTTTAACTCCTACTCTCGCTCCTACTCTCAACCCTACTCGATTACCCACCACTTTGACTCCCACCTTGAATCCAACCACCATACCCACCACTCCACCAACCACTTTGACTCCTACTCTCGCCCCTACTCGATTACCCACCATCCCTCCGACAACCTTGACTCCTACCATTCAACCATCCACCACTCCACCGACAACTTTAACTCCTACTCTCAACCCTACTCTTCTCCCTACTCGATTACCAACCACTTTGACTCCCACTTTGACTCCAACCACTATTCGACCGACTACATTGACTCCAACCACCACTCATCCACCATCTCACCCACCAACTACCATCACACCAACCATTCTGCCTACACAAATGACATTTTCTCCTACTCTCTCTCCATCTGAATCACCATCTCAATCCCCAACACCCGAACCATCTCATCTCCCTTCTACCCATTCTCCTACTATTCATCCAACTCTTCATCCAGTTTCTCATCTCCCAACCCATTCTCCATCCTCATTTAATGTTTCTGATATCATTCAAACAAGTTCTCAAGAGGATCAAGGGACGGCGGCGGAAACAAGTATAATAGTACCCATCACCATTATCTTTTTGGTTGGAATTTTAGTTCTTGTAGCATATAACAGAAGACAACACATTGGGAGATATCTGGGTTATACCTATATATTGCGTAAAAGAGATTATTAATCACATTCAAAAACATGCTTCATATACACCTCTTGAAACTTGATCAAAAACTCCTTTCTCTTCTCATCCTCATCACCATCCATCCCAATAAAAGTTTTATCCAACTCCTTTAATTTTGTAATCAACTTCAGACAATCAGGAACAGCATAAGTAACATCTTTTGCAACCGGTACACTATTACCATCCTCATCCTCCTCCTCATCATACTCCTCATCCATCTTCTGCTTCTTGAGGAGAACAGCATATTTTGGAATCTTCAAAAAATCCCTTCTCAACACCTCCATATCTCGAATATAACCAAGTCGCAATTTCGATGACTTGGGAGCTCTGGCATACGCCTTTGCTGCTTCCATTCTCAATAACACTCGGCGATTCAACCATGTCTGAAAAAGATGCATCTTTGCACTCTCTGGCTCTTCATCTTTCCATTCCTGGACCCTGATTTCAATATTACTTCTGATATCATCTAATTCCACTAACATATCCTTGAATTCATTAGTGTCGGTATAACTGATATTCGCCTTTTCACACTCCTTTTTAAACTCCTTCAACGTCTTTCCATTATTACATTCTGCAAACACCGTATTATCAGAGGGGATACATGGTCTTGTCACTTCTGGATCCTTGTTAAAATACTTCAACAAAAATTCCGCCGAGTTTTCATGAACAAATTGCACAAACTCTGCCAATTTCTCCTCGTCATCGCCCTTCTTTCCTCTCTTTCTCTTAAACGCCGGAATAGGAACTTTAGCCTTTTGAATCTTTTTCCTATGAGAAGCCATCGTACCTTTACCCCCGGATGGAGCTTTTGGAGGAACATCTTTCTTTTTCTCTACAACCTCCTCCTCTTCATCATCCTCCTCACTCAAATCTTTATCATCAATGTCATCAATGGCTGATCTTGGCATTCTCGAAGGCATTTTGTGAGCTACAGGGGATGAACGGAATACCTTGGCCATTTTACCCACTCCTCTCCCTTGGGGCAATAAGGTCGGCGGAGGCTGAACTGGGGGTGGCGACGATAATGTTACTTCCGATGGCAGATGATCAGAGCTCTGAGAATCAAAGTATGTTTTCATGTTAAAATCTTCACTCTGAAATATATTAACATCATCTTGAGTCAATACTTGACTACTTGCCACTTGACTCCCCTTTTCATTTTCCATTTGATTTGTGATTCGGTTCTTCAAACTCAGAATACACACTCTCTCTTCTTTCAATATCCTTTTCAATCTCCATCAACATACCAATCTTAATGTGATACTGAATCTTGGCTTCCATCATCCTATTCTTCACCGATGAGAAGATCTCCTCTAACTTCAATTTTTTATTGGAAAGGCTCTCTTGCTGTGGTTCGTCTTCTTTCACTCTTCGAACTTCATGGATGGCCGCCTCTTTTAACCCCAATTTGTACAACTCGATCGATCGTTTATTTATATTACACTTTCTCTTCAATGCGCGCTGGTTAGTCAACAACATATAATCCTTTTCATTCTCTTTTTTCCACTTCTCCATTTCTATTCTCTTCAATCCTTTATCCATATCAAATTCTCTTCTAGCCGATAACCATTTTGGGGTATCTTTATATGCATCCACTCTTCCCTCTCTGGAACACGATTTCTTATATTCAACAAGCGAGAGACCCGGATTTTGCTTCAAAAAATAATACTCAACCTTCATATAATTCAAAGGTTCAGGGGTGGATGCTTCTAAACAACAATATTTAATCTGAGTCTCTAAATCTAACAACAACAATACATCTAAATTATAATTACGGATCACACTGTCATCATCAAATATCAACAAGTCAACCTCATCCAAAAAACTATCTTCCATTATTATTTGTGATCTTTCTACTTCTTTTGTAACAAACTCTTGATCTTCTGGGAAATAATATTAGCAATATCATCCTGCACCTCATACAGATAATACACCGAATCCTTCAATGTCACTGTCTCGTCGTCTGTCTTCACTCTCTTCCTTGGAATTTCAACTGGGAGATTCTTATCTTCTGCCTCTTCCACCTCTTCCACTACATCTTCATCCTCTTTCTTATCTGAATGTTTTCTCTTTTTCTCTTTTTTCTTTGAAGATTTTTTTGATTTAACATGCTTTTTACCCTCTTCAACATCTGAACCACTTTCATCCTCTTTGGGATATTTATCATATGTCTCTTTTCTTTTCATTAAAGTTTGAATTAAGACCAATCTAGAATCTTCTGGACATTCAACTTTCCATCTATCATATTCTTCTCTCCATTTCACTTTTTGCTCCTCGAATGCGACATCTGCTTCCTTGTAACTCTTCGAATGCAAAAAGGCTTTATCTTGTTTTGGATTCTTTTCTTGCTCTTCCAATACAAATTTACTCCATGTCTTTCCCGGATTCAACACTTTCCACATATCAATTCGATTCTTAATATCTCGCTTTGGCCTTGGCACTTTTGGCTTTCTTTCATAAAACGACTTCAAATCATGAAGCACAAAATTATCCAAATTAATCTTCTTTTCATCCTTTGCTGTCAAAATTTTATTAATCATCTCTTCATCCTCTGTCACTCGTGCATCTGTTGCCTTCTCTAACAACACAGAAGTGGGGGTATTGTCGTCGCCGAATAAATTTTCTTGGAAATCGTCTCCGTCCTCTGTTGTCATTTTTGTGAGGACACTTTCTACAAGCAGATTATTGTCTGCCTATTATTTTCAATGTTTTTTTAACATGATCCACCACAACCTCCTCAATTTTTTCCATCCTTCTCCTTTGTTTTCTATTCCGCAACTCCTGATCCCTGTTGGCCAATATTTTCCATCTCACATCTTCTTTTTCTTCAATCACAACCTCCTCCACCACGGTCTCTTTATATTCACCCAGTAATTTTCTAATCTCAATCATTACTCTTGGAATTCGCCTTCTTTGATCACCCACTAATAACTTTGGAACAAGCAGCTCAATCTTCTTTTCATACAGGGATACACTATCCATCTTCTTTAATTCACTTATCACTTCATCCTTTTTTTCACCTACAATATCAGCTATCTTATCCATTATTTCCTTTTGGGCATATGGGATCTTAACATGCTCTTCCTCCACCTCTTCCTCTTTTGGTATATCGTAATAATGACAAGGGGTTATTTTAAATGCAGATAAACCAAGGTACCACTCTTTGAAACATATCAATTTATCTTGATCACTAAATTCACCCCTCGTCTCCATGCACCAATCCCTAGCTCTTTTATACTCACGCCACTCCATAACCCCATTAAACTCTTCCCCATTCTTTGCTCTACTATATCGCAAATATATCCTCCATGCAAACCCTGCCTTATCCATTTGTGATCACTAAAACATAGCGAGGTTGGTATATTTTTTGTTGAGGCAGCATAATTACGGAAATGGAACAAAAAATCCAAAAGTTCTGACAAACCATATTCTTTTGCTGAGATGACAAACGAGAGACTTGACTGAATAATTCATAAATAAAACAAGTTTGGAGAAAGACATTGTTTTTCTTTTGCGACAATCCTTGTGAAATTTTGGATTTTCCTTTCTTTTTCCGAAGATATGATGTGTCTCACACTGTGATTGTCACAAAAATACCTGTGCTTACCCGGATGTACCTTGCTGCGTTGCAGGGTTCGTGAGCAATGGAATCATTGGCCCCGTCAACTTTGGCAACCTCGAAGTAATCGCATTCATCGCCATACTCGCATATCTGGCGAACATCTCTTCATCCAATCCAAAGGCGTTCTGAAATCCAGTCAGTATATTCATGGCATTTTCTCCTTGTTTTAAAACGCTTTTTGCTAACTCTAAAGCGGCAGGTTTTGGATCATCAACAGTAAAATCTTTTGCATTCACGAATTCAGCAATATGATTCACATTCTCGTGATAAACATGCGATGACTCAATCAAATTATTCAATTTAACGATTTCTCTTGATGTTTGCGCACTTTCTGTTTCCATTGCCTTTTTATATTGTTTTAAAAGTTCAACACCACGCTGGTATTCCAGAATGGCTATATTGTCGTCTATTTTCTTCCCAATCTCTTCAAGCTTAACCACAAATACGCTCTCTATCCTCTGATAGGTATCACGTTGTTTGTACAATGCAGTCAATACATACACTTTATGCGGCTTTGAGTTATCCGCTTGCCTGACTCTATATATATACAAATTAACTATCTGCAAAACACGTGCCAAATTACGCCTAAATTTAAGGAACGATCCCTTTTCGACTCTCTCATATTCCTGTTTACATCCGAGGAACATGTTACGTATATCTCTCTTCAATGTCTCAGCTTCTGAAAGAGGTTTATCCTTATAATTTTCCCCTGGCACCAATTTCAATCTGAGTGCATTCTCCGGAGCGAACGGTATAATCTTTTCATTCTTGACATCTTCTCTACCCCGGACAAATTCCTTCATAAACTCATTCCAACTACGTATAATTAATTCAGACTCTTCCTCAATGGATCCTTCCTTGTCTGGCATATACTCTAGAAATCTGTTTCTCATCGCGTGTATCCTATTATACTTATTCATGAGTTTTGAACGCGTAACATCCTGGGACTTCTTCACATTGGCGGCGTATTCCATATATTTACTAATATGATCAACATATGTCGTCAAATCGGCATTCATTTTGTATGATCTTCTTGTATATTCCATCTCTTCTTCTACTCTCTTAACCTCTTTATCAACTTCATTTCTTTTATTTGTTATAGCTAATTCCAGATCACCAAATGATGATGTTACGTTTGCCATCTCGTTGTCAATTTCACTTATTTTTTCATTCACTTTTTCTGTAAACATTACACCCTTCTGCTTCAAGAACAGAGTATTAGGCTTTGCAATCGTTGTTCCAAAAATTGTCTCCATCTTATTATACTCACTTGCAATATCTTTTATACACTTATTATATTTTTCATACAACCCAGCTATATTGTGTGAAGGATCGTCGGATAAAATCATGGTATAATAAGATTCCATTAGTTCCATAGATGCACGCACAGCTGCGTTTGATCCTGCTAACAATATCAACGCTTTGCCATATTGTGTTTCATACTCATCCACTTCCCTGAAATATGTATTCATATCATCGCCAGTCATTTTGAAATTATGTTTGACATAATCGCGCAAAGTTCTAACGTCATCCATCATTTTGCCATTTTTGCCAATCAGCGGCTTCACAACTGTATCATGATGATTCTCCAGTTCTCGAATATCACTCAACACCTTTTCCTTTCCATCTTTAACACTTTGAATCAGGGTTTCTCGATTTTCAACAATGGGCACATTCTTAGTTCGCCTCTTCACCTTGGTCGAACTCTCTATGTCAGCAAAAGTTGGTTCAATAAATATATATGTGCCAATCAGTCTCCTCGCTTTATTGTTTAATCTCTCAATCTCCGTTTGTACCAATTTCCAATTATCAAATGACTCATTTATTTTTGATAATGTCTGGTTCGGGCTATTAATTTCACCAATTAAGAAATCCAACCACATCTTCATCTGTTCAAACTCATGCTTCAATCCAAGAATTTCGTCCTCACCCCTCCTTCCAGTTGAAATTAAGCCTTCAATCAATCTGTCAGCAGCATTACCATGAGCTTCTCGTATCCGTTGTGCAAATGCATTAACATCATCAATATATTTATTTATTTCAACCACTGCAATATCAATATAATTATGCTTGGCAGAATACAGATGCGATTCATAGAATATTTGTCGGCGTCTTTCGATGTCCCCCGTATCAACATCCTCAGATGGACCCGAATGCATAAAAGGCGTCGATTTATTACCGCTGTCAAGAATAGGAGGAATGTTACTGAAAAGAGGAGGTTGAAAACTGGAAGGAGGAGGTTGAAAACTGGAAACAGGGTTCAATTTAGAAAGAGGCAGAGGTTGAAAACTGGAAGGAGGAGGTGGATGAGGGTTCAATTTAGAAAGAGGCAGAGGTTGAAAACTGGAAGGAGGAGGTGGATGAGGGTTCAATTTGGAAACAGATTTCAAATTGGGGGGAGGAGGAGGAGGAGGTTGAAAACTGGAAGGAGGAGGGTTAAATTTGGAAACAGGGTTCAATTTAGGAAGAGGTGGAGGCCGAAAACTGGAAGGAGGAGGTTGAAAACTGGAAGGAGGAGGTGGCGGAGGATGAGGTGGATGAGGAGGAGGTGGATGAGGGTTCAATTTGGAAACAGATTTCAAATTGGGAGGAGGAGGAGGAGGAGGAGAACTGGAAGGAGGAGGGTTAAATTTGGAAACAGGGTTCAATTTGGGAGGAGGCGGAGGAGGAGATGGAGGAGGTGTAACTTGAATCTCACCCCTGGGCTCCTTCTTGGGCTCCTTCTTGACTCTACTCTCACCTTCTCTCTCCACGAAATCAACCCAATATTCATAGGCTGGATGATTACCCAACAACACCTTCCTAAAAATATCTCTTAACATACTCCTCAACTCAATCTCTTCAACCGCCCAATTATAGAACACTTTAGTCTCTGTACCCTGTTTCCACTCTGATACAGCGGAGGTCATTTTTGAAACAATATTATCGATTACAATGGTTTCTTCTCTCTTAACATGTGGGAATATATATTTCATGATAACACTCTTGTCCAAACTATTGACAAAATCAAACACAGTCATTCTCCAACTATTTTTATCAAAATCACTATACACTTTTGATATCTCTGCAATACCATTTAATTCATCATGTGTGAAATATAACATCGAATTTATTTTCACCCACTTCATTATATCCACCACACCTTCATAAACAAAATCGAACTTATCTTGAGGCAGATAAATCAACGTCGACAAAAATTGTTCAAACCCTATATCAGCCTCCACAAATTCACGATCATCGTATCGCTCTATTAAATTTGTATTTTGATCATAATCAAACTGAGCCAATAGCAACCTTAATAACGTGTATGGTTCATTTTCGTTCATCAAATGTACAATCTCTATGTAATCACGTAACACAACATATTTATTCCATTTCCCCTTTAATAAACTTTTAGCCTCATCCACAATCTCAATTATTTTCTCTTGATCATCAGCAGTGAATATATTATTTATTTTGGTTTCATATGCACCCAGATAATCATTTAGTCGTCTCTTAAAGTCTTTATATGCTCTTGGTTTATTTGGGAAATGACGTTTTAAAAATTTATCTCTCGACGGCAACCCCAATAAACATCTAATCATATGAATCTTTGTATCATCATCTACCGGCTTTATATCTCCAATACTCTCCTGAAATTCTTTGTCATTCAACAACAAATTTATTTCAGTAAACTCATCCAAAGTGAATACCTTCCTTTGATATTGGGTCCACGTGTCCCCTTTGGGTACCTTCCTATACTCTTTAACACAAATACTATTAATCCACTCTCCAAACGAATGCTTTTTACCATTGCCATCCCAATCTTCTCTTATATCAGTACGGGTATATACTTCATTATAACACAACATTTCATTCTTTCTCGTAAATCTTATTAATCTATCATCCTTTAAATACTTTACCCCATAACAAGTATACGTGAATTCTTTTTTAAACTGGGTTTTCCAATCATCTCTTGCAATCTCCACCGTTATTTCCACATCTCCTACACTACACACCCTCTGGTAACTATCCCTGATTAATTCATGGTCACACATTTGTGATGGACAAACTATTCAAAGGTTCATACTCTCTTCAAAAATTATCCGACTATGATATCATCACCCTTCAATCATTACACACCTCTCTATGGGAAGACTACTTAAACAAAATCCGCTACCATGAGAAACAAATTATATGTGACTCCATGGAAACTTTCAGACGAATCGCCTTCCTTGGCACAGATTACGACAACCCCAAGATAACCCTTGAGACCTTCGATAAAATCAAAATTCATCCCAAATGGAAACACGGAGATAACGCTCCAATCTCCAGGATGTCCCTTCAAGCCACCATGGATCTTCTTGAAGGCTTTGAATGGTTTGTCTTCAGTGACATGACGAGTGATTTCCCAAGGGACAAAGTGTTCATCAAACAAGTCGTGGAATTATTCCAACACATCGAAAGGAGGGTACATTTTCTCATCAGAGACGACAATCTCACCACCAATGTATTAAATGATCCCGAATATGTCACCATTGAAAATACAGTCGAATATGTCAATCCCGACTCCGAATCCAAGGTCATCAATTCTGGATACGACAGCGACATGGAAAAGAGGAAGAAACTACAAAAGGCTGTCGAGGAGGAAACTTTCAAATGCGAGAGACCATCTCTTAATTACAGCGCCTTATTTGATATGGACACCATGACAACAACCTTCCATATACATTTCTTCAGATATTTCACCTGGCCTCCTCCCATGAGATTACCCAAAAGAGACATATCCAAATTCAGAAAATGGATCTTCGACCAAATTACCAACATGAACCATGAAATGAACGTGACCAGGGCAAGACGATTTTGGTATGAAGAATGGGTCATCACCGAGTCCCATTACAGAATATTTCAGAGGAGGAGTCCATTGTCCACCGTTCCTACTCCCAGAGAAGTCATGTTGTCCAAGAACGATGAACTATGTGAAGAAAATGGAAACTTCTCTATTCGATCCATCACCAATAACATCGCCAGTCAACACCAAATCAGGATAAACACCGATGCCATGTTATTCTTTCTCGGGGAACAACATGGGAAAATATGCAGCGAGATGTACAGGAGGAAAATCAAGGACGATGAAGTTGCCGGGGTGATATACAGGGAAAGACTTCTTGGAACTTGGACCATTTTCTTCAGCAAACACGAGAGGTACAATGTACCCTCCTTCACCGAAGCATTTGTCCATCTACGAGTCCTCATGAAACAAAAGGGATTACCGGGTGAACGGGCGGGTGTCTTTCTCAACAAATTCGATAATTATTTTTGATTATACACGAAAAACATTATCCACACATGAAACAACCACATACAAACAGCAAGTTGGATATTAAATATATAATTCAATCCTGAATCTTCCATCATCACCATTATATTATTACCTGGTCCAATAATACTATCATCTCTTAACAACTCCGTCAAACTATTCTGATTATACATCTCACCGAAATTTGACACCGTGTTTATTCTCCAAGCCAATAATCGAGTATAGGACTGATAAACGTTTACTGTGCAATTTTGCTCTAAATTTAATACATTACAATAATCTATACTTCGTCCAAGGATATAAGATGAATATGGATCAAATTGTATATACCACCACATATTTCTTTAAATTGTGCCATTATCTTAAAAAACCATCACCCAATCTTCACTCTCTTGTTCTTATTGCTCACAACGATATTTCGAGTCGCTCCTGCATATCTAAATCGACACTTATCCACAATTGAATCCAATGAACATGGGGAGGTTGGTGTGATTAAAGCAAAAAAGGCATACTCTGGTTCACCGATAATATACTTCTTATCCATCAATGCATCCAATTTTTCCTTCTCCTCTTCAAATTTTAATTCGTTAAATGATTTATCCGTGACCGCTAATACATATATCTCCAACCAGGATTTATCGTATGCCTCTTTGATCGGAATAAGGCAACCATCACAACGAGATAAATTAATACCATCTAATTCATTGAATCTAACTGTCATTGGGTCGCTACTATATACTCTCTTTAATTGCTTAAATCGAGGATCTAATTCTTCCATCGTCTCCCATTTTATATTCAATCCGCACCCTCTAATCATCTTACCCAAATTTGGCAAGAAACAAGTACTCAATTGCACTGCTGCCACACATCTATCTGGACATATTAATTCTCTAGAACCTTTCTTATTAATAGTACAAAATGCATACCCCTCAAGATGAGGAATCAATTTCATACCGAACTTTTTCCAATCCACCTGAAATTTATCTATACTCTCTTCAAACAATCTTGTTCTGCCTAATACCACACTCCCATTCACCATCAACAAGAATTGATTATCTGCATTTACATTACCCTCCTTTCCTCCACTAAGACAATTATGAGTAATACCCCCTCTATCCACATATTCTAAACAAGAACTATCACCAGAATTGACGGGGAGGGAAAATTTGCCATACACCACATTCTCTTCGTACGGTGCTTTTAACTTTGGTGATACACTGACACACAAGAATTTCCAACTCTCCAACTCATCGATAGTATCGTGAAGTGTTGGGATATCTCTACTAATATTTAACAT
>Ga0302140_10006156_pt1 | contig 15073 bp, 20 predicted proteins | sample I_Bog_E1_1_FD_202095 | JGI IMG/M metagenome (GOLD analysis project Ga0302140, IMG submission 202095) | Peat permafrost microbial communities from Stordalen Mire near Abisko, Sweden - I_Bog_E1_1 | ecosystem: Environmental > Terrestrial > Soil > Wetlands > Peat | place: Sweden: Abisko, Stordalen...
CGTGGTCCATACGGTTGTTCGCTTTGGGATCTGGCGCAGCGCTATAGCCTACCCATTGCTTGCCGACGATGTATCGCACCGATCCTCCGGACTCAATGGACGCGGCAGATGTGAGGCCGAGGGTCGTACCGTATAAGGCTTTCGCGCCATCCGGTTGGGTGGTGTAGAAAGAGACATGATCGATGCCGGTGATGCGCGGCCGGGCAGGCGAGTTTTGCGCTTGCGCCCAGACGGGAAGAGCTAACATCAAGACAAGAGCTAGATAAGCTTGGATAGATTTAACGCACTCCGTATAGATATGCATCCTCGATATATACCCCCCCCTACCTGAGAGCCACCTACTCTTGCGCCCTCTACCGATGCAGCCTTCGCGAAAACCGATTTGAGACCTTGATACAAAGGATGCTTGGTGCCAATGAGATCAATGCTCGATAGCTTGGATGACTCTTCGGGCCGCAATAGCGCGATCTCGGCGAGCCTACGATAGGCATCGCGCGCCCCAATCTTATCTACGAGCGCGCTGGCTATGACGAGGTGCCATTCACCGTCCAATACCCACAAGGCTCCAACAATAGGGAATTGAGGATTGGCGCTCAGATCGTGCCAGAGCTTTCTGCCGAATTCAATATCTGCATCGCTCAAAGCAGTTTTCGAATAAGTCACTACCACCTCCGACGAATCCATTCCAACACACCGGACACCGGCTCCGTGGTCGCTGCGTAAAGTGAACTGGCTTCCTCTTCAGCAACCACTCCGTAACGTTTTTCGTCGTCAAATTGCCGAAGAGTATTCCAATTACTGGCAAACTTTACGTCAACTTCCAGTTCGCCGTTTAGCTCAACCCAGAGTTCCACATCCAGCCTGGCTAAATCCTCCAGCTTGTGAGTATAAGCCCGATTGATAAAGCCTTTGTCGGGAAAGTCATGTTGCTGAACAGACCGAGCCAGGCAGGCCTTCAGTGCACACTCCGTTCCCAAGCCTGTGAGGTAATACGCTCCTGTCCAAAGCTTATGCTGGAGCAGAACTCCCGCCTCTTCTACACGATTGTCGGCGAAGCGTTGCAGTGTCTCGCGGTTTAAGCGCGCAATCGGCACAAACCTCCGAGCGACTCACTCTTCCTGATAGACAGATTGTACCTTCAGGAGACTACAACCGTTCCAGAAACTGCCGCAGCAGTTTGCCCACTTCTTCCGGCTGCTCCCAAGGCGAATAATGACCTGCCTTCGGAATCACGCGCATTTCGCTCTCTGGAATATGCCGGCGCATTAACTCCGCCTCGTTCACTCCGGTCAAGGTGTCATCCTCTCCAGTGATCAGCAGCGTGGGAACATTGATGGTCTTCAATGTATCGACTGAGTCGAGACGTTCGGCCATGCCGCGCTGCACCTGGGCCACATCTTCTGGAGACATTTTTCGCATCATGCGCAAAGCGCCCTGCACCAGGTCGGGCCGCAGTTCCCGCGTGGTCTTCGCCAGAACTCGCGGGATCATACTCTCGAAGAATGGTTCAGTTCCGCGCTCCAGCACGTCGTTCGCAGCTTGCAGTCTTCCGGCTCGAGCTTCACCCACGTCGGCGGGAGCTTTGGTATTGCAAAGTCCCAATGCGGCGATGCGCCCACGATGCCGTCTCCAGAATTCGAAGAGCGCGTAGCCTCCGATAGAAACACCGACCATCGGAGCGCGTCCGATATCGGCATCATCCATTACTCGAGCCAGATCGGCGGCGTGCTTTTCCATAATGGCGGGCCCTTCGCCGGCGCCGGAATCGCCGTGGCCGCGCAGATCGGGCAGGATCAGGCGAAACTTCGTCTCCAAAGCCTGTGCCACGGGCAACCAGAATTCATGATTCAGCGGAAAAGGATGCAGAAGAATTACAGGAGGGCCATCTCCAAGGACGCGGTAGAAAATCTCCGCGTCTCCACTTTTTACCTGGCGGATTGCAATCGGAGCCATGCTGGAGATTTAATCACGATTGCAAGTCGAACCGGAAGGGCCGGCGTGTTGAACGGCGCTCCGAAAATCAAACAGCGTTGAAGCCTACGGATTCGGCACCTGCTGCGCGCCCACTGGCGCCGCCAGCAGCAGTGGTTCTTCCGGCATCACGATCCACGCGATGGGATAAGCGATCAAACCAATGCCGGTCATGAACGAGGCCACCAGCCAAACCAGGCGGACCAGGGTCACGTCGATATCAAAATATTCGGCGCACCCGATGCAGACCCCTGCCACCTTGCGGCCAACCCGGGGACGCACCAGCCGTTTACGGGCCACCGACGCGCCCACGCGAATGCCGCAATAAGCACAAACCGCTGCGTCATCCTGAATGACTTTGCCGCAATAGTTGCAGTACATAGTTCGTTTCCCTCGTTCCGCTAGCAACTTCCAAGAGAAGATACGCTATTTTAACCGAAAAGTTCCGCTCAGATTACCATGAGGGGCGTATAATGATCCGCCTACCGCATACTTCGACAACTGGAGAGTTACTCGCGATTCCCATCGCAGAAAGGTACAAAGGCAAAAGATATGCAGGATACTTTGAATGACTTAGTGGCGAGCCTCGATGAAAATGCAAAGGGAGGGATTTCCCTCACCGACAAGACAGTCCGCCGCGCTCTAGCGATGGACCCAGTGCGGGAGAAGATTCAGGGCTTATTGGATAAAAACTTTCCGTTTGTCAGCGCCGCGGCGCAACCCTGCTCCGACCCCACGCGGGCCAAAGTCATCTTCCGTTTTGGACCCTCTCCTGAGTTCGAGCATTCCGCTACGCCGGTGGTAATTGCAAACTTCGAAAGCGCGACCAATCGCTTCTTGTCGGTCACGGAAGCGGCCTCCGATTCCGTCTCCGACAATCGAGGCTTCGGAGCTCTTCCTTTTGCGTTGGCTGCTCCGTCTTTCGCCCAAGCCGCATCGACTCCGGCAACCGATCCTTTGTACATTGCGATGAGCGATCGCCGGCAACGCTTTACCGAGGCGTTGGCGGCGCAAGGTTCCACCGAACTGCTCGCCGTCCCCGGCACACCCGTCAATACCGATCAAGATACCAAGTACGGAACCAGCGAAAAGAGCACAGGCGACGGCAGCGACTATGACACTGCCGAGGATACGTGCACCGATCACGAATACGATATTCAGGAAGATCCGGACAATTCATAAACCCCAGTCAAATTTCCAGTCTCCGAAGGCGGCTGCTCGTGGTGTGTGCAAAGCGTTCTGTAGTCCTTATCATGGCGTCGAAGCAGGATATCCACGCCGCGTCAGTTGCATTTGCGATTCGCCGAAAATATCCCGAGCACAAGGTTTTCATTGTGGATGGCCGGGATTTTCCTTCCGCGATGAGTCTTTCGATAAGAGACGGTGGTTGGACGCTCGGAACCAGTGAAGCAACGATTCACAGTTCAGAGGTCTCTTCCATCTGGATGCGCCGGCCGATGGCACCGGTGGTCGACCCTTTGGTGGTGGACGAAGCGGCGAGGTCTTTTGCCTTTAAGGAATGTGTTCACACCTTCGATTTTTTGTCGATGAGTCGCGAGTACAAGATTGTCAATCGGGTAGAGAACCAGTTTCTCGCGAACCGCAAACCTTATCAATTGTCGATCGCAAGGCAATGCGGATTTTCCATACCCGAATATAATGTCACTAACGATCCCGCCTATATTGCGGAACTACTCGACCATCAACCCGAAGGCAGTTTCATCTTCAAGACCCTAAGCGCCCCCGTACACACCTTCGGAGAAACCAGGTCGCTGTTGAATTCGCATCGCATGTACGCCGAGTCGTTGCGGATTGCACCTGCCATCTTTCAAAAGAAAATCGACAGGAAAAAAGAGATCCGTGTCACCGTTATTGGCAGCCGCATCTTTTCTCACGAAATTATTATTAACAATGAGGTTGTGAAGTCTTTACCGGACTGGCGACTCGATGTGACCGCGGAATCGAAAGAGACCATCCTCGCCGATACTTTGCTGGAAAAAATTCGACTATTCATGCGGACCATGGGCTTGTATTACGGAGCCATCGATCTGATTGAAAGTAACGACGGTGAGAGCTATTTTCTTGAAGTTAACCCGCAAGGCCAATTCCTGTTTAACGAAATCGATACGGAAGCCCCAATGTCGGATGCTTTCGCCGACTTACTTGTAGACGCCGATCCAGGCTGACACCGTGCAACGCGCGCCTTGCGGCTGACCGTCGTCGTCCTCAGTGGCGAAGTTTGCTTGGATTGATGGCCTGATTGAAAGCCTTGGCCCCGCCAGAATTCTCCCCAGCTTTAATCTGCGCCTGGCGCTGCGCCAACTCGGACGCGGACTCCTGTTTGTACATGTCGTTGATGCCCGAGGAGGTCTTGGCATCGTCCGACAACATCTTTGCGTACAGATCGTTCGCCGCTTTCATCGAATCCATCCACTGCGCCATGACCGGAGATTGGTGGGCATCGGGCGGCGGTGGCGGCGTCGGAGCCGAATACGCCACGGGAGGAAAGGTCATCACTGGCGGTGGAGGCGGAATCGGAATCTGTGGAAACGGAATTGGCGGCGCGGTGGGAAGCTTTACTCCGGCGAAAAACGGCATCCCCATCCAGGGCGCAGACGGCGGTTGCACAAAGGCTCGACGAACCATGTGGCCCTGATAGAAATTGATCTGGTTGGGCGTTACCGCGGTGATGGCCCAGGTTTCCGTCTCTGGCCAATTCATGGGCACCATCCCCGTCAAGCCTGGATAGGCGGCAGGTTGGGCTCCCCGTAATTCCAACAGTAAATAAGGCTGCCCGGCCTGCTCCACCAGCGACCAAACGCCCCAGTGGCTCTGCACCGCTCCCCACAGAGAATGGCGGTAGCTGTTATCGGTTTGCAGCAATAGTTCGGAGTGCACCCAGCCGCAATACATGTCCCAGAGCCCGATGAAAGATTCGCGATTCATACTCACCTCCGTAATCGCCTCCGTAATCGGTTATTTCGATTTTTTTAGCGAGTGGTGTCGCCTACGTTGCGGACCATTCTGCTTCTACTCCCGATAGGCTTCCTTCAAATGTTTTCGAGCCTGTTCCGCCGGAGGCGTGCTGCTGTTTTCGGCCAGCACGCTCTGGTATTTCTTCAAGGCCAAGTCGCGCTCCTGCAACAAATCGTACATCTCTCCGGCAGCCAGATTGGCCTTTTGCAATATTTCTGGATCGGGCTGCGCAACTTCCCCCACCATCTCATACGCGGACGCCGCACCCGCATAGTCTTTCTGACCGCGCAGCAGTTCGCCCAAACCCCAGGCCGAGAGTTCGTAGTGCAAGTTGCCAAATTTCCCGTCGCGGCCGTTCTGGTAAATTCTGCGGTACGCGGCCGCCGCCTCCTGCGTGTGCCCGCTGGAGCGCAACAGATTGGCCTCCTCCAGCGGGAATAAATAATTTCGCGGATACCTCGCAGCCAGTTCGTGCATGAGAGTCCGCGCTTCGTCGAAGCGATGTTCGCGCCGCAGAAACAGGCTCAGCACCACCCTGGCATCGACGCTATTTTCGCCATTACTGTTGGCCACTTCGCGCAGATATTCCAGTCCCTTTTCTTTTGTGCCGCTCAGTCCCACCATAGCCACTGCGGCCTTCACTCCCCAGGGCAAACTCCCGGTCACATAGTTGTGCGCGCCCACCACCAGTTTGGCATCCACGTACGCCGGATTCAATTGCAGCACGCGCTCATGATCGCGGCGCGCTCCCACCGCGTTGCGCAACGCGGAGAACCATGCCCGCTCCACCAGCGCCGTGTAAAGCGAGAATTGAGCCCGCGTCACGCCACGGGCGTAAAGGGCGTTTACATCATTCGGATCGTTCTTCAGTTCCTGCTCTTCCATGCCCTGGGCGCGATCCACCAGTTGCTTGATGCGCTCTTTAATCTTCGGATCGGCATTGCGATGGGCCTCGCCTACAAAACTGTCATTCGCGTATTCCCCGCTGTTCATCGCGCCCATGCGATAAAGTTCGCGCATCAGCACTGCCGAAAGCAGATGGTTTACCGCCGAAGGATCGTTCGGCCTGCGCTCCGCAACCTTTTCAAAGGCCTGAATCGCGCGGTCATATTCCATGTTGTAAAAGTGATCGAAGGCGGAGTCGAGTAGCGGATCATGCTCCGGGCCTACGGAGGTAGGCGCAGAGTTATTCGGACGGGCATTTGGACTCTGGGCGTGGCCTTGCGCCAACAGCAAAAGTACAGCTCCGCAGAAAGCGGCGATTAAAACTGAAAGAAAGTTCCGAACCCGGCTGAACTGCATCCTCACCATGCCCTTTGATTTCAGTCTAACGTACTTTCAAGAAGCACGGGACGAACCAAATCCGTTATCGGATTTCGCCCACAAAGTCGGCGGATCGTGGCCGAACAGCCCTATAATCACCGCAGATAAACTACAAAAACGCATCTTCCACACCGGGGTAACGGTGGCATCTTTACGAGTTTCCGGGTAATAATTGCTCGTCGCGGTCGGATCGAATCGTGGTTGGAGTTGGCAACTGTTTGAGTCGAAAACAAGTTAGATTGCGGAACACTTTGGTGGTCGGCTTGCTGTCCGGAGAGTAACCGTTCCTATCTAGTTTTTCCAGTGCGCGTGCGGAAGTTTATGGCTGACGCAGTACAAGACACACAACAGGAGTTCTGGCGCTCCCCCACCCTTCTCGGTCCGCTCCCCGAGACCGCTCCCCCGGTTGCGGCGCCCATGATGGCCGAAGCCTGTGCGGATTGCGCTACTGAGTTCATGATCGGAGCCCAATTCTGCCACAAGTGCGGCTCGACGCGCTCAATTTTGTCGGGCGGCGGCGCAGACGCCGCAATCGAGAACCGCCCAATCGACGGATGGGACCGTACCATTGCATGGACAGCGGCTCACGTACGTTCCGGCTCCGCTTTCGCCGCCGCTACCTGGCGGAAGATTTCTTTTCCCGCCTGGATGCGATATCTTCACTTCCACGAAATCCAGCGCTGGATCGGACTGCCCACCGCTTCCTTGATCGCCTTCATCACCGGCCTCGGCTGCGTCGCCGGAGCCATCGGCGTCAGCCTGTTCTATAAAGCCTCGAACCTGGCGGAATTTCAAGCTATACAGATGTGGCGCATCGAATGGCTGCTCGCCGCCACCGCCGCCTTCGTCGCCGGCATTTTGCTGAAGAAACCATCCAAGTAAAAGGCGGCGCGTCGTCTCGTCCGACGACTGGCGACGTTGACCTTGATTTTTTGGCTGGCGCAGCCGTACACGGCAGCGCCCGGAGCCTCATCCTCATCCGCGAGAAAGTTAGGCCGCTCGCTTGCGCATGTGATAAATCAGATAAACCACAATCGCCACATTCACCAGCAACACTGCAATCTTGACCCAGGTCGGATGCCGGTGAATTTCGTAAATCTCCACCGGTACGAGCGAACTTGTAATGATGACGGTCAGCCATTCTCCCCAACGCTTGCGGAGCCACAAGCCGGTGCCCTCCGCCAGAAATAATCCCGCGTAGAGAAAGCTGCCGAGGCCAAGTTTCTTCATCTCTCCCGGACTTACCTTCGTCGCCCGCGCCAAAGCCTTGTTGACAAAGTGGCTCCCCGGATCAAGCCGCAGCGCCTCGCACCAGTGCTCGAGCGTGCTGCCAAGATCCCGGTGCAGCAGGCGAAACAGACCCACGCCCAGCGCGATGAGCGCCGCCGCCTTAAAGAATTTGAACACTGCAATCAACCGCAGCAACCCGTCACCGGAGGATTTCATGCACAGGTATTATGCCTGAACGTGGGCCTGAGATAACGAGGGGGATGACATCAAGAACTTTTTGCCACGAATTTGGACGGATTCACAAGGATAGAAATGTCTTGGAATCGTCTTGCATCGATTCCAATTGCGATTGAGAGCGATTAGTTACAAGCGCAATTGACAGTCGTGATACCGGTGCATATCTTAGATTGGTTCGGTGGTGCGACTTACTCTATTACTTACAATCGCGGAGGCTATGAAATGCCCTTGGTCTCGTTTGAAAAAGATATCCTGCCAATGTTTCGACCTTTAGACATCTCTCACATGAAACCTTTCGGCGTGGACCTGGAAAACTACACCTATATGTCGGACCCGGCCAACAGCTACGCAAATGCCGAAGCGGTGCAGGAGTCTCTGTCACCTCAGAATGGCGAACCTCCCGATATGCCTCCCGGCGGCCCATACTGGACGGCCGAACAGCTAGCGCTCCTGACCAAATGGCGAAGCGACGGATACCAACGCTGAGGCAGGTGCTAGCCCTTCAGCTGCCGGCAGAACATGGAGCGCTGAAGAAGGACTCGGGGGAAGGCTGAACCGGAAATATTTTTGCCGCCCCAGCATTCCCCGTTTCACTAATTGCTGAAGATCCAGTTATTGATGTCAGCCGATTCATAAGCTGCGCCCGATCCTGCCGTGAATCCGACCCAGCCGAAGCCGCCGTTCAGATTGAGCAGCGTGCTCAGGTTGACCGTGCGCGTGATGATGAGATGCTTGTCAATGCTCACCGAAAACGCTCCCGATCCCGTCAATCCGGGCGTGTAGCTGATCACCACTTCATGCGGATTCCCATCCGCCATGGTCAGCGGCAACGAAGGCTGAATACCGATGCAGCAACTGCCGCCGTGGTTCATCGAGTTGATGCCCGCGCCGCAACTCTGCAGCGCGACGTGATTGTTGTTGGGGTCGGCGAGCGGAAAGTTCTGAAACGTGTCGAACTCCACCGCAAAGCTGTTCTTAATCCCGTTGTAACCGGGCTGGCCGGTGCTCGCGCCGAGCGTATCCGGGCCATCGCCCTGGATGACAAACCCCATTCCGTCCGCAGTCGTATAGCTGCTGCTGTCGGGGACAATCTGCATCTGGAACGTAGTCGTAAAACCAGTGCTCACGCTCACCGCGTTGGTATACCAGGCCGAGCCGATCGAATAAAGCGTCGGCGGTCCCACTTGCAAGATGCTGCCCACCTGAGCTGAATCGCCGTTCAGAGTTAGTCCCGCGACGGATGAGAAGTTGGGATACTCGAACAGCGTGGTGAACGCCGGCGCCGGGGATTCTGGTTCAACCGACGCGCTCTCTTGCGCGGAAGCCGGAACCAAGGTGCAGCCGGCTAAAACGATGGCTGCCAAAGCGAGAAGGTAGCTAGAGCGAGCTTTCTTGAAAGTTGGTGGGAGAACGTGCGCGGAAACGTGCGAGAAACTATTGTGCCGCATAACTGTACCTCCTTAAGTGTGAAATTGGGGGATCAGTCGACCGCGGGGGATAGGCCACTGCTGCGGGGCAATATACCACGATTCTGTAAGTGCGCAACCGAGGGATGTGGAAAAACGGGTTAGGCGGACAAGGGGCCTCCGGCTAGGCGCAAAACCTTTTGCTTAGCTGGTGTGGGTCACTCACTCCGCCCCGATTCCTTGACGTTGCTCTCGATCTTGCCCGTTGATTTTGGTAAGGAGGGCAACCTCAGTCTGGTTTCGAAGGCTGGGCGAGCGCACTGACGGTCTCGCTCCGTAGCACAATCGTGCCATTACTGTTGTGCGACTGGGATGCTAACGTGACTCGCGTTAGCGCTCAGTCCAGCGAACGGCTCGGGTTTTTGCTTCTCCGTTCGGTTCGAAACCATCCTGTCCTGATCGGCCAATGCTCGATGATTCTTTGCGGCGGCGCACTGCACGCGCTCCGCTGCCTTCTACCAACCACTAGCTGCCGATAGGAGAGCCATCTATGAATTTTCGATTTCGCTCGCTCGCGCCTGCGCATGTTTCGTCCTGCCAAGCCTTAACTCCCTTAGTCTTGTTGGTCGCGAGCATCTTCTCCAGCGCCAGTCTCTGCCGCGCCCAAGCCACCTGGCAAAAACAAACCACGCATACCGCACCGTCCCCGCGTTGCTGCATGGGCAGCGCCTACATTCCAGCTCTAGATGGTGTGGTATTTTTTGGCGGTGGCGATGGGATTACCGACTATAACGACACCTGGCTTTGGACGAGCCACTGGACGCAGCTCTCACCCTCGACCGTGCCAGCCATACGCTCTGGAGCGGGTATGGCGTACGACACCACCCTGGGGAAAATTGTAATGTTCGGAGGCCGTAACGATAGTGAATCCGCAGTCCTTAACGACACCTGGATCTTCGACGGCTCGAACTGGACGCAACTCTTCCCCGCAACCCCTCCGCCGGGACGCGCCTTTGACGTGCCCGGAATGACTTATGACTCAGCTCAGGGGAATGTCATGTTCTTCGGGGGCGCCGGTTTCGGCGTCTACTTTGACGACACTTGGACTTTCGACGGCACCAACTGGACCCAGCAGTTTCCCGCGACCAGTCCTTCTACCCGTCGCGCCCCGCAGGTTTACGACCCCGCCACCGGCACTGTGATCCTGTTCGGCGGCGATGGCCCGGACGGAGTCACATTCGACGACACGTGGTCCTGGGACGGAAGCAATTGGACCCGGAAATTTCCTCCCACATCACCCGGTGCCCGGACCTTGGCTCAGATGGCCTTCGACGCTGCGGCAAACCGCCTCGTCCTTTTCGGGGGAGCCGATGCTGGCAACGTAACTGGCGCCTTTAACGACACCTGGTTCTACGACGGAACCATGTGGAGCGAACTCGACGAACTAAATCGCCCAGCGAACCGTTTCGCCGGCCTCATGACCTACCAAACCTTTACCCGGGACCTCGTGCTCTTCTCCGGCTACGGTTACGGCGAACCTTCCCCGCGTACCGATACGTGGCTCTTCGTCCCGTAGCATCGCGCACGCATTCATTCGCGAAGCCCAGTGCCCCGCCCTGTCCCTGCGTTCTTTGCAGGGAGAGGACGGGGCATTTGACTTTGCCAGCGTCCTATCCCGCTCCAAGAGAGATCGTGTGGAGCGGGCACTCCTGCTTTTGACGCTGAATTTTATTTTTGATTGAAGGTGGGAAGTGGGACGAACCACAAAAACGTGCACGACCGTGGAAGAGCGGCGCTTCTAGGGCGGTGTAAAGCTCCGAACAGTGAAAGCGGGCTTCAGCCCCAGCAGCCTCTCCCAGAGCTACCTGACACGGACACTCCACCACAACCTGCATTGCAAAGTCGGCCGCTTGCACAATGTCATAAAGGTACTTTTTGGATTCAGTCCGCATAGACGGGCATCCGCGTGTCATCGACCATCTTGCGAAAATAAGGATTCTGGAACGCGGTATCCACCACCAAATCCACCGGACGCTGGAACAGAGCCTGCAAATCCTCCGGCAACCCGAAGTAAGCGTCGGCGTATTCGCCGGGAGCAAGTTCCTGAAAGCTCACCAGGAAGTCCAAATCGCTGCGCTCGGCATCGAACAACGGCCCTGCGGCAGAACCGAACAGTTCAATGCGCCTGACCCGCCGCACACGGCACACGCGTTCCAATTCCTGGCGATTTTCTTGAATGAGTAGGTTCATGGGCTGGTCGTTGCGGAGTGAAGTGACCAAAACAGGAAGAGTTCCAATTGTTTTCTCCGCATCACTAAGCACGTCCTACGGTAACATATTCGCTTTACTTTCGCCTATGGTATGCTCTCCACATTGCCCGAGATTTCAACAGGTTTGGTGTCCAGAACGTAATGCTAGAATCCAGACTCAGTCATAAGAACCAAGGAGACCAATTGGGAGAGAGACCATTCCTTCCCGTCGTGAGTCTTTTTTCCGGCTCGGGGGGACTTGATGAGGGATTCACCCAAGCGGGATTTTCTTCCGTTCTGGCTTTGGAGATCGACCGCGCAGCGTGCGAGACGTTCGAGCTAAATCATCCCAAGGCTCGTGTCCTGAAGAAAGACTTGTCGCAGGCTGTGAACGGCTATGTAGTGGAAAGACTGTCAGAATTACCAACGCCCGTCCGTCCCGTCGGGGTTATCGGCGGCCCACCCTGCCAAGCTTTTTCCCTAAGCAACGTTCACAAACGCACCGACGACCCACGCTTGAGCTTGCCAACAAACTACGCTCATATCCTTTCTGAGCTGAATAAGCGCTATGCCTTAGACTTTTTCGTCTTCGAAAACGTACTCGGGCTGAAACACAAGGCGCATTTGGAACTATTCGGCTATTTCAAGGACCTCTTCGCGTCGGCGGGGTTCAGCATCTTCGAGGGTGAGTTGGACGCGCAGGATTTTGGTGTTCCCCAAGTCCGAAAGCGCGTTTTCGTGGTGGGATTTAATAGCCGATACAAAGCCATTCGATTCGAATTCCCGAAGGGCGACCCCAGCATACGGAAGACAGTGAGAGAAACCATTGGCAAGCTGCCCGCCCCTGTCTTCTTCCAACGGGGCATCTCCCCGCGAGACATACCATTACACCCTAACCATTGGTGCCTGAAACCGAAGTCAAAGAAGTTCTTCAACGGATTCCTCAAGGAAGGCGACGTGAAAGGCCGTCCCTTCCGCGTGCTAGAGTGGGGCAAACCAAGTTGGACCGTAGCATATGGGCATCGTGAGGTTCATATACACCCCTCTGGGAAGCGAAGACTCAGCATCTACGAAGCGATGCTCCTACAGGGATTTCGTCCGGATTACGTGCTCGGTGGAAATCTTTCCGATCAAATTCGCCTCGTCTCGGATGCAGTGCCACCCCCACTAGCGCGAGCCCTCGCTGAAAGTATTCTCAAGGCCCTGAAAAACCCGATTCAAGCGAAACTCTTTGCGGCATCTTAAAGAATTATCTAGCGTTGTTTCGCTTAGCGCGGTTCTGCTCATACTCTCTAATCCACCCGCTCGGGTCACTCGGCCATTCGGTAAACTTTTCCACCCGATAGGCTGATCGGAATCTCCTCCCAGCAACCTTTGCTCTGCTCGCTCTTATTACCCATCCGAGGTACCGCAACTCGCGCAGTCGCTTCCGCCATTCGTCCTGCCCAGCAACAATGTCAATCATGTGGCTTGGCACAGGTTTGCCAATGCCAAATCCCTTCAGAAGCTCGCCGATGCGGACATGGACGCTCTTGTGCGCGATCGCCTCTCGCATTGCCGCAGAATCAATGGACGCAAAGAGATTCTTCTTTCCATGGTTACACTCCTCGCAAATTGCCCACAGGTTCTCGGGTTCACTCGATCCACCCCAGGCACGCGGAATCTTGTGATCGACTACCAAAGCAACCTTATGTTTCTCCACAGTTCTGCCGCACATGCCGCAACGCCCATGTGCCTCGTGGAGGACGAGCGCCCGCACTCTCGGATTGGTCGGAGTAGCATCGCGCGGAACTTTAAGGGCGCCTCGGTAGATATAGACAGTTTTGGGCCCAATCCGCTTTTTGTCTATACGGTAATAGTAGTGGAGGTCTCTGCGCCTCCGGCCGAATTGAGTCTGCTCTTCCGCTGGTATTCTCAGAGAGGCCCGCATCTCTCCCTCAGAGATTCCAGTAGGATGCTCCTTCAGAAGAGTAAGCATCCGTTGATGAATCTGTCCGAGCGTAGGCCTAGTCACGATGGACAGGTTACCCTAAAACCGCGAGTAGGCTAAAGTGCTGGGAAAGGTGCTAAGCTAGCCGTCGAAAATGGACTCATTCTCCTCATTGCGGCGCAGCGAAATAATGAGGCGGATCAAGAGTACCGATACCCGGCCGGAAATGAGCGTCCGCCGCCTCTTGCACGGCCTTGGGTATCGCTACGCACTGCACAGGCGTGACCTGCCCGGGGTGCCTGATTTGGTTTTTCCCGCGCGTCGAAAAATAATTTTCGTGCACGGATGCTTTTGGCATCAGCACAAAGGGTGTGTTGACGGAAGAATCCCAAAGACAAGAGTTGAGTACTGGAAACCAAAGCTACTTCGCAACATCGAACGCACCCGCGCGAATATCTCACGTCTGCGACGCGCCAGATGGAGCGTGATGCAAATATGGGAGTGCGATGCAGAAAACGTAGAATCGCTACGTAGACGCCTGATGCAATTTTTAGGCAAGCCGGCGTCGAAATTCAAGGTGCGCTAGAATACCCGGGAACTCGACTACGGCCCTGGACGCCGACTTCGCCCAGGATGTGCAGGCTGCGATCGATAGTCTTCGTCAAACATCTGCTGACGCATGCGGAATACGAGAGGAAGGAGTGGACGAAATGACATCTGCTGCCAGTGCTTACGGCGCGCTGCTCTCCCGCGAAAAACCAGAGGTGATCAGCGGAGAGCAACAGAACCGCCTCTATATCGAGCGGTTGGAAAAGCTCACTGCGAAGAAGTCGGTCACATCCGCCGAAAAGAAACTCGTCGCTTTGCTCACTGTATTGATTGAGGAATATGAAGCGAAGCACGATCCTGTGCCGGATGCCGAACCCTCAGCCATCATTCGGCATTTGATGGAGGCGCATAACCTGCGACAAAAAGATCTGCTCGATGTCTTCGGCACGGAGAGTATCGCGTCCGAGATTCTGCGCGGCAAGCGCGACTTGACCAAGCAGCATATCCGGCGGCTGAGCCAGAAATTTAATGTGTCGCCAGCAGTGTTCTTCTAGCAGCAAGTCCCTCAGGCGCTGAAGCGCGGTCAGAATCGGCCGTTTACGGCACGACTGAAGTCGTGCCCTTCCCGAAACCCTTAAACACAACTTTTTTTCCATCCGACGTCTCGGAACTTTGCCGAATAAAAAAAGGCCACGACTCTCGCCGTGGCCCTTTCTTAATCCGTGGGAATCCGTGTGAATCCGTGGCTAAAAGTTCTTAGTGCCTGCCGCCGCCGGGGCCGCCGCGTCCGCGATCACGTCCGCCGCCGCCGGGACGTCCACCGCGCCCACCGCGTCCACGGTCTCGACCACCGCCGCCGCCGGGGCGACCACCGCGTCCGCCACGATCTCCTCCGGGAGGTCGGTCGCCGCGCGGACGATCTCCGTGAGGAGCGCCTGCGCCCACCGGAGCGCCATCACGATTGAAGTTGGGCTCGTTCTCCGCCTCGTCGGGGAAGTCGCCGCCGCCTTCGATCACCATCGATCCGGTCACGGGAGCGCGCTCCTGCTGCGGAGCGCGGTCCGATGATGAAGAGGACGAGGAAGAGGAGGCCGATTCCAAATCCGCGCCATCGCCATCCGCGGGCACAGCGCCATCTCCTCCACCCATTTTCGCGCGCTGCTCTTTCAGAATCGCTTTGCGCGAGAGCCGGATGCGGTTGC
>Ga0302140_10006161_pt1 | contig 15069 bp, 13 predicted proteins | sample I_Bog_E1_1_FD_202095 | JGI IMG/M metagenome (GOLD analysis project Ga0302140, IMG submission 202095) | Peat permafrost microbial communities from Stordalen Mire near Abisko, Sweden - I_Bog_E1_1 | ecosystem: Environmental > Terrestrial > Soil > Wetlands > Peat | place: Sweden: Abisko, Stordalen...
GTTTCATGCGCTTCTGTCAGGACAGCAGGATCGCCGGGACCATTGGAGAGGAAAATCCCGTCGGGATTAAGGGCTAGAGCCTGTTCTGCCGTAGTCGTGGATGGCACAACCATCACCCGAACCCCGTGCGAACGGAGAAGCCTCAGGATATTCTTCTTCACGCCAAAGTCATAAAGCACCACAAGCGGCTCCTTAGCTTGCTTTGCTAGGGCAGGAAAATCGTATTGGGCGCTCTCTTTTCCCTCAGGATCCCACTCGTAGATATCCTTGGTCGAAACCTCACCCACAAGATCGAGCTCTTCCAACCCAGGGGCGACCTTGGCCCGGGCAATGGCTTCAGCCTCGCTGCTTCCATCCGTGCTGAGACAGGCGCGCATCGCCCCTTGGGTGCGGAGATGACGGGTCAGCGAACGGGTATCAATACCACCGATCGCTGGAATATTGTTCTGCTTGAGATATGACTCCAGATTATGCGCCGAGCGCCAGTTACTCTGCACACGGGAGAGTTCCTCGATGACAAAACCATTGACCTGAGGCTTGCCACTTTCCACATCTTCAGGGGAGGTGCCGTAGTTGCCAATCAGGGGATAGGTCATCGTCACGATCTGGCCCCTGTAGGAAGGGTCCGTGAGCACCTCCTGATACCCGCTCATCGAGGTATTAAAGCAGATTTCGCCGACGGCGTTTCCGGCGGCACCGATAGAGATACCATGAAAGACACGCCCATCTTCGAGAGCTAGCAGAGCAGGAGTGGTGGAGAGTTCGGTGGCCATGAAAAGCGTCGGAAAAATTGTGTCGTTTACTTCATCATGCCATCCGAATCCACGCAATCAGATTACCGCGCTTGCCGAACAAAATTGAATGCGGTGATTGCGCTGACCCGTTCGATTTTCTAGGCTAAAAGGCCCGTGCCTGACTCCACGACATCTCTCTTGTCCCGATTGTTGGCGGTCGCTTGTCTGCTGATGCTGCCGGCGTGTGTTTCTACGTACCAGATCACCTCAGTCTTCACCTCCTCCTCTCATCCGTCAGCCCGTTCCGCCGATGGATTTGACTTTCCCGTAGGTCCACCCGATGCCCTCGGTTATTCCAAATCACGGGGTTTCCGTAGCGGAGGTCATCTTGGAGAGGACTGGATAACTGACGGGGGGAGTTCCAAGGGCTTCCGAAGTCCCGTCTATGCCATCGGAAACGGCGTCGTTGTACTGGCCCGTGATATACATGCCGACTGGGGAAATGTCGTCATTGTCCGCCATGCCTGGATTGAGAACAGGCAACTCCACTTCACCGACTCACTCTATGGCCATCTCGACCAGATCGTCGTGCGTGAGGGGCAGCAAGTCAGGCGCGGGCAACAGGTCGGTATGATAGGCACCAATCACGGCATGTATCCACCCCATCTTCACTTTGAAATGCACAAGGATCTCTCCATCGGTGTAAACCACGCCCAAGGAACGCGTGATCTCCGCAGCTACTGGGTGCCAAGCGATTTCATCACAGCCCATCGCCATCTCGGCGGTGGCGTCGCCATGGTCCCTGTTCCCCAATCCTCCTTCCTCCTGCCAACTCCCGAACATCCGTGGGGATTCCACCGCTTCTTCTCACGCGGCAAAAAATCTTCCCATGCCAAATCATACCTGCATAGTTCGAAAAAGCCTGCTTCATCCCATCAATCTGGCACCAGTCACACAATCCACTCATCCTCTTCCGCTGGATCCAAGAGCTTGAAAGGCTCGGGCTCAAAAAGCCATAAACACAAGAAGCAAACAGAGTCTCAAGGTTAACTTCCGCTCATCGAGGAGTAAGAGTCCCCGCAAGAATACGGAAATCATAACACCCTCCCCTGAGGGCTAAGCATCTCACCGATTTTCGCGCTCCTCGGATTATTTCCGGGGTCTTTTGTTGGATGTCTGTTTCATTTTTACAGATTTTGGGTTGCTCTTTTACTTGAGCAACTCCCGTTCCACTTTTTCACAACTCTCCTCAAAGAGCAAATCCTACCTCTCGATTTCGAGACATTCTTAAGGACCTTGATGATCTTGATCAGTTCAAACCATACAGACACCATTTCTGCGCAGCCACCATCGCCAGAATCAGTGTACCGTTTGTAAAATTAAGACCTCTCTTGAACCATCACCACGGCGGTTAAAGCTTCAAGCTTGTCAGTACCATTACTGGGCTGTCAGTTGAAAATTCGCGACGAGCGACTCATTTCCAGTAAGCTTAAAGGAATAGCTGGCGCTGGTGCTCACAGGCGTGCCATTCGCTGTCCAGTTTACAAACTTAAATCCGTGCTTTGCGGTCGCCTTCACGGTATGGGAGCCACCAGGCACGAAAACACCGCCTCCACTCACACTTCCCTCAATGCTTGATGAGGAGCTCACCGCAATCGTGTATTTGATCTGTGTGAAGTTCGCCACCAATGCCTCATTTCCAGTAGTAGTGAAAGAATACAATTGTGAGTTGCTCACATTGATCCCTCTAACCGTCCAGCCACTAAAGCTGTAGCCAGTCTTTGGAGAGGCCGTCACCATGCACAGGCCCCCTTGGGCGATTTTCCCGCTGCCTGTGACCGTTCCTCCCGCGACCGGGGAGGCAATCACTGAGATCGTGTTGGTGATCTGGGTGAAGTTCGCCACCAACGTCTCATCCGTTTTGAGTATGAAGCTGTAATTGGGCTGTGAGCTGACGCTCGTTCCGTTGGTTGTCCAGGATTTGAAAGCATATCCGCTACTAGCCGTTGCCGTCACCGTGTTGGGCCCGCCATCACCGAAGGTGCCGTTTCCAGTCACGATACCGCCATTAGTCGGCGAAGCGCTCACGGCGATCGTATTGCTGTTTTGGGTGAAGTTTGCCACCAGCGCGATGTCTCCGGTGAGAGTAAAGCTGTAGCTGGCATTGGTGCTGACGTTGGTTCCATTCACCGTCCAGCCATCAAAGGTATAGTAGGTATTATTCGTCGCCGTCACCGTGTCCACTCCATCGGAGGCAAAGGTGCCACCGCCACTCACTGCTCCCCCAGCACTCGGTGAGGCACTCACAGAAATCGTGTTCGTTGCTGAAGGTGAGATGGTCAGACTGTAGATCGTGCCCTCTCCACCACTGCCTGCAAAAGAGGTCGTGCCGTATAAAGTATTCCCCAATAAAGCAACCCCGCCCCTCGGTTCTGCTCCGTCCTTGTTGTTTACCCCATTTGGATCTAGTGTAGAGAAACTATGGATGTTCGTAAATCCCGTCCCATCCGTGTTAATCGCAAAGACCGTGCCAGTACCATGAGCGCCGCCATCACTTCCCGTCCCATAGAGGGTATTGCCTGAAAGGGTCATCTCCCCTTGGAGGATGTAATTTCCCATGGTAGTGTAAAAAGACCACAAATTCGTAAATCCCGTCCCATCCGTGTTGATTGCAAAGACAGTGCCGAAATCATTCGAACCCCCGTACGCTGTCGTCCCATAGAGTGTACCCCCCGATAAAATCAATGAGCGTGCCGGATTCCCTCCGTCCGCCCCGCCGGTGAAGGTATAGAGATTTGTAAAACCGGTTCCATCGGTGTTGACCGCAAAAATTGTCCCGTATCCGTAGATCCCTCCACTGGAGGCCATGCCATAGAGGGTATTACCCGATAAGAGCAATTCTCCACTAGGATCACCGCCGTCGCTGCCGTAGTTAAAACTATGGAGATTCGTAAATCCCGTCCCATCCGTATTGATCCGGAAAATCGTACCATTGCCGTCTGAAAAAGTCGTCCCATAAAGGGTGCCTCCTGAGGCAATCAAGCCGGCTCTGGGATTAAACCCATTACTGCTCCTGCTGAAAGTATGGAGATTTGTAAAACCGGTTCCATCGGTGTTGACCGCAAAAATTGTCCCGTATCCGTTACTACCACCACCCGCAGCCGTCCCGTACAGGGTATTCCCCAAGAGAACGAGCCGGCCCTCCGGTCCACCCCCGTCACTGTTGGTGGCGACGGTGGAAAGATGAGAAGGTAATGTTGCAGTAGTGAAGGTATAGAGGTTTGTAAATCCCGTCCCATCGGCCTTGACTGAGAAGACGGTACCAGAGCCACCTTTTCCACCGCCTGATGTCGTGCCATAGAGAATATTCCCCGAGGCAGTCAAGCCGACAAACGGGCCCGCTCCATCTCGGTTGATGTCGTTGGTATCAACTGCAGTGAATTGATACAGGGTCTTGAAGGTCTGGGCCGTCGCACGATCTGAAAAGATCAGGCCTGTGAGAACGATCAGCGTGAAAAGAATCGATTTTTGATTCATGGAGATTTTAGGAAGAAAAATGCAATGGAGTTGCCATGTAATGAAGTGCCCAATGGATCTACGGCTTCTGTTCGCCCTATGACGATTTAAGCGCCATTCTGATATATGAGTCCGCCCTGTGAAATCTCAAGAAAATTGCTTGCGGCTCACGAGCTCTAGAGCATTTTCTGGTCATATTGACGCATCTCTTGGATTCATCCGCCCTGATTAAACGGAGGCAAGAAAGAGACTCGCGCAAAGACGCAAAGGCGCGGAGAAGGTTCTGAAAAGGCAGGATCAGAGAGCCTGTGTGGAGTTTGCCTCCTCTGTTGCTTCCCCTTGATCCCTTGAAAATCTTCTCTTTTTCTCTCTGCGTCTTTGCGCCTCTGCGCGAGTTTTTCTTTTTTGCAGCGTCAGATTAAATCAAAAATGCTCTAAGAACTTATCGCACCCGTCGTGAGTTATCCGTTCGGAATGCTCCTCGATCCAAAACCCCTCTAAAAGCCCATTTTATCTTGTACCAGCGGTCGGGTTCGAACCGACACATCTTTAGAGGATACCGGATTTTGAGTCCGGCGCGTCTGCCAATTCCGCCACGCTGGCTAACAAGAGTGGGCCACTATGCACTCGGACCTGTCACTTGCCAAGATGATCTTCCCCGACAGCTCCCTGAAGGTAACACTCACCAAATCGTGAGGAGGCCGTTTCGCTAAGAATGGAAAGTGAATAAGCACCCATCAGTGCCCTCTCTTGCGGAAGTAGGCCACCCTGACGGGATTCAGGCCCGAGAAATGACCAACCATGTCTTTCTCATGCATCATCACCCAAGGCTGGGCGAAGTTTATCCCGTTCTTGGTAAAGACGATGTCATCAGCGATATAAACAGCTGAGTGGATGACCTTGTTCTGATTGTCCAGCAAGAGAACGAGATCTCCGGGCACCCCGGGCACGGCAATCTCGTAGTAGTTATCCTGAATGAACCGGGAGGCATACTCGTTATCCGCCATGTTTGGATCGGGTGTCTCGGCAAAAAAATTCAGGGCAGTCCAGTGACAGTCCGGCATCTTCTCTTGTCCCGTTGGCGGTAACGGTGAGGTAAAAAGGTGCTCCCGGGCCATCGGAGGAAGGAGATAGAGGATGCTGAGAGCGCCCCCATCCTTCTCTCGGCGCTGCGCCTCAAAAAGGGGACGGAGATCCTTCATCGTCACTCCGGGTAAGGAAAGAGCCCAGTAATTCAGGGGTTTCTCAATGTCAGAATCGGGACGGATGAGAAGGCCCATCATTACGGAATTAATGCTTGTGAGACTTTGCAGAAATTCCTCCCTTTCTTGTGGGGAGGAAATGTATCCCAACACCACCTCGGGGTCACTGAAGTAGGTGAAGCCATTGCGCGTGTAGAGAAGTTTTTTCATGACACTGATTGCCTTGGCATCCGAGGGGTGGTTGCTGTCAAACAGCGTAGCCACATCACCATCGGCGATATAGTAGGGATTCGCCTGGGCACGGTTGGCAGCATTCTGGGAGAGGGCGAGGTACAATTTTTCCCTCACTGCAGGATCAAGTCCCAGGATGAACTCATGATCCGGCTTGATCACCGTTTCGCTTCCTGCGACTTGGGAAGCAATCAAATGGTCTGCCTGATCCCCAGTGAGTCCGCACTGGATGAGGATCTCTCTGAGAGCAGGAGAAGTTAAATTGCCAAAGTTCCATAGAGGCCCTTCTGCCGTCGTGACATCGAAACCAACGTACTCCATGGGCTGTTCCACCCTGATATTCCGAACCAGGAGATCCCCCCAAGGTCCTGAATCGATTTTAGGTGAGGTTCCCCGCTCGCGATGTTCGATCAACTCATCAGCCCAATGAGTCAGAAATGCAGTTCCCACCGCCGTGCCGACTATCAGCAGCAGTGTAAGAAGCACCCAGTTGCTACGTTTGAGTAAGGAATTTTGCACTTGTTGAGTTAGCACAGTAGTAGGTGAGTCAGATGGGTTAAACTGGTTGAGTACCATGGAAAGTAATCACAACGATGGCTAAAGCTAGTTCGATCCCCTGCCTACGAATAACACATCCAGATTGCCAGGGCCTCCGTGTCCGCCACCCCACGGGCGACCACCAGCAGTGGGGTCAGGGGTTGGCGAGACCATCCCGGCGACTTGCGGTGTGTGTTCGGTGCAAATCAAGACGATGTGATTATTCTTGGTATCCAGGGTCGAGGTCCTGCAGCCAAGTTTGGTTTGTACTGTCTGCTCAACAGTAAAACTGGTCGAACTATTTTCCTTGATGATCGTCAGTGTTCCATCGCGCTGTGAGCTAAATGCTTCCATCGTGTTGGGATTGAAGCCCCCTCCGTCCGTACCATTGCCGATCGGCAGCGTGGTCAGAATTTTCCCATCATCCGCATTGACGACGACACAGACATTAGGATTCGAGCACATGGCAAAGAGGATGTGATTTTTTGCATCCAGCCCAAGGCCTTTTGTCGCGCCTGCTTTCTGACCAAGATCGTATTTCGTGATGAGCTTCATGGATGTCACATCCACCATGGCGATTTTTTTCTCATCCTCGACATCAACATAAACTTTACCAGCGCCATCGCTTTGCGCCTGCTCGGGCGCGCCACCAAGATCGATCGAGCCAACCACCGTGCCTTCGTTTGGATCGATCACCGTAATGTTGGGAGATACATGGCTGAACACATAAATGCGTTTTGTGAACGGTTCGAAAAGAATGCCGTCTGGTCGCCCTTGAACAGCGATGTCTTTGATTTTCTGCAGGGTCACCGTATCGAACATCCCAATCTGCTGCCCGCTGCTAAACCCGTGGTGTGATTCAGGATCTACAGCCACACCATGCCCGCTGATTCCGGCGATGGTGGCAATCAGTTGATGGCTATCGAGATCGAACACATAGGTCTGATCACCACGCGGGACATAAACTTTCCGGCCATCATTGTCGGCGTAGACATAATCCGTGCCGCCATTTCCCATGACCTTGGTGGTATCAAGGACTCTATAAGGAGCGTCGATATTCTGTGCGTGAGCATTTCCAGCCAGGAAGCCAACGTTCACGATGGAGAGGACAACGACGGCCAGTAGCGGGAAGTTCATTTTCAGGCGTAAAAAATATTTATTGTTGATTGTAACCCCCTGACTCAGAGGCCAATTGGTAATCTCTAGAACACACCAACTTTCTGTAAGTTGCAGAATACCGCTGATAAATCGCAGATTGATCCCAATTGCTTGAATCGAGTCAGCGCGGAAAGATACTCAGCCAGCAGCTCGTTACTCGCAATCTATTAAAGACCTCGAAACTGAAATTAGAGAGCTTCCAATCACTCTCCATTCGGAAGGGAAGCAACTTCGATCGAATCACTCCTTAAAATAAGATTCCCTGTGGCGAAAACTCTAGCGAATGCTAGATTCCTTCCATGAAGAAAATATTGCTCCTTCCTCTGCTAGCCCTCCTCTGCCTTTCACTGAGTGCCATTGCAGGAACCTTCCCTGACATCACACTTCCTCAATTGAAATCAGCCATTGCCTCGAAACAAGTAACCTTGCTTGATGTCAATGGCCCCGTCTCGTATGCCAACGGTCATATTCCCGGAGCAATTGATTTCACAGCACACACCGCGAATCTGGCCTCGGTTCTTCCCACTGACAAAAACGCCCTGATTGTTGCCTATTGCGGCAATGAACATTGCGGTGCCTATGCCCGCGCTGCGGAGGCCGCTCAAAAACTCGGCTACACAAATGTGCAGCATTTCAAACCCGGCATCGCTGGGTGGAAAGAGGCAAACGAGCCAACCGAAAAGTAGACTCTTCGGCGTCTTCCAATGGTTTGTACTAATCGAAGCCTGCCCGCTTGAGAAACCTTGAGTCTGTTACCTGTTTTTACTCAGGTTTCAGCTTCCAGGTCTCATCTCTCAATTATTTTACTCCGGCAATGTCGTGATGGCCTTCTGATAATTACAGCGAGCCTCTTCCAGGGTGGAGGCACTTGTGCACAGATCCCTGACGAGACCATCTTTCATGCCGTAAATCCATCCGTGAACTGTTAGTTGTTGTCCTCTTTCCCACGCATCACGAACCACCGTTGTCTTGCAAACATTGGCGACCTGTTCGATGACGTTGAGTTCGCACAGATGATTGCCTCGGTCCGTTTCGTTTTCCCAATGTCCCAACAGCGACGAATGTTTCTGAATGACATCATCGACATGACGCAACCAGTTGTCCACAAGTCCGACACGTTCCTGACGCAGGGTTGCCATGACACCACCGCATCCATAATGACCGCACACGATGATGTGCTTTACCTTCAGCATATCGACGGCAAACTGGATGACCGAAAGGGAGTTGAAGTCGGTATGGACAACAACATTGGCAACATTGCGATGGACAAAGATTTCTCCTGGAGCCAGCCCCACAAGTTCCTCGGCGGGAACCCGGCTGTCAGAGCATCCAATCCAGAGATACTCTGGCTGTTGCTGAATCGAGAGTTTTTCAAAAAAGCTGGGGTCCTTGGCTATCAGACCCTGCGCCCAAGATTGATTATTCGAGAAAAGATCTGCGAGCGATGACATGATTGCGTGAGATTGCAATCGGAAGCACGATTCTTCGCCAGTAAAAAAACCGATTTTTTTCAAATACTCCCGAGCACACTGCTGACAGATGGTCAGTGTCTGCCGCGCCAGAAGAAGCCTACTGCTTGGGGACAAGAGCTGGCTCTACGACGCTGGAAGGAGCCAAGAGGACTGCTGCATTTGTAGCAGCAGGGGTTTCCACGACAGGACGTGTCCCGGAGACCGGCGGAATCCAGAGACTCTGCTCAATGAGCTTTTTATTGATCGGAGCAATCAGACTGTAACCACCCTTCCCATCGGGAAGCATCGGGGTTCCCCATCGGGAACGCGTCACGACCTGTGATGAGGAAATTTTCTCACCAAGAAGGGTATGGTTATCGAGAGCAATGTCAGGCGGAAGCTCGAGCGTCCCTAAAAAGACACCGCCCGCGATCAAGAGCTTTGGAAAAATAAGGAGTGGGATCATTGGGGGAATTTTCACGAATTCTACCCATGTTCAATGCGGCATGACAATTCCGGAGTGCAACAGGATGCCTTATTTTCCGGGAAAGTTCCACCAAGTCTGAAAAAAGTGCCCGAGGGAGGTGGCGCTTTTCTGAGCAAATCCTCTTGTGTCAGGCGGGGTTGGAGATGGGGTTGGATGTGGTGTCGGCTGTGGAGCCGCTTTCAGCGCTTCCTCGCTCAAGGAATCGGGTATATCGACCCCGAGGGCGAGTTCTCGCGCCGAGAGTGCTGGTGCTTCACCGGTTTTGGAGACAGTCAAAAAAAGAGGCTTTGTTTTAATCGTATCGGGAGCATCAATTACTTGAATTGGGGAAATCTCATAAGTACCGATCTGCCTCGGCATCACTCGATAGCGGAAGAGCCAAACACTTTCCTGATCCACAATCAGGTGCTGCGGTTTGCGAAGCATCCGGAAATGCAGACCTGGCTGATTGGAAGGTGCCACGACCTGCGGATGACGTGCTGCTCGTACGGTCACAAGAAGTTCCAGTCGATCTCCCGGCTTGGCTCCACGACATGAAAGCGTGGCCATTACGCTCAACGGGGATTTTGCCGCATAGACTGCTTGGCCCAGTAAAGTGAGAATCAAGGCAAGCGATAGAGAATGAACTTTTTTCAAGCACTTCATGGATCGCGGAGAGTGCTCGGTTTTCCAACGAAAGCCAAGCCCCGGAATGGGGCTCCAAGATTATCAGGGAAGCGTTTCCTTAAAATTCCGCGAAGAGATCGCACTGAATGGCATCTCCCGGCTGCGGCGCAGAAGCGGTTTTCTTGAGTGCAGACTTGGAAGGTCTTTTTTTGGGTGGCTCAAAGGTTTGCCTCCATTGCTTCTGGACATCTTTGATGACCACATTGGCCCGCTTGAAATGTTCCTTCTTTCGCACGGCAGCGATGGCAGGATTGAGCCGGAGTTCTTTGCGGGCACGTTCCACTCGGGCATCGGTCAGCTTTCCACGCAACCTCCAATGCCCACCTTTGGTCGTATAAACACCAACGATTTTTCCCGAATCGGCGTATCGGCGAAGTTGACGATCCGAAATTCCCAAGAATGAGGCTAATTGCTTGAATGTGGACATCATGGAAGAGGAAGATTCTAAGATTCCCAGACATTGTCTTGCAAGAAAATGTTGCTACAAAAATAGAGGATCGGACATCTGATGACCGACTTCTCCTTTTGTTATAAGATTATCAAGACTTAATTTTTCCCTTGATTTTCTTTAATAAAACCTGATTTTCAGCAAGTTCCTTGTAGAGTGCCTCGATTCCTCTCAGCGAGGAAGAGCTGAGATGGTGCTCCATCCCTTCGACATCACAAGCCACATCCTCGGAAGAAACCCCCAGAAGACTCAGAAAATCGGTCAGAATCTTGTGGCGATGGCTGATCGCTCTCGCCACCCTCTCCCCTTCCTGAGTCAGCACTAGTCCACGATATTTTTCGTGATGAAGGAATCCTTCTGCATCCAGGCGCTTCACCATATTGGTCACACTAGCCTGAGAGATTCCAAGACTTCCTGCTATATCCACGACGCGTGCATATCCCTTGGTGTCAATCAACTCTTGGATGCGCTCCAAATAATCTTCCGCCGCAGAAGTGGAACGGTTGCCAACCTTGTTCATGGGGTGACTATAGAAGAAATATCATTCGATGAAAATATTTTTTTATTAGAATAATTTTTATAGCTACAGAAGAATATATTAGCCTATGCTAAGAATGAATCCATGAGTATGAAAACTTCACCCAGCCTTCCCGAAGTTCATCGCTCACTCAGAGTTCCCTCCCAGCCTGGATTCTGGCGCAAGTTACTGGCGTTTGCAGGACCCGGTTACCTCGTTGCGGTAGGCTACATGGATCCAGGCAACTGGGCCACCGATCTCGCAGCAGGTTCTAAATACAACTACACACTGCTTTCCGTAATCCTGATGTCGGGAGTGGCTGCGATGTTTCTGCAGTTTCTTTCCCTCAAGTTGGGCATCGCCTCAGGCAATGATCTGGCACAACTCTGCCGTCATCACTATGGAAAGAGAGCCTCCATACCGCTCTGGATTTTTGCCGAGATTGCCATTGCTGCCTGCGATCTTGCCGAGGTCATCGGTTCTGCCATCGCCCTCAATCTCCTCTTTCACATTCCCCTTCTTGTCGGTGTCATCATCACAACCCTGGATGTGCTGCTCCTGCTGATGCTTCAACAAAAGGGATTCCGGTACATCGAAGCCCTTGTGATTACCCTGATCGCAACAATTGCCTGCTGCTTCGGTTTAGAAATTCTATTTTCCAAACCGGAGCTTATTCCGATCCTTCACGGCTTTCTCCCCTCGCATCAAATACTCGCCGACCGTGAAATGCTGTTTATCGGGATTGGAATCATCGGGGCCACTGTCATGCCTCATAATCTTTATCTCCATTCTTCGATCGTACAGACACGGAGCTATCCACTTGATCGGGTAGGCAAGAAGGAAGCAATCCGCTTTGCCACGATCGATTCCAACATCGCTCTCACGATTGCTCTGGCCATCAACGCCGCAATCCTGATCCTCGCCGCCGCAACATTTTACAAAGCGGGCAGGTTGGATGTTGCAGAGATTCAGGAGGCCTACAAGCTCCTCTCGCCCATGCTTGGAGTCACCGGCGCCAGCACACTCTTTGCCATCGCCCTGCTTGCAGCAGGACAGAACAGCACGCTGACCGGAACGATGGCCGGACAAATCGTGATGGAGGGATTTCTTCAGATCAAGATTTCACCTTGGATGAGGCGTCTCTTCACCCGATTACTCGCCGTCATTCCGGCAATTCTGGTGATCGCGATAGCGGGTGAAAAGGCAACAACCCATCTCCTGCTACTCAGTCAGGTTATCCTGAGCATGCAGCTTAGCTTCGCCGTCATCCCGCTTGTCCAATTCACCGGAAACAAACGAATCATGGGAGAGTTTGTGAATGCCGTCTGGGTACGTTGCGTCGGCTGGATCATGGCCGTCATCATTGCCGGACTGAATGTGTGGCTACTCGTCATGCAGTTTCAAACGGGATTTTAAGCATGCAGGAGGAGTCCACGATCATCGAGGGATACGAACTCCTTGCCTCCGGGGCCGGACAGAGGCTTGAACGGTGGCGGGGAGTCGTGATGCAACGACCTGAATCCGCAGCTCTCTGGTCATGGAACGATCCGGAATCCCTTCCCCAGTGGCAGGGCCACTATGATGGACTGCGTGCTACCGGGGGTCGCTGGCAATGGCTGACTCCCCTCCCTGATCCCTGCATCATCACTCACGGAGAACTGCGTTTTCTTATCAAACCGACTACTTCGAAACACCTCGGTCTTTTCCCCGAACAAGCTACGAACTGGAGTTGGCTCAGAGAAATAATTTCCAGGGCCTCACGACAGGAGCCTATACGCGTTCTCAATCTCTTTGGCTATACAGGTGGGGCCACTCTGGCCTCAGCCAATGCTGGAGCCTCCGTCACTCATGTCGATGCATCTCGAGCAATGGTTGCCTGGTGCTCGGAGAATGCCAAGCTATCTGGTCTCTCCGAGGCACCGATCCGCTATGTCGTCGAGGACGCGGTGAAATATCTTCAGCGGGAGATCCGGCGAGGCAATCATTACGACGGCATCATCATGGATCCCCCATCATTCGGAAGGGGGAAAAATGGAGAACTCTGGAAACTCTCCGACCACCTGCCACAGCTCATCCAACAGGCGCGTGAAGCATTGTCCGAAAATCCCCTCTTCCTGCTCCTCAACACCTACAGCGACCTCATTGATGAGTTGGAGGAACATCCAGTTTCCTTGATTGAGAAGAACTTCGGCGGAAGCTGTGAACCAATGGAGCTTTCGCTCCATGGAACACTTGATGGCCGGGTAATACCCTGCGGCACTAGCTACCGATGGGAAGCTTGATTGTAGTTTTTAAGCCATAAAACAATGGCCCTGATTTAAACCGATACTGAAGCGGAGACTACCGCTTTAGTCCTACTCTTTGACGACACAGAGGTACTTACCCCCGCGAAGCGTCTATTTCACTTTGAACGTCACTGTCACCGGATGGGCAGCAAGGTAGTCTGAATCTCCAGGTTGAGTGGCAACAAGCGTCACACTCCCACCATTCGTCGGCGTGATGGTGTAGCTGGTACTGCTATTGGTCACAATCGTCGCGAATCCCGAGGAGATACCGAGTGATACCGGCAGACCGGAACTTGCCGTGGGTACATTGGTCAAGTAGAATGGAACCGTGTTCGTCTGCGTGGCAATAGGCTTGAACGGCTTGATAATCTGAGTTGCCTGCGTCACCACGAAGTTCGTCGTCCGGGATGCGGGCAGATACAAACCAGAGCCTCCGTTCGTTGCTGTCAGTGTCACGGTGCCGATACCCGTCAGATGGTTTATGTTGCCCACCCTCACTGCCGCCCCCGATATAGTGAGGGCATTTCCTAATCCCGAATTGGCCGTGGGAATTGTTACGGCAAAAGGAATCGGCGTGTAAGGAATCTGCTTCTTGATGCCGGTGAACGGGGCGATCGTCTGAGTGCCTTTGGTCACGGTGAAGGAGATCGTTGTCTGTGGAGCAGGAGCAAACTTCCCGTTACCCAACTGGTTGGCGGCCAGCGTCACCGTTCCGGTACCGTTCAAGCTCATCGCACTCCCCACGAGGGTGGCTGGTCCGGAAAGGATGGAGAGCTTTGTCGCCAACGCGGAGGTGGCTTTGGGAAGCGCAAGGGCGATGGGCTTTGGCGAATAGGGAATCGTACCATTGGTGATGCTTCCAGTGAAGGAGCCGATGGACTGAGGCAGCAGTGTCACCAGGAAGCTAGTGGTCACTTGGGGAGCTGCAGAATAGTTGGCATCACCAGCCTGATTGGCGGCGAGAATCACCACCCCCTTCTTTGTGGGAGTCACCGTATTGTTGGTAGGGTTAAAAGTCACCGTGTTGGTATCTGAAACAACCGAAATAATGACCGGCTGTCCCGAGCCACCACCCGTCGGGGGATTGGTGATGATCACCGGCGTTGGCTTCTTTTGATTTGGTATGTTCGCGAAGGGAGTGATCGTCTGCGATGCCTTGGAAACCACAAAACTCGTCGTCACCTCTGAGGCCGCAGCATAGTTGGCATCACCAGCCTGATCGGCAGCTACAGTAATTGTTCCGGCACCCGTGATCGTCAGAGAATTATTTGAAAGCGATGCAGAGCCAGAGAGAATGGAGAGTGTCACAGGCAGTCCAGAATTCCCACCAGCCGGAGTAGAAATATTGAATTGAGCATCGCCGAAGATGTGATTTGGAATCGTTGCAAAGGGCGCTATCGTCTGCGATGCATTGGAAACAACGAAGCTTGTCGTCACCTGCGGAGCAGGGCCATAGGCTGAATCACCATCTTGGTTTGCTGCCAACACAACCGTACCCACTCCGGTGAGCGTCAAGTTCGTTCCAGAAAGGGTCGCGGGCCCGGAGATCACTGAAATCGTCACGGGGAGTCCCGAACTGGCGGAAGGCGTCGTCACTGCGATGGGATTGGTCGAAAAGGACTGATTGGGAATCGGCGTGAAGTTTGTAATACTCTGATTCGTTTTGCCCACCGAGAAGCTTGTCGTCACCTGCGGAGCCGCAGTGTAGTTGGTATTCCCAGGCTGATTGGCAGCCAGCTTAATCGTCGTGGGACTGTTGGTGGGCGTTATGGTATATCCCGAAATCGTTGCTTCACCTGAGACAAGAGATAGCACCACGGGAAGGCCGGAGCTGGCT
>Ga0302140_10006162_pt1 | contig 15068 bp, 9 predicted proteins | sample I_Bog_E1_1_FD_202095 | JGI IMG/M metagenome (GOLD analysis project Ga0302140, IMG submission 202095) | Peat permafrost microbial communities from Stordalen Mire near Abisko, Sweden - I_Bog_E1_1 | ecosystem: Environmental > Terrestrial > Soil > Wetlands > Peat | place: Sweden: Abisko, Stordalen...
AGCGCGGATGTCCTGGACGAATTGAATTCTGCTCTTGTGGTGCTTGGCGTTGACCATGCGTACACCAAGGAAATCGACAATCGCGCAGAGGCGGCGGCCAAGAGTATTTTCGAAAAGCGCGGAAACACTCCGCGCCTATACCGGAACTCCATCGTCTTTCTGGCGGCCGACAAAACCCGGCTACAGGATTTGGACGAGGCAGTGCGAAAGTTTCTGGCCTGGGAATCCGTCCTCGACGAAAAGGATAAACTCGACCTCTCACCGCACCAAGTGAAGCAGGCCGAGACACAAAGAACGGCGGCCGACAGCGTAGTCATTTCGAGGATTCCGGAGACGTACAAGTGGCTACTGGTTCCGACTCAGGCAACTCCGCAATCGCCTATGACATGGCAGATAATTCCGCTCTCCTCCGGGCAGGAGTCACTGGCGGAGCGCGCAAGCAAGAAGCTCAAGAGTCAGGAACTGCTCGTAGTCAATTTCGCTTCGTCGCTCCTCCGCATGGAACTCGATCGAGTACCGCTGTGGCGTGGGAATCACGTCGCGATCCGGCAACTGGTCGACGACTTCGGCTCCTACCTCTATCTACCGCGTTTACAGTCAAGCATCGTCTTGCTGAATGCCATCCGCACCGGTCTGGCATTGCTGACGTGGGAGCCGGACGGCTTTGCCTATGCCGAAAACTACGATGAAGCTGTCGCCCGCTATCGCGGTCTTCACGCCGGCATGCAGGTCAATGTTACGGAAGATGATAGCGGCATGCTCGTGCGGTCCGAAATCGCCAGAGATCAGATCAACCAGGAGACCGCCCCGCCTTCCCCCGCCGAAGTGAATGTCCGCGCAACAACCGCTACACCCTTTACCGGCGGATCGTCGCCAATGCCGAGCCCTGCTCCCGTGGCAGCGGGTCAAGCCGCAAAGCCGCGACGATATCACGGTACAGTTACTCTCGATTCTTCCCGAGTCGGACGCGACGCCAGCAAGATTGCGGACGAAGTCATCACCCACCTTGTCGGCATTGTAGGATCAACCGTGCGAGTCACGCTGGAAATCGAGGCGGAGATTCCGCAGGGTGCCTCCGACAACGTCGTGCGTACGGTGACGGAAAACGGGCGGACGTTGAAGTTCGCTTCGAACAGCGGCTTCGAGGCGGAGTGAATCTCCAGGGAGCGGCGCTGGCCGGTTAAATGCCGTGACTATCAACACAGGCGACGAACTCGATTCGAAGTATCGGATTCTCTGTTGGCTGGGAGGCGGCGGATTCGGGGATGTTTACCTGGCGGAAGACGAACTTCTTAGCCGCCAAGTCGCTATCAAGGCTCTTAAGGACCGCGCCGCCGATGATCAGACTGGCCTGATTCACGAGATGAAATCGCTGGATCAGCTTCATCATCCGGGGATAGTGACCTTCTATCATCACTTCATCAAAGAGGGTGCCCTGTTCCTCGTGATGGAATACTGCACCGGCGGGAGCCTCCGCCGCAGAATGAAGGGCAATCTGCCACCACTGCATACGGTTATGCAGTGGTGTGCAAACTTAGCAACCGTCATGGAACTTGTTCATGAGAGAGGCATTGTCCACCACGACATCAAGCCCGACAACATATTGGTGGCGGAGGACGGCTCGCTCAAATTGGGTGATTTCGGCGTCGCTAATAGTAACGGGGGCACGCTCGCGTACCTTGCACCCGAAATGCTTCTCGGCGAAGTCAACTCTGGTGACGTTCGGGTGGACGTTTACGCCCTGGGCATCACACTCCTCGAACTACTCAGGAATAGCAATCCCTTCTGGGATATGAACCGGTCGGAGTCACTCAAAGCAAAGCTCCAGTACGATTTTATCCCGACTGATCTCGACCGGTGGGTTCAGGAGGTGATTGTAAAGGCGACTCACCCGACCCCCGAGCTGCGATTCCAGTCGATGCGTGATTTTCGCGAGGCCATTGAAGCGAAGCACGTCAGCTACGTCTTCGACCCGGGGCGTATACAGGCCAGTGATCTTGCCGCTCAGGCCGAAAAGCTGTTGGAACGTAAGAAAGCCCGGGCGGCGCGGAAGTGCGTAATACAGGCATTGCACGCATGCCCGGACTGCGTGCCGGCGCTCATTGCCGCGGGGCGCCACGCTCTGTTCATTAATCGTATTGAGGAAGCAAGACCGTACTTCGATCAGGCGCTGCGACTAAATCCCAGAACCAACATTCAAAGAGAATTGGGCTGGATTTGTCTTGAGCAGGGGAATTACGCCCAGGCGATCTCGCTGCTCACAGACCATCTGCAGCGTAATGCGAACGACTATGAGGCATTCAATCTGTTGTTGGAATGCTTTTATCGTACGGAACGATATGAGGCCGGAATGCATGTAGCGAGATTAATGGTCGATGCGAAGGCGCCCAGCGATTGCTTTGTCAACAATGGATTCATCTGCGGTCTGCGGGCGAATTCCACGACCGAGGAAATCGTGAAGTGGGTCGTCGCCGACCAACATAATCCGTTTGCCGCGTACAACTCTGAAATCCTCACGGAGGCCAGCGAACGCTTGGATTCCCTCCTGCTGTTCGAAGGCTACCGCTTCGGAATGCGGACATCCAAACAAAACACGATTCGCATTGAACATGACGGTAAGGTTTCGGAGCTCACTGACAAGATCATCACCATCGGTCGCCTCGAAGAAAATGCGATCCAACTCCCGGACAAGAACGTGAGCCGCCGGCACGGAGTCATCGTTAACTATCTGGGTGATGTCTGGCTTCACGATCTCAACAGCACCGGCGGCATCGTTGTCGATGGCGTCAGGTTGGATCGGAAGTCGTATCTTGATGGCGTACACATCGTCAAGCTCGGGTCCGCAGAGGTGAAGATCGCGTCCAGCGCCGGACTTCTGGCGTAGCCGATCGCGACCGGCTGGGTTGAAAAGGACGGATTTGCGTCCGCATCTGAAACGGTCAAATCGGCGCGGAACGGATCGCATTCCTCCGCCACCTCGGCTGGTCTGAGATAATCGTCACCGCTGGCGTCTCATTCCGCGAAGTTGAGGGCGTATCTTGTGAACGTTTTTAGAGAATACTCTCAAAGATTGTTTTGTCGGGTGCCAGCGCTGGTGATGCCGCCAGCGTCGGATGCCAGGGGGATTTACTTCGCTGCCGGATTTCGAGAGCGCCATTGCTTCACCGTCAATTGCGCGATGAGTCTGCCGGCGCCTCGCTGCCCCGGCAGACTTCGCGGGGAAACCGTCATCGCATGAAAATACTCCTTACGCTTACAGGTCTGAACGATCCATGGTCCAAGGCACCCGTAAGCGGCGACGATCAGCCGGGCCCGATCCTTTCGCTTCTTGCCTGTCGTGAATTCGACAAAGTTTTTCTCTTTTCGACGCCAACAGTGGCCACCCTGACGGATCAGACGGTCGCCGCCATCTCTGGGCCAGAAGTATTCATCCGAGCTCTGCGCATCACGGACCCGACGTCCTACCCCGATATCCTCCGCGAACTCCGGCGTGAATGCGCTCCAATTCTCAGTGAGAACCCGGGCGCGGAATTCTTTATCGCTACTGCCTCCGGCACTCCACAAATGCTGGCGTGTTGGTTTCTTTTGGCGGCGTCTGGAGAGATTCCGGCAACACTTCTCCAGATCCGTCCGATGCAATATGTCAGTAAGGACCTTCCTCTCGTAACGGAAACCGTGCCGTCTGCGCCCGATTATCCGCGCGTTCTTCCACATCGGCTTGTCGCCGAACCCACCGATGCCCTTTCCCTTCTGGACTCTGCGCTTCAAACAGTCGGCATCGTCGTCGAACACCCTTCCATGAAGAAACTTGCCGAGACGGCAGCCCATGTGGCACCGGATGACGTCACCGTTCTCGTCCTGGGGGAAACGGGCACCGGGAAGGAGATGTTCGCCAGCCTGATTCATACGCTCAGCAACCGCCGCGGACGATTCGTTCCGCTGAACTGTGGAGCTATCCCTCCGGAGCTCGTCGAAAGCTCTCTTTTCGGCCATCAGAAAGGCGCGTTCACAGGTGCCACCGAATACCAACCAGGCTACTTCGAGCGCGCTGAAGGAGGAACTCTGTTCCTCGACGAAATCGGCGACCTTCCGCTTTCAGCACAAAATAAGTTTCTTCGTGTACTGCAGGACAAAGTCATCGATCCTGTCGGCGGCGGGAAAAGCCGAAAGATAGACGTTCGCATCATCGCTGCCACCAACCATGATCTCGCTAATGAGGTGAAGGAAAAACGATTCCGACAGGATCTCTTCTACCGGATCAATCCGATCACTCTCCGAATTCCGCCGCTCCGTGATCGCCGCTCCGAGATTGCTCGGATCGCACTTTTCCTCCTTGCCAGCCTAAACCGCACCTATCGCCGTCAGCGCCGACTGTCTCCGGAAGCTGTCCGTCGCATCGTGGCTTACCCTTGGCCCGGCAATGTTCGCCAACTTCAAGGGGTGCTGATTAACGCGGTGATCTGCAGCGCTTCGGATCTGATTGACGCCGCCGATCTACAGCTTGAAGTCATCGATTCCACGGCGACGCTTCCTCACCCGCACGAGGGGTTCAAGCTGGAGGAGTTCCTGGAAAACGTTCGCGAAACTCTGATTAATGAGGCGCTTACCGATTCCGGGAATAATCAGAGTCAGGCCGCCCGGCTTCTCGGTATGACATCGCAAGCAGTCAACAGATTCGTCAATGAACAGAAAAAGGCGGCTAACGCCGGCTGAAGCAGGCTCCTGCTGCTTCCGTCCACTTCACTGCCGTCAGGTCAAGCCAGACGGCATCTTTCTTACGGCAGTCTGTGACAAAATGAAGCATTCATCCAAACAGGCGAGGCGCATATGATTTCTGCAACCGGCACCGTGAGGGCCTTCGCTCCAAAGTCCCGAAACGTTCAGGGTATTTATCAACTCTCTGCCACATTGGAGTCAGAACGAATTTCAGATGTTGAGCAACGTTTCAAGGAAGCTCGTTCACTGGCGCTGCAGTGGATAAACAGGCGGGTCAAACGGGAACTTGCCCGATCCGTACCCAAGCTGGCGTGGGAAGGCCAGAGGTTCGAGATTGATCAGCACGGGCAACTTTACGCCGGAATGACTCTGCCGGACCTGGACCTCTGGACGTGCAGGATGGAACACGACGATTCCGCGGTTGCGGCGAGAACGTGGTCGGTCGATTTGGCCTTCCGCCGTGTTGGGGCGGACGTGATTTTGGTGCAGCGAACTCTTTGTACAAGCCCCGTCAGTTGCGGTGTTCCCGTGCCACTCACCGTTCCGAAAATCGTGCTGGATCTCGTCAAAGGCATTGGCCTCAAAGACGTTATGCCAATTTCGGGCAAACCGTGGGCTCTCGGAAGCTCGGGCGACTTGGATTTGCTTCATCTTTTTCTAACGGATTCCGGGCGCCTCCTGCCCGTCATCATGTTGACGGAAGCTGACGAGATCGCGAGAGACCGCACTTATAAGGTGAACCGCTTCGTGCTCGACCCTGTGACGCTTGCTGCGGAATTGACGGCACTCGCGCACGTCGTCGTGATGCCGCGTGAACTCGGGTTCGAATGGACCAGGCGGGTGGGAAGACCATGGACAGCATTCAATGGTGCAGTTCGGACATTTCGCCCCGGGCTGAACTTCGGCAGTGACGACCCCTATCGGCACCCCTTAGCGAAGCTCGACGATATCGTTCTGTGGGAGTATAACGGCGTTCTGAGCCGAGAAAAGCTTCTCGGTGAAGTAGGGTTTCAGGCATTTTTGAGGGAAAAAGCCTTTCAAGCCGTGTCCTCACGGCAGTTGCGACATGAGGATACCCTCTTCTATCGATACGCGAAGATTCGGAGCCTTTCCGATGAGACGTCTGGTCGCACAGCGTCGAACGAAGTCGAAGAGGAACTGCGTCTTGAAATCGCGGAACTTCGAAAACAGATCGAAGAGGAGCGCAACGAGAAAGACTACGTTTACAATTACTCCGCTGAGCTCGAAGAAAATACGCAACGTTTGGAGAGAGAGAGGTTTACCCTCCGCGCGCAGCTGGAATTGCTGCGTGGCAGCCTTGGTCAAACCGCTCGGGTACAGATCCCTATACCGGAATCTCTTGAAGAACTCGAGGACTGGCAGCAGAACGTGGCCGGCCAGCTTTGGATCGCGCCTAAAGCGATCAGCGCTGCGAGCAAATCCGAATTTCGGCAGCCGCCGCTGGTTTACGAAAGCCTGCTGTTGCTCGCCAATGAGTACCGGCAGATGCGAATCCACGGCGGGGACGAATATCGACAGGCATATGATCAGGGACTGCAGCGCCTGAAGTTGAACCAGGCGCGATCTATCTCTGAATCACGGGTGGGCGAACAGGGAGACGAATATTACGTAAACCATCCGTTTCAGCCAAATAAAAAGGTCTTCCTCGACGAACACCTGCGCCGAGGTAACGACCGCGATCAGCGTCATACGCTGAGAATCTACTTTGCCTGGGAGCAACAGGAGCAGGTAGTGATTGTCGGCTGGCTTCCTGGCCACCTCACGACACGGCAGACATAGTCCGCGCTCCAGCAGCGGTTACAGTTCCATCAACGCCGGTTTCAGTTTTGCCGTTCGCGTTTGGGTGGAAAATCCATATTTTCAGTGATTTGCGGTTTGGCGCTCGCCATGCTTTTACCGTGATCACATGTTCCAGTTCATTCACGCCGCCGATATCCATCTTGATAGTCCGCTTCGCGGACTTATGCAGTTCGAGGGCGCGCCAGTAGAGCGGATTCAGTCTGCCACTCGCGACGCCTTTCGAAATCTCGTCCAGCTCGCCATTGAGGAGCGGGTCGCCTTCGTGCTCATCGCCGGCGACCTCTGGGATTGCGACTGGCCGGATGCCGGCCCCGCTCTCTTCTTTATCCGCGAAGCCGCACGACTTGCCAAGGCAGGTATCCCCATCTACATCGTGAAAGGCAATCATGACGCCCAGAGCAGGCTCACCGGTTCGATTCGCCGATGGCCTGCGAATGTTCGGTTCCTCAGTCACAACAAACCGGAAACAGTGAGGGTGCCGGGTCTGGATGTCGCCATTCACGGTCAGAGCTACCCGACCCAGCATGTCGGACACGATCTCACAATCGCATACCCAGCTCCGATTTCAAACGCATTCAACATCGGGCTTCTCCACACATCGCTCGAAGATGGGGAAGCAACATATGCACCGACCTCCGGAGCGAGGCTCGTGATGGTCGGCTACGATTATTGGGCTCTCGGCCATGTTCACCAACGCCAGAATCTGAGCAGCGGGGGCGTTCATATCGAATTCCCTGGGAACTTGCAAGGTCGCTCAATTCGTGAGGCGGGACCAAAGGGCTGTTCCCTCGTCACTGTCGCGGATGACCACACAGTGACATCACGCTTTGAGCCGCTTGATACCGTTCGATGGCTGGAGTTAACCGTCGAAGTCGGAGAATTGGACGCCAGTGAACCTGGCGTCGAACGCGCCGTCCGGCTAGCGTTCGAGAGCGCTATCGCCGAACATTCCGGAAGCGAAGAGGGACGCCTTCTCGCTGTACGCTTGCATCTCACACTCCCGGCAGGCGTCACTATTCCGACAGGACAGTCGCTTCGTGATCAGTTGAACGCTATCGCTGTGGATGTCGGTGATATCTGGATCGAGCGCATCTTGACCCTACATGCTTCTTGTGGTGAAGTTTTGACCGCACCCATTCAGACACTGCCGATCGCACTGGAGGTGCAGAGCCTAGTTGCATCCCTGAGCGCCGAATCCGCGGTTTCCCAGTGGATGGAAGATTTTGCTGAGTTGCGAGCACGGTTCACCGGTGAACTCAGTGAAACGGAAATCGTGAAGGCCCTCAACGATAAGACTGCATTCCGCGCTCTTGTAGCGCAAGTGGGAGAAGAACTCTGATGAAACTGCGGCAATTGAATCTCAAGGCTTACGGCCCTTTTACGAACAAGACCATCGATTTGACCGGGGACTGCGGCCTCCACCTGGTCGTAGGCGCCAACGAGGCCGGCAAGAGCACATTGCTTCGCTCACTCGACGCCGTTCTCTTCGGTATGGATGACCGCGATGCGCACCTGCATCCCAAAGCGGCGCTTTGCGTTGGCCTCGAACTGGAGACTTTGGATGGCGAAATCCTCCGCGTCGACCGGCGCAAAGGGAAGGGCGTGAAGAGTCTCGCTTTTGCCGAGAGCGGTAAATCGGTCCCGGTCGAAGAGTGGGCGCGGGTCCTGCCAGTCGCCGATGGCGCACTGTTTCGAAACATGTTCGGGATCGATTATGAGCGGCTCCTTGACGGCGGGCGTCAGCTGGTCGAATTCAAGGATGAGTTCGGTCAGGCGATGCTGGCTGCGGCCGGCGACCTCGGCCAAACCATGGTCCACTTACAGGAGATGGAGCGCCGTGCTGCGGATATCTATAGCTCTCGGGCGCGAAGTTCCGAACTCCGCCTTGCGATCAGTGCCTGGGCGGACGCGGAAAAGACCATCCGAAGCGAGCGCTACCTCTCGACCGAGTATCAGAAAGCAGTTGCGCGTCGCCAAGCCATCGAAACCGAACTGGGAGAGATCGGCCGGAACCTCAACAGCCGGGCAACAGAGCGCAATCGCCTGACCCGAATCCACACTGCAGCGCCACATGTGCAGCGGCTGTTCCATGACGAACAAGCGCTCGCGGAAATGGCTTCCGGCGTGGCCTTGCCTGATGGCTTCGATCAACTCTACGATGAGGCGGTAACTGCCCTTCGGTCAGCTACGGAGCGGAAGCAAAACTCGTCCAAGGAACTGGACACTCTTGCCGATCAGTTGACGGGTATCCCGCGTGATTGCGCGCTAGCCGGGATTCTCGCGGAAATCGACCAATGCAAGGACCAATCCGGGCAAATTCGCGCCGCCCGCGTGGATCTGCCGAAGCGGGAAGCCGAAGGTAACACGCTACGGGACACGCGCCACCAGCACTGTCTGGAGTTGGGCGTGGCACTGGATGCGGTTCCCCGATTGACACTGGCCCGGCGAAAGCGCATCGAGAACGTAGCTGGTGCTTATGCCGTTCTGGAGTCGAAGCGAAGCGAACTCCCCGGCAAGATCGCGGCTCAGAAAGCAATACTCGCTGCGTCCGAGACCGAATGGAGTCAGTTGCCGCTCGAAACCGACACCAGCATGCTGTCCGAGGTGCTGGCTCAGGCTCGCGGCCGGAAGAATCTGGAAGTCGAATATGAGCGATTGAAGGCGGAACGTGGCCAACTCGTCGGACGCCTCGAACGGGATCTCGCAGCACTTCCCCTCTGGACAGGAACGCTGGACCAATTGGAATCCGCACGGGTACCGCTTCCAGCCTTTCTCCATGCTTTTGCCGAACGCGCTGCTGAACTGCGAACGAAGGGCGACCACGTCGCCGCGGAGGTGAAGGCGGCGGATTCGGATTTGAAGCGGGCAGAAGAATCCATCCGAGACTTGGATCGCCAGAACGCGGTGCCAACCGAATCCGACCTCCAGGAAGCGCGCGCCCGGCGGGCCCTCGGTTGGGTTGCTATCCAGGACCGGTGGCTCCACGGCGTTCAAAGCGGCGAGGCAGAGAGCAGCTTTTTCGAAAGGCGCGTCAGTATCGGGGGGAACTCGGACCTGGCTGAGGCATACGAGATCTCGGTATCGACAGCCGATGATGTAGCCGACCGGCTGCGCCGCGAGGCTGATCGTGTTGAGCGGAAGCGTGCTCTCGTCGAATCGCTCGCATCGGCGCAGGCACGGCTCGAGTTGGCCCGCGAAGCCGCGCACGTGCACGCAGAGAATCTTTCGCTCTTTGACCGCGAATGGAAATCCCTTTGGGCTGACGCCAAAATCACGCCCCGAACGCCCCGCGAAATGCAGGCGTGGCTCGACACCCGCGGGACGCTCATCGAGCAGCAACGTGACCTTCGGCGTCTCGATGGTCAATTAGGCGAGATTGCTGAAGAGGTCTCCCGCCTCCGTACTGCACTCACATCCGCGATGAACGACGCCGCGAATCTGTCCCTCACCGAATTGGCCGCACGTGCGGACACCCGTGTAACCGAAGCGGGAGCAATTCGCCACCGCCGCACTGCTCTCGCTTCGGCGATAGCGCTGCAGCGCTCAGCCCTCAATTCTGATGTTGAGGAACAGGGGCGAAACGCAGCAGCCTTAGCAGAATGGCGCAAGTTGTGGGCGGAGGCCGTGGAAGGGCTTCCTGTCAGCCAGACGGCAGACCCTGAAGTCGTTCGTGAAGTCCTCAGGATCTCTGACGAAATCGTCGGAATCTCAAGTCAGCTCGAAAAGCTCCAGCACCGCATTGATTCGATGCGAGCAGACGAGTCGGGGTTTACAAGGGCCGTCACGTCGCTCGCGGAGCGCTCGGCCCGCAAGGAACTCACTGGACTCGATCCCCTGATAGCAATTGCGAGCCTTCACGAACTTGCGCGCGCCGCTGCGGCGAACGAAAAGACGTTTGCAGCTTTGGCTGAGAACCAGAACCGCGAAAACCGGAAACTCGCTCAGGCGGTTGCGGATATTGAGCGGGCACAAAAGTTGCTCACTGATCTTGCCTCTACCGCAAAGGTCCCGGATTGGACAACCATACCTGAGGCCATTGCAGTCAACCGTGGGCGGGTTGAATACGCGAAGCTGGTGAAGGGCCATCGCGCTGCGCTTGTAGATTCGTGCGGTAATGTCCCCCTTGACGAATTCATCGGTCAGGTGCACAACGCCGATCCCGACACTCTTCCGCTTGGTATCCAGAGGCTGGGGGATGAGATCGCGCAGATTCAAGATCAGAAGGCGCAGCTTACCAGCGAGTACGACTCCATCGGCAAAGAATTCCAGCTAAGAGAAGCAGCGACGTCACTTCGTGCGGCCGTCGCGGCGAAATTCTCAGCAGCAGCCCGCATTGAGGAGCTCACGACCGAATATGTCGAGAACCGGCTCGGCGCGAAACTACTCGCCGAGGCCGTTGCTCTCTACAGGGAAAAGCACCAAGACCCGCTTCTGAAGCGCGCATCTGAATACTTTGCGACGCTCACGTGTGGGGTCTTCGCATCTCTCGTGGTCGACCAGGAGGATGAGTCCAGGATTCTGAAGGGCGTTCGCACTGAGACCGGTGAACGTTTGGGAATGGAGGGGATGAGCGACGGAACGCGCGACCAACTCTTCCTCGCCCTCCGTCTTGCCTACATCGAAAACCATTGTGAGACGGCGGGCCCGTGTCCGGTCATCCTGGATGATGTTCTGATGGCTTTCGATGACGCCCGCGCCGGCGCTGCACTGCGCGCTCTCGAAGCGCTGTCACGCAAGACTCAGGTGCTGCTCTTCACTCACCACCAGCACCACGTTGCACTGGCTAATAATACCCTCGGCCAGAACGGCTACCGTCTACACGAGTTACAACCTCCGTCGTGTTTGGCTGCGTAAGGAAGGCCCATACTTACAAGTGGGATCTTCAAGGCCCAAGCGTATCACGGCTGTGCTACGGCGATCCTGTAAACGGCACACTTGTTTGGAACGCAGTCAGGCATCGCTCGGTACACTGAAATACGCGATTTGGGGCCAATAATGTGAGGCGAATTCTTTCCATTGACGGGGGAGGTATTAAAGGAGTGTTCCCCGCGTCATTCCTGGCGACCGTCGAGGGCGTGGTCGGACACAATATCGCTGACTATTTCGATTTGATCGTGGGCACGTCAACCGGGGCGATCATCGCGTTGGGTCTGGGATTGGGCCTCTCGGCCAGCGAGATGCTCGAGTTCTACGAGAAGTATGGGCCGTCGATTTTTGCCGGCCACCGCCGATGGCGGGGTATGCGCTCACTCGGATTCGTGAAATATGATCGTGCGCCCCTGGAGCGCGCCCTCATCGAGGTTTTCGGGGAACGAAAAATCGGGGAGAGCCGAAAGCGCCTCGTCATCCCGTCTCTCAATGCCGAGACAAATGAAGTACACATCTGGAAGACCTCCCATCATCCGCGATTTCAGCTCGATTACAAATGCAAGGTTGTGGAGGCCGCGCTCGCGACCGCGGCAGCGCCGACGTTCTTTCCAACATACCGGGCAGATAGCGGCATTCCGCTGATTGATGGCGGGATGTGGGCGAATAACCCCGTGACAGTCGGGGTAGTGGAAGCCATCGGCATTCTCGGCTGGCCGCGGGAAGACCTTAGAGTTCTCAGCCTAGGCTGCACAACGGCGGCGCTCAATATGAAGTGGGCCTTGTCGCGCTTCGCGGGAAAGCTCAGATGGGCGAACAAAGTCGCCGACGTATTCATGGCTGCCCAGGAATCGTCAGCGGTCGGCATGGCTCAGCATCTGGTCACTGACCGCAACAATGTGGTTAGGATCAGCCCGTCTGTCGGCACGCGGTATGAACTCGACGACTTTCGAGCCATCTCGAATATCCGAGGCTTGGGAGTGACCGAAGCTCGCAAAGCTCTCCCCTCACTGCGCCTGATGTTCATCGATTGTGGGGTGGCCGAGCCATTCGAACCGTGCCATAGGCTGGAATCAAAGAGCGGTTTAGGCTGATCTGTGCTGGGGAAACTCAGGGTGCGTGCCCTCGCCAAGCCATAGTCCGGTCGCATACCAGGTTTCGTAGAAATACAACCATGTCGATGTCCACGGAACTATCGTCCGGGCCAGAATGAGACCACCATTCCATTCATCCGCAGTATGGACGCAAAGCAGCTCGCCCGGAAAAATGTGCGGCAGATTCTTACAATCCGACCGCCTGCGCAGTTCGGGAGAGACGATCCGGATTTCTGGACGGAAAGGAACCGTGTACGAAATTGCCACGGTGTATTGATCGCTCAATTCGTGCGGCTGGAGGGTCCCGGTCCACCGTACCCAATTCCCGCGATTCGTTTCCGCATGAAACTGAGGGAACACGGCTCGCATGTGATACACCTGCTGTGCGACCGTAAGTCGATTCATCGCCGGAGCCTATTCCGTGCCGTGGAAGGTGTTTGCTCTTACCGGCAGGACACCGGCAGCGGCAGACGTAATGAGACCTGATTTGCTAACTCCGAGCCCACCGCGTCGCCGTTCGTCCTGAACCTGCTTCGCTCGCTTGATCAGAACGGTATCTACGGTTTCTCCGAACAGCCGCTGTAGTTGAGGATTGACATCGCCAGTCCGCCGGATTAGATCCTGCAATTGCCGATTGAAGGCGCGCATTCCGGATGTGAATGCATTGTAAGCGTCATGGTTTCCGTCCCACCGCTCGCTGAGGTCTTCCTCCAGGTTGGACGGGTTATGTACGCGTACCCGGTCGCCTGCGGCTTCAGCAGCCACAATGCGGTCGGTGATTCTCGCAAGAATGTTCGAGAGAGTCTGGGAAACCGACTGCTCACCGTTATAAACATCGGCGGCGAGCGTCGTCAGAACAATGGAGATCGGGGCGAGGTCGGGAGTGGCATAGTAAAGATCGCGCCAGCGCTTTAAAAGCTGCACGGCAAGCTGAAGAGGTCGCTTTTCCTCCGTGGACTGCTGGGCCGGAAGCGGCATCGCTTTTTCGAGAATCCGGAGTCCCGTGCCCAGCTTATTCTGAATTCCGAACCAACGAAGATAGCCGATTGGGTTGCTGGGCTTCCAGCATTCAAGTTCGCGGTCTGGAACCTGGATGCAGGTTCCTCCGGTCTGGAGATCCTTGCACCCCGGAAGGATATCCATATAGAACTCGTCGGCGTAGGTAATCCGGACGCAGCGATTCTTCCGGGACACCATTGAGGAGTAGGTCCCGTGACCTTTTAAGTACAGGAACAACTGATCGAACAGACGCAACGGATCGACGTTGACGTGGGAGAGCGAAAGTTCGAGGACAAAATCGAGATCGTGCGGGCCTTCCACTGGCTTCACCGTCGTCCCGAGAGGCATCGAACCCTGCGGATAGATGATGGGGCGAAATGAACGGAACGGGCTTTGCTCCGCCTCCAGCACGCCTGCCACCGCTTTGTATCGGCTTTCGGCCTGGTCGTGCCGGTGAGGCGGCAGCTGTAACTCTTCACAAATCTCGAACAGAATCTGATCCAGGCCGCCAAGGGCGGGACTGGTGACGGATGGAATAGCGACTGCTGACATACATTTTGGCCTTCAACTGAATCATAACACGTGTTGTCATATTCATCCAAATCAGTTAGAATACCTAACTGGAGAGGTAATGCCAAACTGTATAGTTCATCGACTTGTTGCTGCCCCGACTGGAGCTGTACTCGCCTTCGATTGTGCTCGGACGCAGGCGCCAGCGGCACGGTTTTGGGAAACGTTGGGCGGAGGATTGGGCGGCGACCTCGGCGGCCGTCTCCCCGACATCTGGAATCCGCCAACCCACCCGAATCACCGTGGTTGGGCTCATGGCATTCTGCCTGCGGTCGCTGCGGCGAGGGTGATTCATCCCAATGTCGTTTCTGTTCAGGAGTGGTTTCGGATACAGTCTGAGCGGTTTGCCGAGCAAGCGCGTCAGCATCCTCACCTGGCCGGGCAAATCTGGTTTGCGCTGCTCGATGTCCTCTGTCGTATATTGGCCGGAGTCACTGTTGGCCTTGCAGGCGGATATGCTTCTCATCTCGTTCTGGATGCCTGTACGCCGGCGATGTTGCCGATCATCTGCTAAGGAGGTTTTCCATGGCGGTTAATCAGGAAGAGTTAGGCCGACGATTGCGCCGGGCCCGCGAGGCGTGCGGACTGACGCAGGAGCAGGTCTCCGAGCACTTGGGTGTATCCCGTCCGACTGTCGCCCAGATGGAGCTCGGTAATCGAGCGATTACCAGCCTGGAACTGGATCGCATGGCCTGGCTGTACGCGCGGGACATGCGGGAGTTTGTCGCTGAACACTTCGCAGATGACGACATAGTCCACGCTCTGTTCCGATCACATCCGGATGCGGGCGATACCGAGGTCCAGGAGGCCTTGCGGGAATGTATTGCCCTGGGGCACGAACTGACTCGCCTCGAAGAACATCTTGGTTTGAACCGAGCGATAGTGACTGCCGCGTCATACCCGGTGGCGTCGCTCAGAACCAAGTGGGAAGCCATCCAGACTGGTGCGCGCATCGCCCAAGAGGAGCGACGCAGGCTCGGCTTGGGAGTGGCGCCAGCCGGC
>Ga0302140_10006164_pt1 | contig 15067 bp, 16 predicted proteins | sample I_Bog_E1_1_FD_202095 | JGI IMG/M metagenome (GOLD analysis project Ga0302140, IMG submission 202095) | Peat permafrost microbial communities from Stordalen Mire near Abisko, Sweden - I_Bog_E1_1 | ecosystem: Environmental > Terrestrial > Soil > Wetlands > Peat | place: Sweden: Abisko, Stordalen...
CAAGGAGCAGTCTGATGTGTGCTGGCTGAAGGCTTCGAATGCGCTCTCTAGTCGGCTGCTACTTCCGCCGGCTGCTCCTTCTTCGGAGCCCACGGCGGGTTCACGAATGACCAGATCTTCATGTTCGCCATGCGATCAATGTCATTGAAGAAGTTGATTGCTCCACGGAAGCCGGCGTAAGGCCCACCGTAGTCGTAGCTGTGCAGCTGCTTGCAGGGAATTCCCATCTTCTGCACCGCATATTTTTCCTTGATGCCGGCGCAGAATATGTCAGGCCTGTAAATCTCCAGCAGGCGTTCGGTTTCGTGATGGCTGATGTCGTCAATCACCAGGGTTTCATTGTCCATCTCCGGCATCATGCCGATGTAGTCCTTGAACTCCATCTCGGTCATCGCTTGCAGTTTCGCCAGTTGCTCAGGAGATCTCCTTGCACGATAGCGCTCGGGATCAGGAACGACATCGAGTTCTTCAATGTTCTTGCTGTCGGCGTCAACCTTCAGGCCGGGAAGAACTTTGCGGCCTTCGTAATCGTCGCGGTGGCCAAATTCGTAACCCGCCACAATTGTCTTCATGCCGATTTCGGTAAAGAGCTGCTGGTAGTGGTGCGCACGTGAACCGCCCACGAACAGCATCGCCGTCTTGCCCTGGCAGCGCGCCTTCACTATGGCGCGTGTTGCTTCCACGGCCCCCATCTCCTCGGCAATCACCTCTTCGACCCGCGCCTTCAATCCATCGTCTTCAAAGTACTCGGCGATTCTGCGCAACGACTTGGCAGAAGCTTCTGCGCCGATGAAGTTCACCTTCATCCATGGAATTCCGAAGCGCTTTTCCATCATCTCCGCAGCGTAGTTGATTGAGCGGTGACACATGACGATATTCAGGTCAGCGGTGTGCGAGTTCGCCATGGTGTCATACGTCGAGTTGCCGCTGAAGGTTGAAATCTGCTTGATGCCGCAGCGCGACAGAATGTCTTCCAGCACAAAACCGTCGCCGCCGATGTTGTACTCACCGAGCAGGTTGACCTTGAACTTATCGTCGTGCGGCGTCTCATTGTTGCCAATGATGTGCTTGAAGAGTCCGTTGTTGGCAATGTGGTGGCCAGCCGACTGGCTGACTCCGCGATAGCCTTCACAACTGAAGCCGAAGACGTTGATGCCAAGCTCTTCCTTCATCTCGCGGGCGACGGCATGCACGTCATCACCGATGAGTCCGACGGGACAAGTGGAGAAAATTGCGATGGCCTTGGGATGGAAGAGATCAAACGCCTCTTTCACTGCGACCCTCAGCTTTTTCTCGCCGCCGAAGACGATGTTTTCTTCCTGCATGTCAGTCGACAGGCAGTAATTGATGAAATTCTGATCCTCCAGCGTGGGCGTGCGCGTCTGGTTGCGGCGCGTCAGCCACGCATAGAAGCTGCATCCGATGGGGCCATGCACAAGGCTGAGAATGTCGCGGCTCGGGCCAATCACCACTCCCTTGCAGCCCGCATACGTGCAGCCGCGCTGGGTAATGATGCCCGGGCTGCTGCGCGTATTTGCCTTGATCTCAGGCACCGTGCCATCTTCACCAACATGGTTGATGGCGATTGCATCGGAGCGCTTCTGGCGAAGCTTCTTCGGGTAAATCTGAATCAGTTCCTCTTTGACAATGCGGGGATCTATTGACATAACTCGCTCCAAAGGTTGTGTCTGGCCCTCATCGGGCGCTTCGTTTGTCTACGTCGGGATTAAGCGACAACTTCCGTACCCGGCGGCACGCCATCCACCAAGCCGAACTCGATCAGCAGCTTTTCCAGATCGTCCATCGGCAGCGGCGTTGGGATCACGAATTTCTTGTTTGTGTCGATTGCATTGGCCAGCGCGCGGTACTCGTCGGCCTGCGGGCATGTCGGATTCCACTCGATGACCGTCTTGCGGTTAATCTCGGCGCGCTGCACGTCATTGTTGCGGGGGACGAAGTGGATCATCTGCGTGCCCAGCAGGCGGGCAAACTCTTCGATCATCTCTCGCTCATTATCCACATTGCGGCTGTTGCAGATGATTCCGCCCAGGCGAACGCCGCCGGCATTGGCGAACTTCACTACGCCTTTTGAGATGTTGTTGGCGGCATACATTGCCATCATTTCGCCGGAGCAGACGATGTAGATTTCCTGCGCCTTGCCTTCACGGATTGGCATGGCGAAACCACCACACACCACGTCGCCGAGTACGTCATAGAAAACGTAGTCGAGTTCATTTTCATAAGCGCCAAGTTGTTCCAGCAAATTGATCGAGGTGATGATGCCGCGTCCCGCGCAACCCACGCCCGGCTCCGGTCCGCCCGACTCCGTACACATCACGTTTCGATATCCTGGGCGAAGAATTTCGTTCAGATCGACTTCATCGCCGCCTTCATCACGCAGGGTATCAAGCACCGTCTTCTGCGCCAGGCCGCCAAGCAGCAGGCGGGTGGAATCCGCCTTGGGATCGCAGCCGACCACCATGATCTTCTTGCCCATTTCGGCCAACGCCGCCACGGTGTTCTGGGTGGTGGTGGACTTTCCGATTCCGCCTTTACCGTAGATCGCGATGCTTCTTCTCGCCATGTTGATTGCTCCTTGAAGAGTTCAGAATTTTGTATGAAAAGCTGTGAAGACACTCATCCCGGACTTCCGGGTGAGGGTGCGTGTAACGGGCGCGCACGAGATTCCATGCATGCAGAAAAATTTCAGATTCGAGAAAGGGTTCATCCTGCCGGGATGGAAGGCCAGGACAATGCTCGTCGAGGAGCAAATCAATCGTACGCAAGCTACGTCGCTGCGCGGATTATGAAAGAGACACTCAGCCCAGGCGACGGTCTCGGTCGCCCGCTGCGTGTTCCTCTGTAGTAATGACAAAGTACGACAGATCGGAAGTGGAGTCCAATTCATTTTCTTTATTGCCGCCATAACAAGGCGCGGCAGTGTGAGAGTCTCTAATTGTCCGCATCAAAACGGTTATAGGCGGCATAAGAACTTTCAATTGGCCTTGCTCCGGCAGTTCCGCTTACCCTCCAGATACTTGTTACCCGCGTGGGCCGGGAGAGAGTTTTGAACAGAATATGCGCAAACCACCGAACGATGCGGGGGCCTGGCAGGTTGCCATCCTGCATCGTACAAGCCGAATCGTCAGCTCTGGCCTCGCGATTGACGACATGTTGCAGGAGCTTATCGCGATTACGGTAGAGGTTACCGACTGCAACGCCTGTCTTGTCTATCTGCCTGACCGCGAGAGCGGAGATATCGTACTGCGGGCATCGCAACTGCCGCATGACGCCGAGATCGGCGCCGTGCGTCTCAATCTGGGCGAAGGTATTGCCGGATGGGTTGCGCAGCACAAATCTGTCGTCGCCCTTTCAAACCACGCCTTCGCGGATCCCCGGTTCAAGCACTTTACAACCCTGGTTGAAGATACCTACGAGGCCCTCATCTCGGTTCCACTGGTGCGCGGCGGAGAAGTGATTGGCGTGCTCAACGTCCATCACCGCGAACCACGCGAGCACACTCCCGAGGAAATCTCGCTGCTCTGCTTTCTTGGGGAGCAGATGGGCGTTGCCATTGCCTACTCCAGCCTGGTTGAGCACAATATCAAGCTGAAGAGAGAAGCTTCGCTCGTCCGCCAGCAATTGGAGGAGCGCAAACTTGTTGAACGGGCCAAGGGAGTTTTGCAGCAAAGGTTTGGATTGAGCGAGGAAGATGCCTATCGCCGGCTACGCGAAGAGAGCCGCAGACTCCGCCGCTCTATTCGTGAGGTGGCAGAAGCCGTTCTATTAGTGGAAGGTCTTGGGCAGGAACGGCCGAAATCCGATCACTAGCCGATCAGAGTTCCCGCTGAAACCCAGAGCTTGAGTCCGTCACACACCCGCTGAGAAAATTTTGAGGAAATAAGAAACCGCAGATTGGCACAGCGGTTTTTCTACTGCTCTTAAACAGTATCTAAAACAAAAGAAGTACTAGTAGTAGCAGTAGGCACCTCGGAAAAGTGGAAAAGTCGGAATATGTCTGCATTCTCATCTACTTGAGAGAAAAATGTGTGCGGATAACAGGACCGGGCAGAATACTGAGTGGTGGACAAACTGGGAGACCATTCAGAAATTCACCGAGTTATCCACATCTCGCACAAGGGTTCCACAGAGTTGGTTAGAGAATAGAAGTCGATGCGCAGCGGAAGTGCATCCTGGAGTTGGGGTTAACAAGGATGCAGCACTGATAATCCTGTTTAAATCCAGGTTTCTCTTTACGAGCCGCTCAAGCGATAAGTTGAGTGTGCGAGTTCGGTGAGGGCGGCACGGAAGAGCTGCTCAAAGCCGCGACCATTGGCCGGGCCGAGACGCTCCAATGCTTTTTCCGCTGCGGTGGGCTGGTAGCCGAGATTGATCAGCGCGGAGAGTACGTCGTCTTCGAGCGAATGACGTGGACGCGGGGCGGCGGGAGTGATTCCGAATTCGGCGAGCTTGTCTTTGAGTTCCAACACCATGCGTTCAGCGGTCTTCTTGCCTACTCCGGGCATACGCGTGAGCTTTACAGCATCGCCGCCGCGAATGGTGGCGACCAGGTCGGCGGTCTTCATGCCGCCCAGGATATTGACGGCGAGCTTGGGGCCGATGCCGCTGACGGAGAGCAGCTTCTCAAAAAGCGCCTTCTCTTCAGCGAGGTGAAAGCCGAAGAGCGCGATCTGGTCTTCTCGAACATGGGTGAAGATGAAGAGCGAAACCTCTTTGCCAAGCTGGGATAGCTCAGCAAATGTGTTCATGGAAACCGTAACGTCATAGCCGACGCCGCTGCACTCCACGATGGCATGGCCCGGAGAGGTTGCGAGAAGAGTTCCGCGAAGATGCGCAATCATGGTGTGCCTCGGGCGCTAACGTTGCTCGGGACGGCGCTTGTAGAAGATGTTGAACTCGAAGCCGCGCGGAGCGGGAAACAATTCATTCACTTTGCGCAGGCGTTCGGCCATGGCCGGCGGCGAGAGCAACGGATAGTCGCGTTCCCGCAGTTCATAGTAGTCCACGTCAAGATAGAGCGAGAGCAGGTAGATTGCAATGGCGTCGGCGAAGGTGGTTTCAAAGAACTCCTGCCGCGCCTTCTCCGCATCAGGTGCGTTGGAAGTAACGATCTTGCGCAGCTCGCTGGCATCCAGAGAGGATTCTCCCTTGACCTTGTCTTGCGCCTGCTTCCAGACCAGGTCGGCGAACTCCTGAGAGAAACCGGCGTGGTCGGCGAATGCGTGAGCAACGTTGATATAGAACTCAAAGGCGACTGAGAAGCGGTCATCCATCAAACGAGTGGAGATGAAGACACACTGCGCATCGCCAAGCGTAAGATTGCGGTGACAGACGGCGCGGTCGCTGAGCAGTACATCGTAACGGTCGGCAATTAATGTCTGGTCGCCATCAGCGACGGTGAGGGGTACAAAGTAGAATGCTTTCTTGGCCATTACTGCTGCGATGGCCTGCGGAACCGCATCCACCATGCGCTGCAATTCGCAGGACGAAAGGTTGACCTCGCCGCTGGATGCAAAGCAGATTCCGTTGGGCGCTTGCTGCACGGGAGAGATTCTTAAAACTTCGGCGGGCGATTGCGTGGTTGCCTGTTGAGTGTGCGACATAGGAAACTATCATTCTAGCGCAGGCGAGCCTTCGGGGATACGCGCGTCTGCCCGGTAAATGGAGGAAACGCAGATGGTCAGCGAGATGGAGGTGCGTGGGGGCAAGACTCTGATACCGGGCGAACCGATGAGAGAGCCGAGTTGGCCGGTGTGGACACTGATGAAAGGTTCACGCATTGTGGTGTTGACCGTGCTCTGGGCCGGCTTCGGCATGGGCGTGGGACTGTTCTGTGGAATCTTTGGCGTTCTGGCCGCAAGCGTCGTGAAACACCAGGCACTCGACATGAGCTTGGCTTACCGGTACATCTCGATTCCCGTTGCAGCGTGCAGCGGGGGCTGCGCATTTGTGTGGAACGTATTTCGCGCGATGCAAGCCGCTGGAGAGCGACGGCGGGCGAAGAAGCATTGAAGTTGCCGCAGTTTGGAGCGGCAGGTTACACTAGAGAGTCTGTGTTTGACAGACGAGATGAGGACTATGAAAGCAGCAACTCACCCGAAGTACGAAGAAATCCATGTAAAGTGCGCTTGCGGCAATAGCTTTGTGACGCGCAGCACGAACCATGGCGACATCCACGTTGAAATCTGCTCAGCCTGCCACCCGTTCTTTACCGGTAAACAGAAGGTGCTCGATACCGCTGGCCGTATCGAACGCTTCCGCCGCAAGTATGCCAAGAACGAGCCCAAAGCGGAACCGGCAAAGGTCGAACAGAAATAATCCCGTGGGTGGTCGGGGTCTCCGGCAAGCGATCCTTGCTGGGGTGAAGACGCTCTCGGCGCACGAATGAAAAGCCCTCGCGATGCGGGGGCTTTCTTATGCCCGGAGAAAAGTTGTGGGGCTGGAAATTAGTAGTCAAGCCGCTCGGCTCCGGCGGCGGGTTGGCTGGTGAATGTCTGGATGGCAACGTCACGCCAGGTGCGATTGAGACGGTGGATTTCACGGGGAGCGGAGCCGGGAGCAAACCAGAGTTGCAGGACTTGAGCCTGGCCCTGCTGCGCATTCTGCCATGTGATGGCATCGAGCGAGCGCAGGCCCGCCACTTCGAGAATGGCGCGATTGGGCTCGGCGTTCGTCAGCGGCCAGGGCTCCTGGGCTTCAGAGATGAAGACGAGAGTTTCAGAGAAGCGACCAAAGAACGTTGCCTGCACCACGTGTACTCGGTAGAGGCCGTCCGGGGAGACGGGCGAGAGTGGAGCTTCGTGGAGCGTGCAGAGATTCATTGAGCTTCGCATCAGAGGCCACGCGGGATTGTCAGAGAATTGGTGCCATGCGAGTCCAGCAAGAATGGGAAGGCCGACGGCGAGCAGAACCAAGAGTAGCGGACGAACCGCTATGCGGGCAGTGGTGTGGACTGCAGCGACGGGTTGGGCGCAGGCGGCCATAGCTCTATTTTGGTTGGATGCGTACCGCGTGCAAACCGATTGAAATTGTGGGACGGGGCGAAGCTGGATCGATGCCGAGGCGTGGGGCAGGCTCGGGAACCGATACAATAGGGACGTGCATAAGTTTTACGACAACCCGCTGATCCATGAAGCTCCGGCGAACGTGAGGGTGGCAGCGACGCTGAAGATTGGAAGCGTCGAGATCGCTCCGGCGACGGTGCTTGCGCCGATGGCGGGAATCACCGATACGGTATTCCGGCGCTTCATCCGCGAGATGAGCGGCTGCGGGCTGCTCATGACGGAGTTCACCTCCGCGGATGGCGTGGTCCGCAAGAAAGATCCGAAGGCGAAACGCTACCTGCACTTCTACCCTGACGAGCATCCGATCTCCTCGCAACTGTTCGGCTCGAATCCCGATTCGCTGGCCGAAGCGGCGCGAATGGTGGAAGGCTTCGGCTTCGACCTGGTGGACTTGAACCTGGGGTGTCCGGCGAAGAAGGTTGTGAAGTGCAACGGAGGCAGCGGCCTGCTGCGCGAGCTGCCGGTCATCCAGAAGATATTCGAGGCCGTGCGGAAAGCGGTTACGATTCCGTTTACGGTGAAGTTCCGGGCGGGATGGAGCGAGGGTGAACTGGTGTTTCGCGAGCTGGCGAAGATGGCTGAGGGCAGCGGACTAGACGCGGTGGCCATGCATGCGCGCACTCGCGAGCAGGGCTACAGCGGGCAGGCGCAGTGGCATTGGATCGCCGAGATAAAGTCGCTGGTTTCAATTCCGGTGATTGGCAATGGCGACATACGGACGCCGGAGGATGCTCGCGCGATGGTGGCCGAGACGGGTTGCGATGGAGTGATGATCGGTCGAGCGGCGGCGTCGAATCCATGGATCTTCCGGCAGATTTCTCAGTACACCGCGCAGGGAAATTATGATGTGGCGGCGCGAGCCGATCGCTATGAGATGATACGGCGCTACTTCGTAATGCTGATCGAAGAGGGATATCCGGATTCGACGGGGAAGATGAAGCAGTTTGCTTCGTGGTTCACGCACGGAGTGGAAGGCGGCGCGAAATTGCGCAAAGCGATTTACGAGGCCAGAGATCCGTCTGAAATTGTGGAGGCGGTGGATTTGTTTTTCGCGCGGCCCGCGGCAGAGAGCGAGAGATCAGAAGAGGCCGCCGGTGCGGGACCCTGGTTGGGCGTTGCCGACTGCGGTTAGCAGCGCTGGGTTACGGAAGTTTTGTGCAGGGGCTGGATGTTCGGCGTGAAATGCGAAAGAATTTGATTTACCTGCGAAAATATCAGAGACGCAGGGATGGCCGCTGGAAGTAAAATGGCGTGCCGGAGATTGTGGTTCTTGTAGTGTTGTTTCTCGAGTGAGGTGCGAGAAATGAATTCGCCAACGCGCAAATGGAAACGGTTCAAGGTTGATATTCGTGTCAGGCTGCGGCAGTGGGATGCGCCTGAAGAAGCCTCGTTCGTAGTACGCACGTTTGAACTGAGCGAGGGCGGAATGAGCGTATATGCCTCGGAAACACTGGAGACGGGCACGCGTGTGATCTCCGAGTTTACGTTGCCGAACACAAAGAGCGCGCTGAAAGTTCGCGGAGTGGTGAAGAACCGGCGCGGCTTTCGCTGCGGTCTGGAATTCGTGGATATCCCAGAAGTAGACAGGCTAGAGATCGCGCGCTACTTGAGCGCATTGGCTGACGTGATCGAAATCTGATCGCTGCCGCTATCGACGGCTTCGGCCAGGTAGCGGCCTGCTTCATCGCGTGAGATATAGGCCCACGGCGTTGTGGGATCGTGAGTGAATACGGTAAGCCAACGCTGAGGAATCGCTTCGCGATAGTAGCGGTGGCGATTGTCGATGCACGCGATGGGTGAGAGATCATAGCCCATCACCCATGTCGGGTGAAGGTGGGCGGAGGTGGGAATGAGGTCGCCAACGTAGGCGGCCTTTTTGTTTTGGCTTTCGATGATGACGGCCTGGTGGTGTTCAGTGTGTCCGGGAAAAAGCTGTACGCGGACGCCGGGGACAATTGCGGCGTCACCGTTGAGCAAGGTGGCACGGCCGCTGGTGACGAGCGGATCGTAGTTGTCCGTGAGATAGCTGACGCGGTCACGCTCATGCTGCTGATGCGCGTGGGCGAGTTCGCCGCGCTGGTAGTAATAACGTGCGCGTGGAAACGTGGGAACCATCGAGCCGTCTGCGCGTCGTACGGTGTTCCAGCCGGAGTGATCGAAATGAAGATGAGTGTTGATGACGATATCGAAATCGTCAGGAGCGAAGCCCGCGGCTGCAAGGTTGGAGAGCAGAGTCTCTTGCACATCGAAGATGCGGCGCGTTTTGTCCGGCAGTTTATTTCCGGCGCCAGTGTCGATGAGGATGGTGTGTTCACCGGTGCGGACGACGAGCGAGTTCATGCCGACGTGGAGACGATTCTGCGAATCGGCGGGAAGCTTTTTCTCCCATAGCGGCTTGGGAACAACTCCGAACATGGCACCGCCATCGAGGTAGTAGAGGCCGTCGGAAATTACGGTGAGTTCGAAATCGCCAAGCGTGGTGCGGTGCAAATGAGTCTCCTTGCGCATCAGAGTAAAGGTATAGATGAGGAATTAGCGCGGCGGATTCGGGGAAGTGCATGGCAGGCGAAAGGGAAGCGGGATATAATCCCTGAGATTGAGAGTGAAGGAGAGAGTGAATGACGATTCGTGGATTGATTGCAGTGATGTTGCTGAGCGCGGCATCGATGGTGGCGCAGGCAGCGCCGGCGACGCCGGATGCCTCCAAACCCGCTGATCATGCGGCTTGCAAGCGCGACAAGGCCGGCAAGATGGAGTGTTGCAAAAAGGACAAAGACGGCAACATGATGGGCAAGGACATGGACTGCTGCAAGAAGGGCAAGTGCGCCCGCGATAAGAAAGAGTCCGAAAACAAGAGCTAGGGGCGATTGAGAACGATTGGCGTTCTGGTTAATCGTAAGAAACTGTGATGTTAGTGCTTCGTCAACAGTTGAGCGAAGTTTCAAAGCATTAACCAAGTGGTAAGATGACGACGTGGCTGTTATCGAAGAAGGCAATGGGTGTGCGAAATTCCAGATCAACTGCTTCACTCAAGCCAACTAAGGGCTGAATGGCCACCAAGTAGAAGATCGACATATGTGAATGTATGAAGTGAAAAGAGTGGACGGCTTAGGCCGCCCACTCTTTTTATCTCGGTGCGATTACTTCTGCACGTTGAGGGCTTCGAGGACGCGGTCGAAATCTTCGAGCGATTTGTATTCGAGGACAATCTTGCCTTTTCCGTGGCGATCCTGGATCTGGACGCGAATGCCAAGAGAGCGCTGAAGAAGCTGTTCGGCTTCACGGACGTTGGGATCGAGAACGCGTTCTGGCTTGGTCGCCGCAGGTTCGGGGTGCAGGTGGGTGAATACCGCTCCTTCGACCTGACGCACGGACATGGAGAGCTGGACGGCGCGCTGCGCCAGTTTGAGCATGGCCTCGGGCGAATCAAGGGACATGAGGGCCTTGGCGTGTCCGAAGGTGAGCTTATTGGATTCGACAAAGGCGAGGATCTCTGTTGGGAGCTTGAGAAGGCGAAGGAAGTTTGCAACGGAAGAGCGGTCTTTGCCGGTGCGCTGGGCCATCTGCTCCTGGGTGAGGCCGAATTCGCGGGAGAGACGCTGGTAGGCGTGGGCCTGCTCGACGGGATTGAGGTCTTCGCGTTGGAGATTCTCAATAATGGTGATCTCCATTGCCTGTTCGTTGGAGACCTGGCGGACGATTGCGGGAACCGAAGGCTTTCCGGCGCGCTGAGAGGCGAGCCACCGGCGCTCTCCGGTAATGAGCTGGAAGCGGCCGGAGTGAGGGCGCACGGTGATGGGCTGAATGACGCCGGAGACTTTGATGGATTCGGCGAGCTCGTTGAGGGCGGTCTCATCGAAGTGGGTGCGGGTCTGGTAGGGATTGCGGTCGATGAGTTCGACGGGGATCTCGCGAACGGAGTCTCCGGCGGGTGGCAGCGAATTGGAGGGGATGGCCGCCTGAATGCCGCGTGCGGCAGGAAGAAGAGTGTCGAGTCCGCGTCCGAGGGCTTTACGTTTGTCTTGAGTCGGGTTCAATGTGTTCCTCGCTATGCGGTGGGTTGAGTGGTGACGGTGGAGCGGTCTTTGACACGAGCCATGACCTCTTCGGCGAGCTTGACGTAGCTTTCAGCGCCTCGGGACTTGGGGTCATAAAGGATGGCGGGCTTGCCATGGCTGGGAGCCTCAGCAAGGCGGATGTTGCGCGGGATTGCAGTTTCATAGAGCAACGGGCCGAAAAAGGTCTTGAGCTCGCTGGTGACGCCCTGGGCGAGGTTGGTGCGGTCGTCGTACATGGTGAGGACGACGCCTTCAACGAAGAGGCTTGGATTGAGATCCTGGCGAATGCGCTCAATGGTATCCAGAAGCTCGCTGACGCCTTCAAGGGCGAAATATTCGGCCTGCATGGGCACCATGACGGAATCGGCGGCGACGAGGGCGTTGAGGGTCAGGAGATCGAGAGCGGGAGGACAGTCGAGAATGATGAACTCGAACTGGTCTCGAATGGGCTGAAGGGCATGGCGGAGACGGTATTCGCGGTATTCGGCGTTGACGAGCTCGACGTTGGCTCCGATGAGCTGTTTGGAGGACGGGATAACCTTTAGAAGCTCGATGGCGGTGGGCTGGAAGAGCTGGTCGGCTTCGAGGTCTCCCATGAGGAGATCGTAGGTTCCGGGGCGTTCGGCGTCTTTTGTGAGTCCGAGGCCGGAGGAGGAGTTGGATTGCGGATCGCAATCGACGAGTAGGGTGTGGATTCCGCTGGCGGCGAGGCTGGCGGCGAGGTTGATGCTGGTGGTGGTCTTCCCTACTCCGCCCTTTTGGTTGGCGATGGCGATGACCCGAGACATATTGGCTCCGGCAGCCGGGGTTGGAAGGGAGACGGCTGCGATGGTTGACAAGGTCGAGGGTAAAGGGTTGAGGGCGGGCGGAGCAATGGGAAACGGGCTGTGCAGAGTTGTGGATTCGGTGGATAAGTGCGGAAAGCTGTGGAGAACGGCGGAATGTTCCACGTGGAACGGTGTTGGAGGAGGGGCGGGATGGATTCGGCGGCTCGGGGCCGGAAACGGCTTGGCGACGGGTACGCGGCTACAGATGCCGCTCCGGCCGCGGGCGCATCGGTGTTCCACGTGGAACATTGGATGATGCGAGGCGGGTACGCGGCGACTAACGCCGCTCCGGCTGCTGGCGCAGGGCGGGTATGCGGCGACTAACGCCGCTCCGGCTGCTGGCGCAGGGCGGGTATGCGGCGACTAACGCCGCTCCGGCTGCTGGCGCAGGGCGGGTATGCGGCGACTAACGCCGCTCCGGCTGCTGGCGCAGGGGCCTCCAGGTGAGGAGGATGCGCTGCTCGGAGGATGGCAGGGGAAACGATTCGGTTTGGCCGGGAGGAAGAATGGAGAGAGCGCGGTTGCGCTGGGATTCGCCGATGAGAATGGCTAGGCGGCCTCCGGGGGCAAGAAGGCCGGATGCGGTGAGGATGGCATGGTCGAACTTCTCGACCGCGCGCAGGGTGACGAGACTGGCGCGCTGGGGGATGGTTTCCGCGCGGGCGTTGAGGACGGTGAACGCGGAGAGCTGGAGTGCCCGGCCGATTTCGCGGAGAAATGTGGATTTTTTGCCGTGGCTCTCAATCAGGGTGAGCTGGAGGTGCGGGGCCCAGTACTTGATGGGAAGTCCGGGAAATCCTGCTCCACTGCCGAGATCAAAGACGTCTAGCGCGGTGCTTGTGGGTAGAGGCTGCCGGGGGAAGAGGTGGCGGGCGGCAAAGAGGGACTCTCCGAAGTGGCGGGTGACGATCTCCTCGGGAGTGCGCAGGGCGGTGAGGTTCATGTGCTGGTTCCAGCGGAGAAGCAGGTCGAGATGGACCTGGATGCTGGTGACCATGGGATCGTCTAGTTCGTCGGAGGGGATGAAGGGCGCGAGAAGTTCGCGCAGGATTGCGGGTTCCATGCTGATGAGGATACATGCAGGAGGGGAGGAAGCGAAAGCTGCGGGGGCGCGGAACGCACATTCAATCATATATTTACATATGTCGATTTATATAATATTCATATATGTAAATGTTTCGAAAGCATCACTGAATACGAATTGAAACGTCCTTTGATTTCGCGGGTGATTTGAGATGCACGTGGGTTCTTCACTGCGTTCAGAACGACCCCTCTAAATCAACACACTAGATCAATACGCTAGAGTCAACGACAGAAATAAGGTCAAGAAAGTCAGAAACCCCACCCTAACCAACGGAAGGTTAGGATGGGGCACCCTCAGGCTTCTCGCTAGAAGCCGGGGTGGGACTGGTCGTCGACGTGGGGGATGAGCTCGCGGTAGGCGTCGTCGGAAATATTCGTCTGCCAGTGGTGAGTTGCGCGGGCGAGGCCGACGCCTCCGAAGAAGAGCGCAGCGAGGATGACGGCAGCGGCCAGGGGAGATAGAACGCGACCGCTCCAGCGCTGTGCGGTTGAGGTTGCGGCCGCAGTCGGGTACGCGGCAACAGACGCCGCTCCGGCTGCGGGCGTCCGGCGCGGCGGCAGGGCGAACTGCAAGGCGTTCTGAGTTGCGCAACTGGCGACGCACTCCATGCAGGCGGTGCATTCCGCGGTGCGAATCTGCAGGAGCCGGTCAACGGGGAGATTCTGCGGGCAGGCCCTGGCGCACTTGCCACAGGATATGCAGCTCTGTTCGTCGCGACGAATCTTGAAGGGACTGACGAGCGATGCGAGCGACATGACCGCTCCGTAAGGACAGGCGTAGCGGCACCAGAAATTCTTAATGAAGACGGAGAGCAGCGCGAGCACGGCGACGATGACGAGCGCGGTGGTACTCATATGAAGAAAGAAGTGCAGCATCTTTACATCGGCGAGAACGCCGTAGGGCTGCACCATGAAATCTTCAAGGGCGGCGGCGGACATGCCTCCGATAATGAAGACGAAGAAAGCCATGAGCAGATACTTGATGGAGCGGAGTGGAATGTCGAGCCAGCGGGGAAGCGCGAAGTTGCGTCCGAAGAGTTTGCGGCCCGCTTTCCATAGGTATTCAGAGAGGGTTCCGATGGGGCAGAGCCAGGAGCAGAAGGCACGCTTGAGAATAAGGCTCATGACGACGAAGAGCAGGAACAAGACCATGGCTGCGGGATGAATGGCCGGGATGTGTCCGGTGCCGAGAAAGTAGCGGGTGTTCATGAGTCCGGCGATGGGGAGCCAGCCGTCGACTCCGGCGGGACGTGAGACGTGCGCGCCGGTGGCGTTGCTCTCAAAGTAGCGCACGAAGAAATAGAACTGCGCGCAAAGGAAGACATTGAGCACGATGAAGAGGCTCTGCACGATGAGACGGATGCGCTGCGAGCGGTCAGGAGTAGTGCGGCGGACTTGTTTGATTTTTTCGGGAGTAATTAGATTTTCTTCGGTATCAGGCATGAGTATTCAATTGAGGATAATTCCAGCTTTCTGTACTTAGACTAAAGAGGACGAAGTCGGGTGGCTATGACTTCGGTCACAAGAGAGTCGCGGTTGAGGGCGAGTTGCGGCGGAAAAGCATTCGAGACCGCACCGGATCATTAGGCAGTACGTGGGTTCTTCGCTGCGCTCAGAATGACCCCTCAAGAAAAGCAAGAACAAAGGACTCAAAAACCTTCGAGGACGATTTTGCCGATGGATTTATGAGACTCGATGCCGGCGTGGGCTTTGCGCAGATTGTCGGCGTTGATGCGTCCCTCGGAAGCGGCGAGGGTGGTGTGAATGAGGCCATCATCGACAAGTTTGGAGAGCTGCTCGAGGATGCGGTGCTGCTCAATCATGTCAGCGGTCTGGAAGAGGGAGCGGGTGAACATGGATTCCCAGTGCAGAGAGGCTGACTTGGTTTTGAATTTGCGGACATCGATGAGCGTGGGATCGTCAATGAGCGCGAATGCGCCTTGTGGAGCGATGAGTTCGACGACCTCATCAAAGTGCTCGTCGGTGTGGGTGAGTCCGATGATGTATTCGACGT
>Ga0302140_10006166_pt1 | contig 15065 bp, 10 predicted proteins | sample I_Bog_E1_1_FD_202095 | JGI IMG/M metagenome (GOLD analysis project Ga0302140, IMG submission 202095) | Peat permafrost microbial communities from Stordalen Mire near Abisko, Sweden - I_Bog_E1_1 | ecosystem: Environmental > Terrestrial > Soil > Wetlands > Peat | place: Sweden: Abisko, Stordalen...
GGTCATTTCAGTGATTTAATTGACCAATTCGGATATTGGTGAACAATCCACTACACTACAGTAACCTCATCCTCGCCGGTTCCGCTTTATTAGTCTCCGGAGCTGAGCAACTGCTGCTTTGATGTGAGCCACGCGTAAGCACACCTGAGCAAAGCCCGAGCACACTGAACGTGCCCTGACTTGGCGTGCAAAATGCGGATACCGTTTTGGTATCCTGCGTGCTCTGGCTAAAGCTCTCTTGCTGGATTGCCTGGGAATCCGTTTTCTGTTCTCGTATAGTGTTCGGTGCTGGAGAAGGGTTGGGTCCCTCATTGCAGCACAAAAGTCTCTGTTTGCCTTGCAAATTTCACAAATTCACCGTCCATAATTCCATGAACATAAGCCTCCCCAACAAGCGTATACGTCCCATCACAGTTCCCTCTCAAGACATAAGGGAATTTTGCACCGCAAAACACAACAAGCACATCACCCTCCTTCGTAAATTCAGGGGCGAGCCCCACGTACCCCAAAATCGAGAGGAACGGACGGCGAGATTTTTGAAGTCTCATAATTTCCAGATAATGCTGGAATTTCCGAGAAATAGCATCTATTTCCTCCATTCGCTGCGGCTCTATCCCTTGCGGCCCTATCTCCTTCTCCTCCAATTTCCCCAGTAATGACTTGATGGCCCACCTATAACACTCTCTCGTGTATTTAGTCGCCCGGCGACGTTCCAAGTGTTTATTCCGCTCTTGATCTGCAACTGGTATGCGGAAGTGAGCTGTTTTCCTATCTGCAACCCGAGCGTAGATCTCTTGACCTGTGAGACCGAGCTTCTTAGTTGAGGTCGAGCAAAGATTGCTTATGTCGATGAGAAACGTGCTGGTATTATGATTGTTGTCACTGCTCTGGTCATCTGGATTAATCCAAGCTGGAGATGTCGTCTCAATGGTGTCGACTGTCCAACCGAAAAGTTCTATTTGTCCTGGAAGAAGCTTCCTGGAGCTGGTAAGATTACATCTCTTGAAGGGTATATCACGGGAAACGGCGAACGTCTCGTGTCCATGAGGTGGAATGATTTGCCTGGTCCAATCAGGCACCCACGACGAAAACCTTGTTCCTTCTTGCTGGCCCATGTTCGAATGTGGGCCGTGTTGTGCTAGAGAGAGTAGATCAACACCCCCAGCTGCAATCATAGCGCGAGCTGCATCTGTATAAACTCTGGTATCTGACATTGCTGCATCATAAACCGGCACAAGTCTGAGTTCCTCCTTGTCATCCGCCATTCCAAGCATGCTGTAGATACGATCTCTTGCTTGAGTTGCGTCTAGAGTTCCATGCACGAAGACCGACGTTAGAATTGTTATCATAGTGAATCTCTTGGACCCGTCTCGTTTCGCTCGACGCCTTTGATATGCGGAACGCATGCCTAATAGGCCTCCCGCAGAGGCCAGAGAATTCCGAGGGTCGCAAAAGTCGTTAAATAGTCTCCGATTGGCTTTATACTCTTGTAAATCGGGGTCGTTGTTGCTTTCTGGCCATTTATTCATAATCCAACGATTTATTTTGAGCTGGATAGGCCGTGGTGAGTTCATTATTGAATCGTGCAGTCTTGCGGCTAGCTTTTGTGCTACCTTGAGATGAAGTTGGGCATAGTATATTATCGAGTCAGAGAGCCTTGAGAATTCGAGGATCGCGTTGCCACATTGGATGACAATGTCTCTTGAGACAATGAACTCTTGATGAATCCAGACCCTTCTCCAATAGTCTCGACTCAGTAGCTTTTGCGAAGCTTTAGAAGAGGTGATGATACCGAGAATTTCCTGCTGAGCATCATCAACTAAATGCGCTATCGCCTCGTCTATCTGACCGGCCAAGGAATGGGATCGCTTCTGGCCTGCGGCCCCCTCCCTTCCAGCCGAGATCAACGCGGCCATCAGATCCGTGAGACTTGGAAGAACTCCACCGTCTACGACTTTTGGCCGTGCAATTTTCTCGCCAATTTTATTATACTCCTCAAATAATTCATCACTTCCATCTCCTGCTGTTCCAAGCCACACGATGGTGTATTTGGCGGAAGCGTAGATCTCAGTCATGATTTGGACCTGGCAACTCTTCTCTTCAAGATTTTTCTGGTCTATACAGACTGCATCAACCCAGATAACTACCTCTCCGTGCTCCTGTCGGACGTACTCAAGGGCAGTGCGAAGGTTGAGGGTGACATTGTGTGGGCTGTCGTTGACTGAAATTGGTGCAACACTATTTGGATCGCCCCAGACATAAGATAAAGCTAGGTAGGCAGGTGGGTCGTTCCGAGAGGCAACGAATAGATCGCATTTGATGGGGGTTGGATGAAGACACTTGGCGAAGATATCGGATTTGGTATGGATCGAAGAGCGGATTTTGAGAAGACGAAATTCCTTGCGGTCAGGTCTTAGCGGGGAGTACTGTATGCCCATGGTCGTTTGCGATTTATCGAAGAACCTCGATAGGATCGGGTTGAGAACGAAAAGCAAGACTATGGTCGTTGAAAATAGATTAGGAAGGGTATTGCATCGTTGGTTTTAGGTTTGATTTCATATATTAGTAAGCCAAAGTTCTAACCGCTGGTAGCACCCCAGTGTGCATGCAAAGTGGCTGTGATTGGCTAGTGATATATGCGGCTTCTCAGGGGCTGCTCGGGGGCTGCTTAGGGGCTGCGGAAATAGCTCAGGTGAGTTAGCTAAGCCGAGCGTGATTGGCACCTGAGTGGAAGCGGCTATGCTTACAGTACTAACCGAATACGGAACGAAGACTAATGGATGGCTTAGAGTTGAGCTACTATTATGATTTGCTCACTTGTCCAGATCTTCCCCCTTAAATGCGTCATCCGATCTAGAATAGGATGTTCTGTCAGCAAGAACTTGTACAGGACGTCAACCAATACCCACTTGAGATGAATTATATTGGATATTCTGTTCGCTGGAATTACGATATGCTATAAGTTTTAGAACTGGTGAAAGAAACGTCGTGAACCAACCAAAATTTGACTTCCGAGGATGGGTGACTTCTCTCCTTCTGATATATCACGTACGCTTGAGATGCTACAGAGAGAGTTGATCATCTGTACTGAAAGAGCCAGGAAATTTAAACATCTCGAAAGAACAACGTGGGAGGTATTTATTTTGTAATAACTACAAATCTTCACCACGATAAAATCCAGCGAAGAAAGGAATTAACCCCAAAGCATGCCTGCAGCAAGTAGAGATCTGACAGCGTGCTGACCGAAGTTCGACGAAATCCCTGTCTGCGCTCCCCCTTCCCTCGCAGGCCTCAAGTGCCGCGAATAAGCCCACCTAACCTATATTGAGATACTGACGCTTGGGAGGCACTGCCATTCTCTAATCTCAACTTCTGGTGCTTTGCCACAGAGATATTCCTCGTTGGACGCCAGAACCTTTCCAATGTGATTTCTTGCTGCCCCAATTTCACGCACATCCAATTGTTTCAACGTAAGAAGAGCCTGGAAATCGGCGCCAGCAACTCTGACCGCCAAACGTCGACACTTTGTCAGGTAGACGTGCGTCAAACCAGGAAGAAGCCGGAACACACCGCAAAATTCGCGCAGAGTATCTCGCACTCCGCATCTGCTGCCGAGGATAGAGAAGCGACCAATGGCTCGAATATCGGAGTATGGTACAGATACTCTCGGATGTCAATCGTCTTCATGGCGTTGATATGCGTCGGGAATTTCTCTTTAGTGTAAGAAGAAGTTTACTGGTGCCCGCGTTTCCCTTGTCGGCCCTGATCCATGTCCAGTTCACAAAGACTTGGTCTTTTCTCGTATTCAAGCAAAACGGAAAACTAAAGGGGAGAATGGGTAGTAGCTTAAGTCCTGGTTGCACGTGACAATGTAGTGTCTGAGTGTCTTCATCCTGCTTTCCTTGTTGATATTGAGCGTGACTAGCCGAGGGGGAAGGCTAGCGAGTGCTTCTTTCTTAGCCAAGTCACTACCAACACGCCAGATTTTGTTGCTATAATTCATTTCGATATTAAGACTAAATGGCCGTAACAAAGGAAAAGCTGCGCCCAACACCTCAAGTCGAATCTCCTTGGGTAACTTGGGGAAGTATGTAAATGTGGGGGTGTAGTCTCCACCTTTAGAAAACTCATCGTGTGCGCGCAAGTCGTCTTTGTTATCAAGAAGCTCTCTTTGGGTGGCCACTTCGTCTTTGCTTGACTCTCCAGCTCCCAAACCTTTCGATGCTCCATCTGTGGCGTTCAGGGGGTTCTTTGGGTTGGTTGTAACCATGTTGACGGAGATTGAGGAGCTGTAATGAAGTTAGTTTACGCCGAGATGTACAGAGCGTTTTAATATATAACGTTAATTGAGTCGGAAGTTCCCGTGGACCAGCGCCTAGCCTATTTTAGTATTGTAAGGCGCTTCTGTATCCCTGTCTAACAAGCAGGGCCGAAACTTTCAGAGTAAGCTTAAAGGGAAGCCAATTTTGTTACCGACTGTACGAGTAACCACGAGCCTCGCAAAGAAGATAGTTTTGCAGTCAGAGGAACGCAATTTGCCAGTGGCTAAGATGTAATGTTGGTAATATCAGAATGGTGTTAGTGGAGTGGGTTATGTGAAACCAGTTCCACTCCGGGGCCCTTTATGCATGTTCTGGGTCGGAAACTTTCTAGTGTTCCTGGAAGTTCAGACTGGAGAAGGGAACAGAAATAGAACGAGCCATGTCAAGTGAATTTCGAAGGTAAGATTGCAGAAACCTGAGTCGGATCCGGCTTGAGCCGAGTTCTTCTTGAAAGTGCTTTGTGAATTGTGAATATGATCATACAGGCAAAGGGAATTCGGGGAAGCATATTCATTTCGCAACCGAATCACTATCAAGCTCCACTACACTCTACTCATTCTCGACGAGTAAATTTCTGGTGTTGCAAACCTGGCCACATTGTCGGTTCATTATCCGATGAGAAGCAAATCCTCTGCAAGCCGCAATTGAAACTCGAGGGGTCTAAGGGCCATAACCACACTGCAATGACAGGCATTAGTCAGCAATGCCGATTATTCAAAGGTTTCTAGAATACTTACCCTTCCGGCAATACATATGCCACAATCACAATCTTCTATTGTGGTGCATCGGGCCCCACAATTGTCCTTCTTTTCGAAGACCGAGGTTGCCTGTCGAACAGCTTTTATGCGGCCAGCGCACTGTTTTCCCGGGTTAGCAAGGAAGAACAAGAGAAAAATAGCGAGGATTGGCAACATACATATCCTCCATGGCAATTTAAACAAGGGTAAGAGCAATCAGTCGCAGTAGTGCATGTCCCGCCACAAGCTGCGGCACCTTCCTTCTTGAATAGGGCCGGCATTTCATCCTTCTTCTCGAGAGTCGGCATTTCGACAGTCTCAGATCTGCGCAATTTTGGCGGCTGTGTGGACTTGCACTGTTTTCAGGTAGATTAGAATGTAAGTCAGGTATGCTGAAGAGAAGGGGCTCGTACATAGCCACATGAGCAGTACGGGCAGGTAGAATCGCAATCTCCATCGGCACCTGTGCATCGTGTACCGCAGAGCGTTCCGGCAACGGTTTCAATGAGTCCAGATACTTCCAAAAGAGCACATTCCGGGGCTAGAGCAGGTGTTGAAGCAACAAGCAGAGCGAATGCTGAAGTCAGGAGTAATGTAGAGAGCTTCATTTTGAGGGTAGTCAATTCGTGAAAGTCTTGGTGTGAGATGTTAAGCAAGATAAGAAACCGAGTAGTTGCAGGAAATCTCCTTTAAGAAGAACTCTAGGGTCTAGCCAAAGCGCAGCAGTCTATGCAGCGTAGCACATAACGGATCCATGCCAACTCGATGTTGTCCTGTGCCGTGCATCAGCTTATCCTTCGCCGCCTAACCTCAATGCGCCTGGTCAAACACTTGCAACTTCCTTTTTCGTTCAAAAGCCAGTGTCACCTTCCATTATGAATACGGCTCTGCACTTGAACACCGTAGCGAGATGAGACTGCGCATCGTGATTCGTGCTAAGAAACGAACTCAGACGGAGGGACTTTTAACAAAGACGCTGATGTCACCCTTCAGGCATTTTCCAACGCCTAGGCTGTGCCTAGCCTCTGCAGAAAGGCAAAGGAACGTGTAACAATTCGGCGGCTAAGACGTCGTTCCAGCTCGTTCCAATTCATCCAGTAGAAAGCTGCTTTTTTACAACTTGAGCTAGAAGAAAGCTCGGCGCAGTGTTTTAGACCATGGGAAGGTGGCGTTAATTATAGACGTTTAACACCACTAACTAATCATGCTAGCAAACGCCGCCAACAAACGCCTCAGCGAGAGTTTCATAATTGACTAGAGTCCTAGAAGAGGGGTAACCTCGCCACATATTACAGTGACCACTAAGGCACGAGTACCTTTCTAAAATTAACTTCCTAGTCGGTAAAACGAAAGCACATAGTTGGAATGCTCTGGATGAAGCTTATATTCTACACGAGACTTATACTTGGCCAAGAGGTTGTTTAGGGAAAGCCTAGCTGCGACCTCTTTTCGTGCCCCGGGGAGTCTCTACTAAAACTCGGAGTGCTCGGATATTTCGATCGCTTTCGGACCTTTCGAAAAACGAAGCCAGCTTGGTGATTTGACCGAGCAGGTACAGGTACAGAAGTCAGACGCTTGCGCTTGCAGCTTCCCTGTAAAGTATCCCTGTGAACCTCCATTCCCCATGATGATCAAATTCCTGCATATGAGAAAGCTCGGGTCAAATGCTTCCGCTCGGGCACTGCTTCCCAGATCATCCACGACGCTTCTTGGCCAAGACAGCGTTGAAGAATAAATACATGCTGTTAGATCAGTGTGCCATGAGAATGAACCTGCAAAAAATCGCGATAAACTGGGTTCAAAAAACTAATTGTGCCAGTCACCACTGTTTAATTAAACGACCCAGGAGCGTTGAGAATCGGCTGGGAAAGGAAGAGGCCCTGACTTCATCCCACATGAAGAACTAGCTAGGAACTCTCATGACAGGAAGGCGGGTGTCCAGGACTAGGACTCAGGTAATTTGCCGAACAGAGCTCGATTGGAGGTAGGTATCCAAACAAACTTGAGTGTTGTACCGCTCTGAGAGGAAGAAAAAGACCAGGCGGGATAGCAGGAAGATATACTCTCTGATGAGACGCTCATTGGGTCAGCGGCAGGGTAAGCGATACTTCCACTCCTAATCTGCTAATCTTGAAATGCAAGGCGGTGCGGTGCGCTGATTGGTGCCGGATATGTGCTCTACCAATCGAATCACAGTCTGCCGCTCAAAATTTCAGCACTCTTCATGATATCTTTAGACTGGTTGGCTAGAAGGAAAGGATATTCAGGGACTCAGGTGCAGCGTTTCAGGGCAGTTTAGTGCTTACTTTGCTGATTTAGCTTCCATTCAGCGCCCCAGCTGTGGCGACCGTTCCCCTAAATAGGAACGGGTGTGGCGTCGTCGGCCGACAACTTCATGCTTCTGCATCTTAGGGCTGGAAGTTGAGACGTCGAGGGGTTGTGGCAAAAGGCTATTCGGGATGAAAGGGGAGTTTTTAGCGCATACCTAGGATACAATGTTCTGGACTACACACCCTTCAGAGCACATTGCTCTTTAATTCTCTTTTGACTTCAAATTTTTTGGTTCCAGCGATCATGTTCCAGTCCTCAAGTCACCGACGGCCACGACCGATGAGCTTCACCCCTGATGATGATACAGCATGGCAGAGAACAATCAACGGCTCAATCGTACACGACTCGCAACCTTCACCAAACCCAAGGGGCGTTGCTACCTCTGCCGAAACTGACTTATCCTCGATTCCCTTAGCACCCAATCGCTGGTCGAGAGTTGTGCACGGCAATGACTACACTTCGATCGACTATCCCACAGGTCTCTCCACACCTGAAGTGACCAGCAAAGACAGCAAGCATTCTCCGATGGTCGATGTCGAGTTCAAAGGCTTCAGATCCTACTCGGATATCTTTCCAGCAGAAAATGGCATGATACCTTATGTCGAAGGTCCAAAAGTCGCGATCAGACGAGGAATTCGAGGAAATTGGATGAAGCTGGTACCACACATCCTTGCGGTCTGCGTCTCTCTAGCAGTGTGCCAGCTCAGCTTCAGGAACGTGTACTGGATGGATCTTCGACCTCCAGATCAACCTGTTGCATTTGGACTTACGCAAGGAGGGGCACTGAACTTCCTCCAGCTAGCCGCAAAACTCCACGAACTTTTAATATTAGGATCCATATCAGCTCTTGTTTTACATGCCGTACAGGTCCATCTGACTGGCCCGTCTGGATTGCCTCTGGGAATGATAGCGAACGCCTTCGAACTTGGCTCTGCACAATTTTTGCGACGGAAGTCCTTCTGGTCGTTCGTATGGTCAATTGATCCTGTAACTGGGAAGCCGTTTCCGTACTGGCGTTTCTGGCTCCTCTCACTGTTCTCCACTATCCTCGTCACCCTTGCGGGACCATCATCTGCCATCGCCGTTATCCCAACACTGAACTACTTTGATCTCCAACGGCCCTTTGTAGCACCAGTATTGCCATACTATGTTTGGAATGTTAGTACCGAGCTCTGGCCGACAGAACTCACTGCTGCTAGTCTGAATGCACCGAATAGTGGAATACTTTGCAATGATCCAGACTCGGTCCCAGAGCAAGCAATTTGCCCGGTTGGAGGGTACAATGATATTTATGACTGGGCCGGCACTTTGCTATTTGCGGATACTGACACTGGCACTAACATCTCTTTTCCGGATGCCTCAGGGGCGACAAGGAGAATTGTGTCTGCTCAGAGCTGCAATAGCTCTTTTGATGGACGTGCGTCTGGTGTGTCCCTCAATTCCTTCATAAGTGGTGCTTTGACTTCTTACGTAAGTCTTGCATAACCATTTCCCTGGAAGTTTTCTTGCTTTACTAACAGCATATAGTGGATCTTTGCCCAAGAGAACTTTCATGGCATTGCCCTGGAAGCTACCCAACCGCACATCAACATCGACTCAACAACTCCCATCTTCGGGCCACGGGTTGAAGCACTTTGCAACTCATATTCCAACTACTACTTCGATCCCGAAAACCCAGATCACCAAACGGATATGGTGTTTCCAACACTTGGTGGAGCTGCTAGTCCTATCCAGGTTCCAGATTGGACGTACAAATACAGTCGCCCCCAGAACGCGTCGAACATTACCTTTGTCGAAATCCCTGCCACCGGCCCCGAGACACCATCGCTAGGTGCTGTCTTGACTTTGCCTTTAGTTGAGAACATCAATGGGACTTGGGTGCAAACCACGGAAAATCTTGCATGTAGCATATATTCTTCGTGGATACCAGTTGATGCCTTCTATGAACCAACGATCAACGATCAGGTCTCCTATGGTATTCGCAGCACCATGTCTGATACATGTTTGGACATTCCTGTTGATCCAGTCCCTGGAAGGGCATCGATCAACACCACAATTGATATGGACTATGCCAATGCCATCAACCAGCCAATAGATTTCGTTACAGGGAATGTTCCAGCAGTACTAGGTGTTTTGCAACGCTTCGTACACAATGACAGTACATTCATCCCGAACGGCGTCCAGTTCCGATCGCCGATTCCATCTGTCGCTTCAGGCGTCAACGAAGTCCTGATAACAGATGATGAGGCGCGAAGACAACGCGCAAAGCTTGTCAGCACTGTTCTTGTAGGGATGATAACAGATGGTCTGGCTCGCAATGTAGGCGATGGGTCGTATCCATACAGTGCCTCCTTTTTCTTGCTTCCAAATCGCACTTCAGACGGCACTCTTCAAGGCCGCTTCGTGTTTTCGAGCGCTACCGCTGGCGATGATGAGCCACTCAACACAACAAACATTGCAGACACCTCACAATGGCTGCGTCTCAACCCAACATTTCAGCGATATGGGTATGGATACCACTGGCATGGAAGCAGAACAACTCAATTCGGGATTTCTATCTTGCTCGTGCATCTCGCCATTGCGAGTGCGCACACGGCGTACGTGTTGCGGGAAATTATGTGGAAGGATCGAGGATTGCCTGGAGCGTGGGAAACCATCCCGGAGTTCTTTGCACTTGCCATCAACTCGGGGCCAAGTGAGAAGTTACAGAACACTTGTGCGGGGATCAGTGAGACTAGGACGTGGAATGAGCCTGTCGCGGTGAGGGAGGCAAGTGAGGGGCATCTGGAGATGGTTTTGGGAAGGAATCAGATGCTTCAGATGCCTAGAGCGAGGGCGGGTATGAGATATGGGGCTTTGCCAGAAACTTGAATAAACTCTACAAGGAAGTCACGAGACACCAAATATAGAAGTTAGAAGTCAAAAGAGCCCGTGGGCTACGATGCCATGACCAAGGTCTGAAAAGGGGCAGATATTCCCCAGGCACGAACGGGCAAGCCCTGGCATGAAGCAAGATATGTGGACTCGTCGTTCATAGACAGCCTCTCCCTCATAGAACTCAAGTTTTGAGTATACTACTCATCTTTCTCTCAAATGAAAAATCATGTGAGCTAGGTAACGTGCTTCGAGGTGTAAAGGGGGCTCGAGAGGGACGCCCCTTGCTGAGGGGCTGTGCACGCCTCTCGCTAAACTCTGTAACAAGCTATTCTCAGCTCCCCGGCCCGCCATCCAAGGAGGCGCCAAAGCTCATCCAAACAGCTCACGCCGCTCGCCTGTCAACTGCCGATCCAGGGACGTGCCCCGTTCGATCTTTCATGCATTATCCGGTTCATCTGATTGTCATTCATGCGGCGATCGTTCAGTGCCAAGGAAAATGTTTTTGCTGATTGAAAGGGGCAAGTTGGTGGAGTATGCGCATATTCCTTTCGGGGAGCTCATCTTAAAGGCCTAAGACATGTGGGATTCGGATCCTGTACCCGCACGGTAGGATACTGCGTTCGTTGGCGGGTACGCACGCTTTCATCATTCCCAGGCAAGAATCGCAGGGGAGATGACTGGAGAAGGCTCTGAGCGGGGCCTATTGTACAGAAGGATTGTTTTATGCGGAGATGAATACCAAGCAGTGTGCGCAGAAAGGGAACGTACTTTCATGCAAAGCACAACGCTTCACAGCAGAAGTTGTGGTTATGAAGAGAAGTATCTGCTCCCGTTGTTCTGTTTTCAAGTCACACTTCTCCACAGTCTCTACCAACCACAGTCTCTACTTCCCCTCATCGATTACTCAAGTCATTCGTTCTGCTTGAGCATCTCATCACTGATCATTACATACTATCGTTCAAGTTAATCATTTTCAATCATATTCAATCACTCAGACATATACAATTAATAATGAAGCTCTCCCTCGCCCTCTTCACATCTCTCCTCCTCGCCACCACATCTCTCGCCGCCCCACGCACATCACGGAACTTACGGAGCTCACGGCGCCAACTACCTCAGAATCTCACATCAATTGTAAACTCAACCACAGCCACAAACGCAACAAACAATCACCAGGGCAGCCGAACTCTCCAATCACTTCCCAAGGGAGTTTCAACCAAGCAATCCAAAAACAAGGCCACTACATCCCACACAGTCGACTACAGTTCTAATTGGGGCGGCGCCGTAATTCAGACCCCTCCTACTGGCCAAACATTCAACGCAGTCTCTGGCGCCTTCAAAGTGCCCACACCATCTATTCCTCCAAACGGAATGGGTACTGGGGAGTCATTTGCGGCAGCTGTGTGGGTTGGCATTGATGGCGACACTTACTCGAACGCAATTTTGCAAACCGGAATCGATTTGAACGTCGCAGCTGACGGATCGGTATCTTTTGATGCATGGTATGAGTGGTTTCCAGACTACTCCTACACGTTCGACATCGCGATCAACGCAGGTGACGAGATCAGCATGATGGTGGTTGCCTCAAGTAGCACAGAAGGAACCGCGGTGATCGAGAACATCACGACGGGAGAGCAGGCGTATATTGATTTGAGTTCGACGTACGCGCTGGGAGGCCAGAATGCGGAGTGGATTGTGGAAGACTTTGAGGTTAACAATGAGTTGGTTTCGTTTGCGGATTTTGGAACAGTCACGTTCACGAACTGTGTGGCGACGACGGCCGAGCAGACTATTGGGGTTGAGACTGCTACGATTATTGAGATCGGGGATTCAGGGGGCCAGTTGACGGGCGTGGACCTTGTGAATGCTAATGAGGTGGTTGTGTTTTGGAAGTCACATTAGAAATGAGAAATATCCAGAAATATTCAAACATTCAGTCAGGATCTCATGAAGTTGTTTCATGCGTGATTCATTTTCAGTGACAATGCGTGACTGGGTGCTTCAGGTACAATTTGGCTTTACCAGTAAAATATATCATGTGCTTTGCAGCCCAGCAGCTTCTCCCTTTTCGAATCCTCGAGCTCGAACAACACATTCAACGAATAGACTCTGCAGACAAAATGAAGCTCCAACTTGTCTTCTTCGTGATCACGATCCTCCCAATCATATCCAAGAGCCCTCGCCGACTTTGTCACTTCTCTCGCGTCAATACCTGGGTTTCCGGTCTGGTTGAATACCTACTCAGCCTCAGCCTGGGCAAGAAACCAGCTTTTCGCCCAGCATTGTACAAACACGACGACAAGTACTGCAAAAACTGCTACTACGACCAGTACTAAAAATATCGCCACAAGCGCTGCTAAGAACGTCACCGCTACTACAGATGCTACCAAAAGCAGCAGCATATCATGCCTCACTGCAATACCCGCAGATCAAGAGCTTGCTCGCAAACTAGAGGGTCTGGTCGTTCCGATGGTGATTGTGCTTGTAATTGCCGTTCTCACAATTATTATTTGCGAGGGGATGTCTTGCAAGCAGAGACGTGTGTTGCGGAGAGAAGCTGAGGGCGCCGCAGACAATGTAGAGTTGCAAGAACTATAAGGCCTGCACTTCAAATGGGTTGCCGGACCATAACTAAGAAATTGAAAGCTAACTAGAAGTTTGCAATTGGGATTCTAATACTATAATCCTAATTAGTTGTCACGACGAAAAGCTGGACTAACGTGATTCACACTGAGAGAACTAATGAGTGGCTCCGGGTGCACTGTGTTTTGTTTGGATGAACTTGTCAGGTATTCTTCAAAATATTTGCATCATTTGCAATTTCCAATATCACTCTTTCATGATAAGTCGAAGTCTTAGCGTGTCAAACATTTTGCCAAGAAACTCAGTCAAGTTCTTGAGGAAGGAAACTCATCGAAGCCCGAACCAGAGCCCACAAAAGAGAATTTTCCAATTCAGCGACCAACTCAAAAGTGTCTATCAGTAGCTGCTTCAACGGCCTCAATTCATCAGTTCCATCTCCAACTCTGTCAATTAAGAATCTCTGCAGCGCAGCTTCACCAGCTTGTACCCTACAGTCAATATCAACCTCACTTCAAAACCTTGATCCGAGACTTCGAAAGAAAGGCCAATTACCAACGACCGCCAAGATGAAGCTCCAGCTTCTCATTCTGGTGCTTATCGTGTTCATCCTGAACGCATACGCTCCAGTCCTCGCCAACCCCGCCGAGCTCTCAACCTTTTCGACGAGCATTTCCCCGAGTACTCCAGTCTTCACTCCACCTACCTATGCTCCGCTCGTTGGTAGAGAATCTGCAGATGGCAGCGGCAAAAGCAATTTACACATTGACGACGAGCCCACGCCGTCGCCTTCCCCAAAGCCGCCATCCAAGGGTCTCAAGAAATTCGAGAAAGTCATGCTGATTATTCTGTGTATCGTCATTCTGGTTGTTGTACTCGTTTGCTACTGTGTTTGGAAGCATAGGAAGGGCCTCGCGGTGCGCTTCGCACAGGTGGCTATGCATGCCGCTATTTGAGGTTTGAGGTTGGAAATCTGATAATTGAGAATGAAAGTCTTGTAATTGATATGAGAAGCACTTCACTTAATTGGTCTGCTAGTCTTGGAGGTTATGGACACTCTGGAGGCACAGTGGGGTATGGTCGGCTTCATCTGATGGATATGGAAGTCACACCATAGCATGAATCTACGCGTTGAACTAAAATAGCTTCTCAAAACAAGTATTGTGCATGTAACTGTAAAGCATTGTGATTGTCTCCAGTGGAGTTAAGATGAAGTTGTATTATTTAATCCACAGGGTTTCTCCCTCTGCCCAGAGTTTCCTTTCCATTGCAACAACATCGGAAAGACCAAGCAATCCTTCAAATTGTTTACTACAAGCCTCAACTGTGAAGATCAGCAATTCTTCAACTAACACCTTCAATCACTTAGCTTCAGAAGAAGATACCTTCGCCAACATGAAGCTCCAACTCCTGGTCGTCCTTTCCGCGTTCTCAGCACTCTCTCTACAAAGCCCACTCCCACAAACAACGGCCGCGTTGTCTTCTGCCACTGATCTCCCAATCAGTGCCCCCAGCGAAGTAACACCGACACCCATCAAGCTCTTCGGTGACGAGACACAAGGCGGTTCCATGGCTTCATCCTTCAGCTCAGATCTCAGTTCCGCAATTGCTAATCCAGGCCAATTCATGCAGACCCACCATTGGGTGATCCCTGCTCTTCTTGTAGTTCTCGCCTTGTTCATTGGTGTTCTCATTTGGGGCTACAAGAGACGCCAGGCCAAACGCGAGGAGGAGGAGTACGACGATCAGGATGATGGTGGTAAACAGGGCTCTAATAGTAAGCTGTAATTTATTTCTCAACATGGAATGACCGCTGATTTATTTTAGACAACTATGGAGGCGGTCAAGGCCAAGGATATGGTGGAGGCCAGGGTCAAGGTTACGGGGGTGATCAAGGACAAGGCTATGTCGGTGGTCAGACACAGGGCTATGCTCGTAACAATGGTGCGGGCGGAAGGGGAGCTGGAGGCGGAGGAAAGAAAATTGATGAAAAAGAGGCCGAAGGCGAAGAAAGTGAGGAGGGCGAGGAATGAGCGGATTGAGTTGATTGTGGGGTTTATTATAGGGTCAGGGCTGCATTCTTGTCGGTTGATTGTGCGTTATCGGGAACGTCATGGAATCGGGTCAGTAGGAAATCTTGGGCTGGTTGATTGGCTTGCGCATTGTCGTTGGCGTGGTGTAAATTTTGTAGCGGCAAGGCTTTACTTGCTAACGTTGG
>Ga0302140_10006169_pt1 | contig 15063 bp, 17 predicted proteins | sample I_Bog_E1_1_FD_202095 | JGI IMG/M metagenome (GOLD analysis project Ga0302140, IMG submission 202095) | Peat permafrost microbial communities from Stordalen Mire near Abisko, Sweden - I_Bog_E1_1 | ecosystem: Environmental > Terrestrial > Soil > Wetlands > Peat | place: Sweden: Abisko, Stordalen...
ATTTTGGCGAGCGCTTTGGCAACGCCTCGTCGATCCACCATCACGGGCAGGAAACCCGCGCCGCGGTCGAGCGTGCGCGCGATTCGGTGGCCGCGCTACTGGCCTGTCGAGCGTCGGAAATTGTCTTCACCAGCGGTGGAACCGAAGCCGACAATCTTGCCATTGCCGGACTGACCAGCGCCGGCGATCATATTATAACTTCGAGCATCGAACACCACGCCGTGTTGTTCGCCTGCAAGCGTCTCGAAGAAACCGGCTGCGACGTGACCTATCTTCCAGTCGATGGCCGCGGACTGATTGATCCTGAAGACGTGCGCCGCGCCCTACGGCCAAATACGAAGCTCATTTCCATCATGATGGCCAACAACGAAACCGGAGTGCTGCAGCCAGTCGAGGAAATTGGGAAGATTGCTGCCGATGCCGGCATCTATTTTCATACCGACGCTGTGCAGGCCGCGGGCAAAGTCGCAATCGATGTGAAGAGAATCGGCTGCCACGCGCTCTCGATTTCCGGCCATAAAATGCATGCGCCGCAAGGTGTAGGCGCCCTTTACGTGCGCAAGGGAACTAGGCTCCAGCCATTGTTTTACGGAGGCCGCCACGAACGCTCGCGCCGCGCTGGAACGGAAAATGTGCCGGGAATTGTCGCGTTGGGCAAAGCCGCGGAATTGGCGATGCAGTCCTTCGAGCATGGGGACAACAAGAAAGTGTCCACGCTGCGCGACCGCTTGCAGCAGGGAATTCTCGCTCAAGTGGATGAAGCTGGCGTCAACGGCGACGGCGCTCCGCGCGTGCCCAACACCTCAAACATCTATTTCGCTCACATCGAAGGTGAGTCGATGGTCATCTCTCTCGACCTCAAGGGCCTCGCCGTGTCTACAGGCGCTGCCTGTTCCTCGGGCGCGATTGAACCATCGCACGTGCTCATCGCCATGGGGTTGCGATCCGATCGCGCACGAGCCAGCATCCGCTTCAGCCTGGGGAAGCAGAACACCGCGGAAGACATCGACCTGGCGCTCGCCTTGGTGCCGGAAACGGTGGCGCGGCTGCGGGAGTTGAGCCCGGTCTACAGAACCGTCGGTTCCAAATGACGGTCTTGCGATTTGAGCAACCGAGACCAGAATCGGCAGTTCCGCGATGCGGTGCGTGAAATAGAGCGCATTCTCGGCCGCCGCCTTACAGATATTGAATGGGACCGTCTGCATAGGAAGTCTCGGGGATGGGCTTCAGCTTTGACACTATAGTCCAGACCGGCCAGGATATGTTTAGATAGACTCGATATGAAGACCGAAACGGCTGAAATCCGTCAGTACTTCCAACCCGTATTTGGAATCCGGCCTTGGCGGGTCAAACTCGGGGTGGGCAGTTTTCTGACGTTTGATTTCGGGCCACGCATCAGGGAGGATCGGCATTTTCATGGGAAGTGGCATCTTTGGATTTATTTATCCAATTGGGAACTCGTTCATGGCGGCCACCGTTTAGTCGACTCGGACGCGGACCGCAGGCGCATAGCGATCTGCACTCGACGGCTCGAGGGGATGCCGTTGACCGGGGTCGATTTTGATTCACGAACCCACAAAACAATATTCTCCTTCGACGATTTTCGTTTGCTGGTTTCACCCGCTGATTATTTACACGGCACCGATGATCGAGACAATTATTGGATGTTTTTTATGCCGGATAACGAGGTGTTAGCCGCAGGCCCGTCCGGAATTTGCCTGGAACGGGCAAGCGATCAGCATTCTTCGGTTGATCGAAGAACGCAAGACGCAGAAACGGATGCGGTCGCCGCGCGGAGGCAGGTCAGGTTGGAGGACTAGGATTGTTCGAAGGCAAGACCATCGCGGTAGCCATGTCGGGCGGAGTCGATTCCTCCGCGGTTGCGGCCATGCTGCGCGCCGAGGGACACAACGTCATCGGCCTCACCATGCAGCTGTGGAATCAGCGGCGCTTGGCGGGACACGAGGGCATGCCCGAGCAAGTCACCGGGCGCTGCTGTTCGCTGGATGACGTCTATGACGCGCGCCGCGTCGCCGAGCACATTGGTATTCCATATTATGTGGTGAATCACGAAGAGCGCTTCGAGCGCGACGTGGTGCGGCCGTTTGTCGCGGAGTATCTTTCCGGGCGCACGCCGATTCCGTGCAGCCTGTGCAACAATCACCTCAAGTTCGATCAACTGCTCGTGGTCGCGCGGCAAATTGGCGCTGACTGCGTTGCGACCGGGCATTATGCTCGCGTGCAATATGACGAGGCGCGCGGACGCTGGCTGCTCCAACGTCCCGCCGACCGCAGCAAGGACCAGACCTACTTCCTCTTCGGCCTCACGCAGGATCAACTCAGCCGCACGCTGTTTCCGCTGGGCAATATGACCAAGCCGGAAGTTCGCGAACTGGCTCGCAAGCAGGGCCTTGCTCTGGCCGAGAAGCCGGATTCGCAGGAGATATGCTTCGTTCCCGGCGGCGACTACAAGCGCTTTATCGACGCCTATCTTGCCGAGAGCGGCGAAGCGTTGCCTGACACCGCGGGTGAACTTGTCACTGCGAATGGCGAAGTGATTGGCGAGCACAGCGGCATTCACAACTTTACCGTCGGCCAGCGCAAGGGACTCGGCGTTGCGACTGGATCGCCGCTGTACGTGATCCAGATCAACGGAGCCGACAAGCAAGTCGTCGTCGGCGGCGATGAACTTCTTTATTCGCGCACGCTGCGCGCCAAGCGTGTCAACCTAATCTCGGTCGACGATCTGCGCGAGCCGATGCGGGTTGCAGTGAAGGTTCGTCATCGTCACGAGGCTGCTCCAGCGGTGCTGGAGAAGGTTAGTGACGATCAGGTTCTTGTCACCTTTGATCAGCCGCAGCGCGCAATCACTCCGGGCCAGGCGGCGGTTTTCTACGACGATGACATCGTCGTGGGCGGAGCGTGGATTATCTAGATCAAGGCACGCGGCTGGGCCAAACTTCGGCCACGGCGAGCGCCACCGCGATTCCCACGGAAACTTCGACGAAGCGATGCGCAGCCACGATCCACGCGGCGCGATGGTATGCAATTAGCAAGATGATGCTCAGCGTGATTGCGGCAAAGCGGTAAGCGCCGCGCATGCGCAGCAGCGCGCAGAGCGCGCCGCATAGAAAAATCGCAAGCGCATACACCAATGTGTTGGAAGGAAAAAATGTTGCGACCAACGCGCCTACAACCGCGCCCAGAGCAGTTCCGGCGAAGCGCTGCCAGGCCACCGTTCTGGGGTCGATGGTGGACTGAATAATCACAATTGCCGAAATCGGCGCCCAGTAGGACTCAGGCAGTTTCAGCACGCGGGCCAGCAGCAGGGAAACTACAGCGGCGATTGTGGTTCGTACTGCGTCAAGAAGCGGGGCTAACATCTTGCTACGGTTTGTTGCCATAGTCATAGCGAGGTTATCCTTCCGCGGGCCTGTGGAAATCTGCCGCAAAAATATTTGCGAGGTCGGATTTTGAATTTGCTGGAGTGTGCAGATTCCTGCACAGTTGGTCGGTCTGAGAAGCAGTATCCCCCACCACCCCCCAATATCGCGAATCGGCGGTGGACATGCGGGTTTCCGCAATTGCAATTTGCACGCTAACGAGTTTGCTTCTTTTTTCCAATGGCTTCCGAGTAAAATCTTGACAGCAAAGCACTTAGCTCCAAGCCGGCCGACCCGTGAAAGCTGGTCCGCACTGCCTCCGCCTTGAGTATGTTCCTCTCATTCTGTGCGGGCCGCAAGGTCGGATGTCACAATGGGGCTGTGGATTTCTGAACCACATCTGGGGCTTCGAATGGCGTTCGAAACCATGACACTCGATGCTATGAACGTTAATACACGAGGGCGCGTGAGCAAGCAGTACGGAAGCGATGCGTTTGCAGCCATCCATGAAACCATGGAGGCTTGCGGAACGTTGATTTATAAAGGCGGTTGGGGGTTCTTCGTGCAAAGCGATTCGAGGAAAGGAGTGCCCGTTGTTCTCAGTTTCTGCTCCAGCCGGGCGGTGCAATCGCAGTTGCCGCAGGCCCAGGGTTCGGCGCCGTTTTGGTCGCGGCAGTTGCGGCGGTCTCAACAATTAAATCAGATAAACATCTCGTCCTGCGGCACGGGCCGGCGCGACTCGCGGTTGCTGCCGTTTCTGCGGCTGCGGTTGCCCAGCAGAAACTCGATGCCGGCGGTCACGCCTTGAATCAGGCCGGCCAATTGACGCACCGGCGAAACCACAGTTTTGTGCACCATGTCGGAGGTTTCTTCGACACGGTCAAGGGTGCGGGTAAGCAATTCGTCGCCACGAATAATTTGCAGGCGGGCGCGATCCACTACATCGCTGACGGTGGCGTCCATGCGCTCAACTTGGGAGCGTACCGAATGTGTGGTCTCAGTGAGATTGTCGGCAATCACGGTGAGCTTGGGACGGAGTTCGGCGAGCATGGCCTGCGCGGTTTCGAGCGTGGGGAGGGCCTTGGTCTTCACCTCTTCGGCCAGTGCTTCCAGGCGCGCGCTACTCTTGCGCATGGACAAGTACATGGCCGCGAGCAGGCCGGCCTGCAACAGCACGGCCGCTCCGGTCAAGGCGACGAACACAGTCGTAAGGTTTTCCATAGCACGCTCTCCGTGAGGCGAATGCCGGGACGACTACTGTCCGAGACGACGGATCGTCCCGACCTTCGCAACAATACGATCCGCCTCAAGGGTCCTTACAGGTTCTTGGGTGCTCCCGTTTCCGTCGTTGCCTCTTGATAGGCCTGCCGGCCAGCCTCATAGGCGGCGCGGAACTGGTCCTTCTGCTGGTTGACGACATCGCGGCCGCGATCGACCCACTCAGAAGCCTGGCTGCGGGCATCGCGGGCGCGGGTGCGAACATAGTCGCGGCCTTCTTCGGCGCGGGCGCGCAGGGCGTCCCGCGTCTCATTGCCCGAGCGCGGTGCGTACAGTACTCCGACCACGGCGCCCAGCCCTAAACCAGCCAAAAACCAAACGAAACTGCTGCTATCACGATCTGACATAACACAAACCTCCCGGCGATCAGTGCCGATAATCGGATGTTAGCACCCGCATGAGGGAAATACAATTACAGCAAAACCCGCGAGCGGCGCGAGGAAAGACTGAAGCGCTGGAATCGCCAACGGGCGGGAATCTTATTTCTGCGCCGGAGGAGTTGCCGGCGCCTGCGCCGGAGCCGCGGGTTGCGTTTTCACGGGCGCCGATTTCACTCCCTGCAACACCGAACTGGAACTGGCGGAGCCATGCCGGATGGCGTTGATGGACAGGGTGACCGAGGTCAGCATGAAGAGAATCGCCGAAATCGTAGTTGCGTGGGAGAGCGTAGTGGCTGCGCCGCGCGGGCCGAATGCGGCCTGGCTGCCTTGCCCGCCAAATGCGGCTGAGATGTCACCCGCCTTGCCGCTTTGCAGCAGGACGACAATGATCAGAAACAGGCAAACGATCACGTGGACAATGGTGACAAGAATAATGAGCATGGAATCAAAAACTCCTAGATAGTCAGAATTCCAACCCTTCAGAAACCGAGCCATCGGTGCGGAAGCGGGATTTGGACTCCACCGTTAGTCTGACATCGTTGCGTTCTCCCCGTCAAGGGTCCGCTCCGTGGGCGCGCGCCGCATGGCGAGTTGTGGGGGGCGTGCTTTGGCGGCGCGATACTACCCTCGTCTTCAGGCTGGCTGTGCTTTGGCTTTCTCGGTCTCGTCGGCCGTGGGCAAGACTACTACCGTAAACCAATATTCCGTGATGGCCCGAACTACCTTCAGGAACTGTTCGAAGTCAACCGGTTTCACGATGTAAGAACTACACCGCATCTTGTACATTTTCAGGACCTCTTCCGCTTGCTCCGAGGTGGTCAGGATCACGACCGGCAGGCCCTTCAGGCTCTCCTCTTTCAGCATCTCAGCCAACACCTGCTCCCCACTCATCTTCGGCATATTCAAGTCTAGAAGTATCAGATCCGGCGTGGGAGCGTCGGCGTACTTACCCTGCTTGCGCAAGAACGCCATGCATTCCTCACCGTTCCCCACACGGTGCAGGTTGACCAGCAATTTGGCCCGTTTAAAGCCCTGGCGGGTGAGTTCCACATCGTTGTCGTTGTCTTCGGCGAGCAGGATCTCTGCCGCCCGGCCATCAGTTAGTTGGGTGTGCATTGGTTAGTTCCGTCCCTTCAGGAATGGTGAAACGAAATATACTTCCATGGCCGGGCTCCGATTCCACCCAAATTCTGCCCCCGTGACGATTGACCACTCGCCGGCAAACTGCCAGTCCGATGCCGGTGCCGGGATACTCTTTTTGATCGTGCAACCTCTTGAATATCTCAAAGATCTGTTCGTGATACTTGGGGTCGATGCCAATCCCGTTGTCGCGGACCGAAAAGATCCATTCCTTTCCGCTGGGTTCGGCGGATAGATGGATGCGTGGCGGCTGGTCGCCGCGGTAGGTAAGCCCGTTGCCAATCAGGTTCTGCACCAACTGTACCAACTGCGAGCGGTCCCCCGTGATCTCGGGCAACGGCCCGCAGGTAATCTGGGCCCCGGAATCGTGTATGGAGGAATCCAGCAACGTGAGCGCGTCGTTGACGACATCGGGGAACGGGATTCGGGTGAAGGGCCGGGAGCGCGCATCCACTCGCGAATAGGAGAGCAAGTCGCGAATTAACGTTTGCATCTGCTCGATCGACTGCACTGTCCGCCGAATCCAGTCCCGCGCTTGCTCGTCCAGCTTGCCTTCGTATTCCAACTGCAGTAGCTGGACGAATCCACTGATACTGCGCAACGGGGATTGCAGATCGTGGGAGGCGACATAGGCGAATTGCTTCAACTCCAGGTTGCTTTGCCCCAAAACTTGATTGGCCACCGCAAGTTCCTTCGTGCGCTCTTCGACGCGCCGTTCAAGCTCGGCGTTGTCCTCCTCGGATTTCTTGCGCACACTGATGTTGCGAATCGCCGCCGTCACCAGAATTCCTTCGGCGCTCTCCAGCGGACTTAGCATGATCTCGATCGGAAACTCACTCCCGTCCTTCCGCCGTCCCAAGAGCTCGATCCCCATACCGATCTGCTGCGCCAGCGCGTCGGCCACGCTTCGGGTGGCGTCCGCAATCAGCCGTTCCGCGAAACCTTCAGGAATGATGTTCTTCACCTTCTGCCCGACCAGTTGGTCGCGGCTGTAGCCGAACTGTTTCTCCGCTTGAACGTTCACCAGCACGATCTCCCCGCCTTGGTTTACCACCACCATCGCATCCGGCGCGGCCTCCAACAGTCCGCGGTACCGGCCCTCCATCTGCACCAGGTGCTCTTCCGCAGCCTTGCGCACGCTGATGTCGCGGATCGCCGCCGTTACCAGAATCCCTTCGGCGCTCTCCAGCGGGCTCAGCATGATCTCAATCGGAAATTCGCTGCCGTCCTTGCGTCGCCCAGAGAGTTCGAGTCCGGTACCGATCTGCTGCGCCAGCGCATCCGCCGTGCTCCGCGTCGCATCCGCGATCAGCCGTTCCGCAAAGCCGTCGGGAATAATGTTTTTCACCCTCTGCCCGACCAGTTCGTCGCGGCTGTAGCCGAACTGTTTCTCCGCTTGCACGTTCAGCAGAACGATCTCCCCCCGCTGGTTCACCACCACCATCGCGTCCGGCGCCGCTTCCAACAGTCCTCGATACCTCGCGTCCGACGCTGTTTCCTCGCTGAGATCGTGACTGAACTCGGAAAATCCGCGCAGCTTCCCCTCCGTGTCGCGCAACGCCGCGAAGGCCAGACTCGACAAAAACCGCGAGCCATCTTTCCGCACGCGCATGCCTCGTTCTTCGTGCCGGCCGCAGGCCGCTGTCATGCGGAGTACCTCCCCCGGCCTGCCACGCTCGATGTCTTCCGCAGGGAAGAAGCAGGCAAAGTTTTGACCGATGATCTGCTCGGCCGTGTAACCCTTGATTCGTTCGGCGCCAGCATTCCAACTCACAACCTGGCCTTGCGGGTCCATCATGAAAATGGCGTAGTCCCGGACTCCATCCAGCAGCATCCGGTATCCTTCTTCACTTTCTCGCAGCGCGGTCTCCGTAACCCGGCGCCTATCCTCCATCTGCGCCAGATGCTTTTCCGCTGCCTTGCGCGCGCCGATGCCGCGGATCGCCGCCGTCACCAGAATCCCTTCGGCGCTCTCCAGCGGGCTCAGCATAATTTCAATCGGAAAGTCGCTGCCATCCTTCCGTCGGCCCACTAGCTCAATCCCCATGCCGATCTGCTGCGCCAACGCTTCCGCCGTGCTTCGGGTGGCGTCCGCGATCAGCCGCTCGGCAAACCCCTCGGGAATGATGTTCTTTACTTTCTGACCGACCAGTTCATCGCGACGGTACCCAAACTGTTTCTCCGCCTGAACGTTCACCAAAACGATCTCCCCACCCTGGTTCACCACCACCATTGCGTCCGGAGCCGCCTCCAACAATCCTCGATACCTCGCGTCCGATTCTCTACTCTCGCTAAGGGCGCGGCTCTTCTTGCCATTAGCTGCCCTGCTCCCAAGGACTCCATTAACTTTCGCACGCATCCACCATCTATCGGCTTTAGACTCATCGAACTTCACTTGGTCGCTGACCAGGGAGGCACGACCACGGTCACAGCGACAGCCACTATCCCAGGATTTCCACAGCCTGATTGTGACATCTGACCTTGCGCGTCATTGCAAATTCGTTCATGATTGCCCCTGCAAAGGCAGTAACAAGCAGTTCTTTGAAAACTGAATATCGCTTGGCTAAGCCATTCCCCTTCAAGGTTTTGCGGCCAACTCAGGCAGTTTTCAGTCCCGACAGAAATAGCGTCACTGATTCTAAATGACTTACAGGATGCCGATGCACCTAACTCCCGCGTCCGCAATATTTTACGGGCAAGTTATTTAGAATCAATATTTTAGTTGGACTCAGACTGGATATGATCATCGCAAGTCATTGATTCTAAGGAATTAATCGGATTCTGTCCGCAAATTTTTCTCACCCAATTAGCAGCTCAGCCAATCCTGGAAGGCACCAGCTTTGGGGACATACGCCCGACTGGGATTGCTTTTTTTTCGTGGCCGAGTCCCTTTTTGATATAGTTCCCCACTGACATGCCGACCCTAGCGCCCGAAGTGAATCCTCCCGCTTCAGTCCCACCTACGTCTCTAACCCGCAATCAGATTCGCGGCTTCTGGGCATCGTGGGGAGGATGGACCCTCGATGGCATGGATTCAGTGGTTTATGCACTCGTGTTAGTGCCGGCATTGCGAGAGTTGTTGCCCCACTCCGGCATCGCCGCCAACAAAGGCAACATCGGCTACTACGGATCTTTATCGTTCGCATTATTTCTAATCGGATGGGGACTCGCCTTTTTATGGGGACCAATCGGCGATAGGTTTGGCCGCGTGCGCACGCTGATGCTGACCATCGTCTGGTATTCGCTGTTCACATTCTTGAGCGCCTTCGTCACGACTGTCTGGCAACTCGCAATTCTGCGGCTGCTAGCGGGCATCGGCATCGGCGGAGAATGGGCTATGGGCGGCACATTCGTCGCCGAAGAGTGGCCCGAAAATCGCCGCCGCATGGGCGCCGGATTCATGCACACCGGCTACTACGTAGGATTTTTCCTAGCCGCGCTAGCCAACTACTACATCGGCAGCCACTATGGATGGCGCACCATGTTTATCGTAGCCGGACTGCCCGCGCTGCTGCTCGCCTGGGTTCGACACGGCGTTACAGAGCCGGCAGCGTGGAAGAAGAAAGAAAATGTAGTTCGGTCGTGGGCGGTTTGGCGTCCGTTCGCTGCGCTATTTTCGGCGGCCTTGCGCCGTCGCACGATTCTGAATGCGCTGCTGATGCTGGCTTCCATCTGCGGTCTGTGGGCTGGAACCGTCTACGTACCTGCGGCGATCACAGCACTCGCCGAAGCGGGAGGCCGCGTTGGTCCGCAAGCCGCGCAACTGGCTTCATGGGGAACCATGCTGGTTTCGCTCGCGACCATTCTTGGCTGCCTGGCGATGCCGTCGCTGGCGGAACGCCTCGGCCGCCGCGGCGCGCTGGCTCTTTTCTTCGTGCTGATGATGGTGTTCATCGCGCTAACCTTTGGCAAGATTTTTTATCTCGGATCGACCGCGCTGCCGTGGTTCTTCGTCTGCCTATTTTTCCTGGGATTGGGCGGTGCGAACTTCGCCGTCTACACGCTCTGGTTGCCCGAGCAATATCCCACGGAGTGCCGCGCGAGTGCTTTTGCCTTTGCCACTTCGTTCGCGCGATTTGGCGGAGCGGGAATCACCTTTCTCGTGGGCAGCGGTGTGCGGCATTTCGGGTCGCTGGGAACTCCGGTCGCGCTCACTTCGATTGCATTTGCTCTCGGACTGATTCTGATCCCGTTCGCCGCCGAGACCCGCGGACAGCGCCTTCCGACGTAGATTATCCGTCGCTATGCGCTCAGCGCTTGTTTGAATTCTTTCAGGAAAAACTGCACATTGTCTTCGGTCGCCAACGGTCCCATCACGCCGATGCGGAAGACTTTGCCCGCGAGCGGTCCGAAGCCGCCGGCGATTTCAATGCCTGGTCCGCTGATGAGTTGTTTGCGCACTTTGGCTTCATCAATACCATCGGGCACAACGACAGTATTCAGCGTGGCGATGCGATGTTCCGCGGGCACGTGCATCCGCAGGCCCATCGCTTCGATCCCTTTCACAAATTGCTGATTGCAGCGGCGATGACGTTCCCAGCGGTTCTCGATTCCTTCTTCGGCGATGACCAGCAGCGCTTCGCGGAGCGCGTAGAACATGGAAATCGGCGCGGTGTGATGATAGCGATGCGACACGGTCGAGTAGTCATGAATCAGTTTGAGGTCGAGATACCAGCTGCGCGAAGGCGTTGTGCGAGCGCGCAGAAATTCCATGGCGCGCGGCGACATCGCCATTGGAGATAAACCTGGAGGACAGCTCAATCCTTTTTGCGTGCAGCTGTAGGCGATGTCGATTCCGGTCTTGTCGAACTCAACCGGAACTCCGCCGAGCGAAGTCACGCAATCCGCGATTACAAGCGCGCCCGCTTCGTGCGCCGCGGCGCAGATTGCCTTGCCCGATTGCAACGCGCCCGTTGATGTTTCGGCGTGAACATACGCCACAACTTTCGGCTTCTCGCGCGCTATGAATTCTTTCGCCTCGTCGTCGGTGTAAGTTTCGCCCCACGCTTTTTCAAACCGGACTACGTTTGCTCCGTTGCGCTTCGCCATCTCGGTGAGGCGGTCGGAGAAATATCCGTTGGCGAAGACTGCGAGCTTCGTGCCGGAGTCAACGAAGTTCGCGATCGCGGCCTCCATGCCCGCGCTGCCGGTGCCGGAAATCACCAGCGTCGCGCCGTCGTTCGTGCCGTACGCAGTCTTCAGCAGCTGCTGAACGTCGCTCATCACTTGGATGAAATAAGGATCGAGATGTCCGACGATCGGCTTCGAGAGCGCTTCGTACACGCGCGGATGAACCATGCTCGGTCCGGGACCGAACAGGTAGCGGCGTGGCGGTGCCAGGGCAGGGAACTGAAGTGCTGCGGGCTGCGGATTTGCTTGTTCGATCTTTGTTTGTTCGATCTTCGTTTGTTCGATCGTGCTCATGATCCTCGATTCTCGATTGCGAGATAGTTCGATTTTACGGCACTGCGCGAAGCCTTGCCAGTTTCATGCCTGGAATCCAAAACCTTTACCACGGAGTGCACGGGGTTTCACGGGGTAGAACTTGCGCGTCCTCCACTTCTACTTCGTTGGCCACTGTCGCGCAGTTTCCGAATTAGCCTCCGCTCAAAAATAAATTTGCATGTTAGGCAGTTCGTGCGATACGCCTTGGTGCGCTGAAATTCTCCTCTCGATAGGCCCCCTACCCCCTGCTGTGATTGGAATCATCGAGTTAGCAAGAAATTCCTTGCAAAATCGGGAGCCTAAAGGAGTTAGATATCATAATCGGCAAAACAAAGGACTTAGGGGCGCGACTGCGTGGGCTCACACGACCGTCACGGCCTCGACTATGATTACGCGAATTAATTTTGGGCGCAAGGTCAGATGTCACAATGTGGGTGTGCAAAAGTTACGCGTCAACCCAAAGCCTTAACGGCGACGCTTTATTGTTTGAATGGATCGAACAAGCGATTATTTTTGATTCGAGGATATGTCACTATGACCGAGTGGTTTGCACGACCCGTTCTACACGTAGCGGATGTCGATGCTTCGCTTCTCTTTTACGTGAACCGGCTTGGTTTCACGAGCCCCTGGCGCTACGACGAAGGCGGGAGAGCGCGCGTTGCGCAGGTTGATCGGCAGGGGTGCGCGCTCATCCTGGCCGACACGTGGCCGGAGAAGATTGGCAAGGGTCTGATGTTCATTTCCCTGAACGTTGAACCGGCGACCAACGAGGCCGCGGTCGCTGCGTTGGATGCGCTGCGCGCGGAACTCGAGGCTAAGGGCGCTGTGGTCAAGGACGGTTCCTGGGGATACAAGCTTCTCGTGGTCGACGATCCCGACGGCAATCAGCTGTTCTTCAACTATCCGAGCGAGAGTGCATCCGGCAAGACTGCTGGAGATGAGGCGTGATCGTGCAGATGCCGCCAGCGTGGCTACGCCTGCAGAAGGCTCACGCTGCCTTTTGCTCTGGGGTCTATTGGCGAAATATCGCCTACAGTGACTGACTGGCGTCAAAACGTGTAATCGCCTGTAGCTGTTGAAAAATCGCCATAGCGCTCATTAACCCAAGGTCGAAACATGAAATCGCCTGATTGCGACAATAGGCAGAAGTTCTTGGCGTAAAAGTCGCCGCCAGCAGGGGAGTTGAGGAAGTCACCACATTCAAAACTGTTATCCGACTTCAAGTTTAGGCCACGTCCATGCATACCCGACGATGACTGACGTACTCACGATTTCTACGCAGGCAAAAAATACATAATACGAAGCTGGCTTCGCAACAAAAAGGGATACGACGACGGCCAAGGTATGGGCGACTCCCACGACGATATTTGCCCAGCGATTCGGTCGTTGCTTCAAGATGCGAGACAGGGGAATCATTACAATCGCAGTCTCCATTAACACCGCCGCTCCCAACATAAATCCGTGAGTCATCGGAACAGACCCGTTGTTCGGAACAGGGTCGAGGGCTGTAAAAACGAAGAAGGCAAGCTGACGCTATTCGAGCTGCTCAACGACGAAGTACAGCGAGATTTCACCGTCATGCGAGAGTTCTTGGCGCACGTTGTATTCTATTGGCGTCCCGCCTTGGCCTCAAACGTCCGCACTGCGCCCCCGTAAAAGTTATAGTCGTTGATCAATGGCCCTTTCCCGACGCCCTCCTGCTGCAGGACGAAAGACTCCAATTGCGGCCCGGCATCGTCCGTCCACCCCAGACTGTAAGTCCAGTCGGGAGATTTGCTGCTGGCCTGTGTCGTAGTCGCGTATGCGGTCACCCTGTAAAGACCATCCTCCGCAGGCGTGTAGATGGTCGTTTGCGGAATACCGGCGACCAAGTTAGGCAACTTCACGCTCGCCACGATCACAGGTGAGGTCAAGCCGCTCCCGGCAGCCTTGACGGTCTGACTACGTGATGTAAAAGCAAACGCTGCCAGCAAAAGAACTGCTACGCAAACCGATTTGTACATGGGTGTGCCTCCGGTTGGGAATTGTATTTCAGTCCGCAGAAGCAGGGCAGGGTGAAAGATTTTGCAAGCCTTAGCGCTTAGGGTTTGTCAAAGGCATAACTCCGAAAATTTTGCTTGACAATAACTAGTTACTTATATAAGTATTACGTTATGGAAAGTCTTGATGCTGCTTTTTCTGCTTTGGCCGACCCGACGCGTCGGGCGATTCTTGCGCGCCTTGCCAAGGGGGAAGCCACCGTCAATGAATTGGCAGAGCCGTTCGAGATGACGCAACCCGCAATCTCCCAGCACCTGAAGGTGCTCGAAGATGCGGGGCTGATCGTTCGCCGAGTCGAGGGTACGAAGCGGCCTCGCCGGCTCGCAAAAGCGGGTATTGTAGCGATGGATCAATGGCTGGCAATGTTGCGAAAAGCTCTTGAGACAAACTACGACCGGCTGGACGAAGTTCTGGCGGGCATGGAAAAACACAAACACAAAAAAGGAGAAACACGATGAGCGGAACAACGATGAGCGGAACAACGATGAGCAAGATGACGCTGAAGACCGAAGGAGATACCCACGTGATTGTGACCAGGCGCTTCGCTGCGCCTCCAGAAGCCTTGTACCGCGCCCATACCGATCCGAAATTAATCCAGAAATGGCTGCTTGGGCCGGAAGGTTGGACGATGCCGGTCTGCATCAACGAGGCCAAGCCCGGCGGCAAGATCCGTTACGAATGGACGAATGGCAAAGGCGCTGGATTTCACATCACTGGCGAATACCTGGAGTTGGAGCCTTATCACAGAATCGTACATGTCGAGCGCATGCACCTGCCGGATCCCACGCCAGACAACCATATTGAAGCGCGATTTGAAGCCGACGGCGCAGGAACGCTGATGACCATGCGAATGACGCTGCCCGATGGTAAGACGCGGGCGGCGATGCTTGCGACAGGTATGGAACATGGAATGGAAGCGAGCTACGTGCGACTAGAAGGGATGCTCTAGCCTTACCAGCCAGGGAAGTTCTGTTTTAACCAAGCTGTCATTTCGAGCGGAGCGGAATTGCCCGTCTTCACGGGCAATTCCGCGGAGTCGAGAAACCTGCTTTGCGCGGCATGTGGACTTAATCAGCGTTTCCCCATGGAGCAATGTCAAGCCCGAATAAAGGAGGTTCAGCATGATTTACAAAATATTGGGCAGTATCACCTTGATGTTGGCCCTGTTGGTGCTTGGTGCATGGAACTTCCACACGACCGTCCGCACGGAACGTACCTTCAACGCCTCCGTAGCGGACGTATGGAGGATTTGGAACGATACGGACTCTATTAAGAAGTGGTGGGGGCCGAAGGGCTATAGAGACCGCGTGAGAACGCTTTCAGGCGCGATTTCTTAGCCGATTGTTGCTATGTTGACTGGCCCGGACTGGCGACTGGCCAGCAGCCGGGTCAGGTTG
>Ga0302140_10006171_pt1 | contig 15061 bp, 5 predicted proteins | sample I_Bog_E1_1_FD_202095 | JGI IMG/M metagenome (GOLD analysis project Ga0302140, IMG submission 202095) | Peat permafrost microbial communities from Stordalen Mire near Abisko, Sweden - I_Bog_E1_1 | ecosystem: Environmental > Terrestrial > Soil > Wetlands > Peat | place: Sweden: Abisko, Stordalen...
TGGCTGGTCAGAGCCTCTCCAACAGTGAGAGCGGCTGGCGGAGCGGGGACCGGCGCCCCGGCAACCGCCAGGTTCACCGCCACCACAGACGTGCCATCGGCGTGGTCAAATTCCAGCCGCAGCTTCGTGGCGCCGACCGGGGCGGGGAAGGACGCTGCGACCGATTGCCCGGGAGGACAAGCTAGATGCTGCACGCCGTGTTTTAGAGTTTTTGCGCCCTTATAAACCGTCCATTTGCAAGCCAGCTCGTTAAGGTCGGTGAACGCGTAGCGATTCGCAATCGGTTCGGTGAAGATTCCCTGAGAAACCGGGAGCGGGCGCACGCCCAACCCGACGGGACTATAAACCTGCTTGACGATCCACCATTCGGGTTTGGGAACCCGATAGGCAGTGACGATTCCCTTGTCATTCTCCTGCCTCAGATTGTCCGGTCCCCACGGGCCGGCGTGCGGCGCCGGCGCATTCTTGTCCGCAATACCCTGATTTTGCCATTCCCAGATGAACGACCCAAAAATCGTCGGCGCGGTCCAGACTTTGTTCCAAACACCGCCCAGCGCCTCCGACCATAAATCGTGGGTGCCCGGGTCGTAGTTTTCCGTCTCCGGCTGCCAGAAAATGTGCGGGTTTTCGGAGAAGTTCGCCGGCCGGTTGTGTTTGATCAGGTCATCCACGGTGCCCGGATCCGGATAATGATCGTCCTGCCAAAGCTGCCCCTTCACATCGTGCGGACTCAGGCAGGAAACGAATGCGGGACGCGTGGGGTCGGTGGCTTTGACCAGATTTATGACGTCCTGCGAATCCTGGCCCATGGCATTTTCATTGCCAATGCTCCACGCCAGCACGCATGGCCGGTTCTTATCCCGCGCCAATGTTTCCGTGGCCCGTTGCAAAAGATAGGGAGCGTAGGCCGGGTCCTTGACGTGGTCGCCAATCCAGCAGTAAGGAATTTCGTCCAGAATATAGATGCCCTTTTCTTCGCAGAGCTCCAGAAAACGCTGCGCATGATTGTAATGGCTGGTGCGCACGGCGTTGATGTTCGCCGCCTTCATCAGGGTCAGATCCCGTTCCCAATTCGCTTCGGTCAGCGCAAAACCCTTGTCCGCCCAATAGTCGTGCCGGCAGGTGCCGGTGCATTTGATGGGACGGCCGTTCCAGAGGAGCACATTATTTTTGAAGTCGATTTGCTTGAATCCAAACCGCTGTTCCACCCGTTCAATATTTTTCCCCGCGCAGGCAACCTGCATGACGAGATAGTAAAGATTGGGCTTTTCGGCCGACCAGAGCGCCGGGGCCATTACCGGCGCGGTCATCGTAATCGTGGCGGTGCCATTGGTGCCAATGTTCCCCTGCCCGGAGATTTCCACCCCTGTTTTGTTCTGTGTTTTCGCTTCGATCAGCTCACCAGTGATCGCGACCGCTTCTCCGGGCGTGCCCGCCACTTGCACCTCCGCCTTCAGTGTGGCCGTCCGGTAATCCGGAGCCAGCGGCGTCTGTACCGTGATGTCAGCGACGTGGGTTTCCGGAACCGCGATCAGCGAAGTGTCGCGGTAAATCCCGCCCATGCACTGGAAGTCGCCGGTCTCGCAGTCGTAAGATGGAACGTGCTTGGAAACGCGCACGGCAAACAAGTTGAGCTGCCCCGGTTTGACCAGTCCAGTCAAATCAATGTTCCAGGCGGTGTAGCCGCTTTCGTGGTAGCCGGCCTTTTCACCGTTGATGAATACTTCCGCGCCATCCAGCGCTCCGTCGAAATGCCAGAAGATCTTCCGGCCAGCCCAGGATCCCGGGACCTTAACCCATTTCCGATATTGGCCAACCGTGTTATCCACGGAGTCATACGTCGGCACGGAATAACCATATATTTCCCAATTAGATGGCACAGGCAGCTTGTCCCACGCCCGATCATTGAAGCAGAGGGAGGCGAACTCATCCCGGGCAACCCCGGAGGGAACTGGCGTCTGCTCAACGGCCGGCCGCCAAACTGTATCCTGACCACCTTGGGAAATATGAATTTCGAACTCACGGAGGGAGGCCCAGGAATCTCCCGATTGCCCCAATACGGTAATCCTGACACAACGCACCTCCGCCGGGGTCACGGTCAGCGGGCCGTCGCCGCCCCCCGGAGCAGCCGAGGCATCCGCCAGCGTCACCCATTTGCCCCCGGTATCTTTGCCTTCAATCCGGCACTGGTAGCCGCCCGCCGGCTTCTCCCAGACAAGCTTGACGCCGGTAACCAACTGAACCTTGCCTAAATCCGCCTGCAGCCATTGGGGAAAACTATCATCGCTCGCGCACCAGCGCGTTTCATTGGTGCCATCAAAGGCGTTTTCCGGCGGGTTCCTCTCTTCGTTGCTCGAGGCGGTGATTCCCATTTTACCCGCGGCGGACGGTACAAACTCCCCATTGGTGATGCTCCCGTGGGTCAGGGCGAACTTCCAGATGCCGGTCATCGGCAGGTTCCACGGATTTTTCGAACGCAATACGTCCGGAGAAACGGGCCTTGCCGATGGCAATGGCAGCGGCAAAGCGGCCGGCGAAACCCGCCCGACGTCTTGCGCCATCGAGAAATTCGCCAGATTCATCGCGAAAATGGCCATGCAAACGACGAGTGTTTTTTTCATATTTGATTCCATTTGAAACCGTCTCCCACCCATTGGCTTGCCAGTCCGCTCGTCAGATCCTGCGGTGGAACTTGGTTGGCCATAAACACGAACAGAAGCAAAATCAAAAAGTTCCCGCGGATTGGAAAAACGTGCTGCCACTCCATGTGCCATAAATCATTCATTATAACTATTTATTCCATCCGGCCATCCACCAGAAAACGCCGCTGACCCTCGCGCCAGGCCAGACTTTACTGCGGGTGTGATGCTGATCTTAGTGGGAAAATCCGCATTCACAAACAAAAATCATGATTCGCTCGCAACAAGGCGGGGGAGATGACGGCGGACCACGGGAAGCCTGGCATAGCCAGGCTCCGAGCTCGCATTTAGATCGGCCCAACCCGGACCGGGCAAAGAGAATTCCCCAAAACCATTTTCACCATTCAACCCTCGAACCGAATCAGGTCGCCCCACCATCGCCAACCAGCGGATCCCCTCGCCCCTCAACGGGGAGAGACTTCCCGAAACGAGACAAATCCAAAAAGGAAGGGCCGGATTGCTCCGGCCCTTCCAGGGAGGCCATTTTAATCCCGCCAAAACTTTATTGCACCTTAACCCGGAAGAACTGGGTTCCCACGGGGTTGGTGACGGAGAATGGCGACGTGGCGGGGCTTGGCGTCCAAGGTCCAAACAGGTTGGTTGCTTGGAGTAATGTCCCCTGGGGCCAGCTTAACTGAACGCCTGTCGGCGTTCTCTGAAGGTTCAGCGTCACCACCGGCGGCGCCGCAATACCGTTAAATAGATTGGTGATTGCAGAACCCGAAAGGGCGCTCTTGAATATGCTGACCTCGTCAATCACGCCAGCATAATACCGGCCGCTAATAACCCGGTCCGAACCGATATAACCCGTTTCATTCAACGAAATCGGTCCCCGGGCAATCGCATCGCTGTAAACCTGCCAGCCTCCGTTGGTGGCCAGATAAAAGGTCGCGCCGTTGGGGGTGATAACCATGGCGACATACGACCATTGATTGAGTGGCGGCACCATCAGCGTTGGGGTTACGGTGTTGTTGTACAATATACTCAGGCCGGTGGTCCCACCATACAGCCGCAGGGCGGTGTTGGCCGGAGCGTTGAAGCTTACGATACCCTCTCGATCAGCCGGGTAAGCACTCGGGTTGATCCAAGCTGAAATCGTAAGGTTGCTCACCGATTCGGAAGGCGGGGTCAAGGCGGGAAAAGTCACTACCGACGCGTTGCCGTCAAACTGCACCGCCGTATTGCCAGCCTCGAAAATGGGAAATCCGTTCACCGGACGGGGGCCGGCAACACCTAAGACACACGTCGGATCGTAAATGCCGTTGAAGCCGCCCGCATAATCATAGGCAATCGTGCCTGCGGTCTCGTTCAGACGCCAGAACGCGCACGGGCCGTCCGCAAGAACGGACAATTCGCTGGAGTTCGTTGGTTCTAAAACTGTGACTACCGTGGGCGGCGCGCTGGTTATCGAGCCGGCTGGATTTGTGTTGATGAATGTGTAATTTCCCGCATCAGAAATAGCGAGGTCATTGATGGTTAGAACCGTGGTGGCGCTGCCGGAAACGCGGGCGCCATCAACCAGATTAGTGCCGTTCGCCTGCCACTGATAACTTCCGGGCGACGCGCCGACCGGAATCGAGATTCTCTCTCCGACGTAGCGGGTGAATGCGGCCGGTGGCTCGGCAGTAATCGCGGGCAGCCCAAACGTTACGATGTTTGCCAACGGGGCGCCGCTGGTATTGTAGTAGTTGGTGCCATTAACGCTGTTATAGGAATAAACGGAGAAATAAACGCTCGCGATGGGCAGATTCGACACGAGAACCGAATTACCCGATCCCGCGTAAACCACAACGTTTGAAGCCCCCAGGTTTTGCCCCATGGTAATATCGTTGCTCGCGGTGAGGGAGTAGTCATCGCCATCAGAAGGCTGCCGCGTGATCGGCGAAAAGGGCCGCGCAATAACGATGCTGCCGGAACTGCCCACTCCCGGCGTCCACCGGGCCGAAACCTGCCCGATACTGGCGCTGCTGAGAGTTAAACCAGTGGGTGCCGCGGCCGCGTTGACACTGTTGGTGATTCCGCCCGGTGTCGTTAGAACAAGGTTGGCAAACTTTGTGAAGGCAACATTGGCCGTAAACGTTTGGTCCACCAGGCCGACTTGCAGCACGACTCCGGCGAGTTCCGGATGGTCCTCACTGGCGACCAACGTCCATGGATCCAATGCATGCACTTTTTGGTAGAAGCTAAACGTATTCGTCTGGCGTTGAATCATTATGAATGGTTCCGCCGGAACCGGCTGCTGGAACACCTCGGCGTAAGCGCCGCCCAGCATCCTCCGGGAGAAATTGCCGATCGAATATTCATTAAATGACACCCATTGCATGAATTCCTCGGCGTAATTGAAAGTAAAAGGAGCCCGCACCATGATTCCAGGCATATGGTAAGCATTCGTGGCATTGCTCGAATCAAAACTTGCAATTTGAACCGCCATGCTGAAGTCTCCGCTGACGTGGCGATAAAGGAAGAAACCCGAGTCCGCACCGGAGGCAAAACCGGAATCGTGCGTTCCCACCGTCAAGCGCCCGGCCTGGGTGATCCCCGCATCAGCCACCAGTGTAGTGGTGGGTCCTTCTGCGACTTCACCCACGCTCGTGTCCACATCATTTGTGCCCAGTAACAGCCCGCTCCAATAAGAATCCGCAATTCCTTGAGTGAGGTAGTCGTGCGCGACACTAAAATCATCCGTGACGGGAAGTTTGACGACCGTCAAATTGCTGGAGGTCGAAAAAGTCTGATATTGCGCAGTGATTGCCACCGTGCCGGCCGACAGGCCGGAAACCAGCCCGGCCGCGTTCACCAGCGCGGCATTGGTATTGGCGGAACTGTAGGTCGCAGTTCCCGTGATGTCAATCGAACTGCCATTGTCAAAATTAAGCGACACCTGCGCCTGAATCGAATCGTCCACCGCCACCGCGTTCGTCGCACCGTATGAAATGGCGATGCCAACCGGGGTTCCGTTAGGAACCACGGTGGCGACCGGCGTATTTGTCAGGGCGTACACGGTGGAGGCGCCCGAGCCCGAATAGGCATACACCGCCACCGTGTATGCAGTATAGGGAATGATATTCGTCACGGTGATACCCGTGGCGGCGCCGACATACACAACATAGTTGGATTCACCCAAAGTATCGCCGTTTCCGAGCGTCGTGTTACCCGTGTAAGTGATGCCATCCAGCGGCTGCCGGGTAATCGGGAGCGCGGCGCGTACCACCACAACACTGCCGGCACTGCCAGCGCCCGGCGTCCACGAAGCCTGAAAATTATTGATGCCCGGATTTAAGGTGAGGCTGGTCGCTTGCGTGGGGGGCGCCACCGCGTCAACCCCGGGTCCAGTAATGCTGAAACTCTTAAACTGAGCGGAACATACATTTGCGGAATACGTGGAGTCAAACACACCCGCCTGCACGCTGTTTGCCAGATCGGTGCGGGCAGATTGATACAATTGGTCCCAGTTGACACCGTCAGCCGAGGCAAAGGCGGTCAAGACCCCGGCCACCCGCGTGATCTTTATCCAATGGCGCCACGTCGCCGGGTCGGTTTCCACATAGCTCGGTCCGCTGTAGGTTGTTTCCGCGCTCGCTCCATTCACGGTGTCACGTATGTCGAATTCAAATCCATATTCGGCGAAAAGGGCGACATAGATCCAGTTATTTGTCAAAACCGCGTCCCGAACCAGCAACCCGGCAAAGTTGTAATTGATTTGCGCAAGGTTGGCGTAAACGACGTTGGTAAAATCGCCCGTCACGGTTTTCCAAAGAAACGGACCATCGCCTCCGTCGACCTGATATCCACCGCTGTTGGTGATGGTCAAGGTTGCCGGAGCGCTAATGTTCGCATCCCAAACCGAAACCGTGCCCGGATCCACCAGCCCGTCGCTGACGCCGCTCCAAGCAGTGCCCGCCACACCCTGGGTCACATAATTGTGATTGGAACTGAAATTATCGGCAAACACCTGCGCTTTAGCCGCCGACATGAGGGCAAAATAATACAAGGCTATCAATAGGCTAAAACAACTGATCGTTTTTACTTTCATGTTGGGTTTTGTTTTTTTAGGGTTGGTTTTTGGCGGAGTATTCGGAAATAGTTTTCAGTTTGGGCTTTCGTTGGGCTTACCACCAGAAAGTGGGGCTAGTGCCACCAACGTCGGTCCGGGGAACCATCGGCGCAAATTTACGCCATTCGACGTGCCCGTCCAACATGCTAAGATTGCCGCCCGCGGGAGTGTTGTTTGAATTCAAATGGCTGGTTCTATGGCCGCTCCAGCCCGGCGCCGAGTAGCCTCCCTCGATATGAGTCCACTGGTAATGCCCCTCCAGCCTGACATTGTTCTGGCTGGGCAAGGATATCACCACGTCCGCCAACAAAACCCGATCCGTAACCGGGACCGATCCCAATGTGGGAATCGCTTGGCCGGTCATCGTTGGATTCTGATTGGTCGGATCGACACTGGCCGTGCCCGGAAAGGTAAAGCCATACCCCGTCACGTGGTAACCGCCGTAGTTCCAAAGTCCGTCGACGTTCTGATCCGGGTTCGCGGGACAATAGAAAACGTTACGGACGGCCCCGTTTTGTATCGCCAAATCAGCCACTCCCACGGGTACATCCCAGGCGTAAGCTCCACCGGTCATCTGCGGCAGCTTCCCATTGAAATCGTTGCCGTACATTTGGCACGCCAAACCAAGCTGCCGGATATTGCTCATGCATTGCACGCGGACCGCCTTTGCCTTGGCTTTTGCCAGCGCTGGCAAAAGCATCGCCGCCAGAATCGCGATGATCGCAATGACAATGAGCAGTTCGATCAAGGTGAACCCACCGCGGCGGGCGCGGGGCCGGGAATCCCCAGGGGCAAGAGTGGTGCCCTGCATCGCCGGCTTTGGATTCTCGGTCAGGGTCTGCCGAACACATTTATTCATGATTTTATTGCTGATGCTTCTCAGGCTTCCTTGACGGACGTTTCGGTTTTCAACCAGCAGACGGTTGTTTTGTTTCACCACATTGCTTGCAACAATATTCCAACCGTAAAAAATCTTAACACAATCTTAACTTTTGCCCATGACACAAATGCACCACTGAATGTTAAAAATGCACCGCCGGCCCCACCCTCTAAAAAAAACTACTTTTTAGAATTATTTTACTTAATTCTCATTCTGACGCACCATCCGGATGCCAAATACGGCGGCAATTTCATTGCCGTTCGTGGCCTGGAAACGGACGGTCACCTTCGCTTTTTTACCGGTCAGATTGGTTGCGAGCGGATATTGCACCTGGAAGAAATGGCCTTCGCCTTTCTTCTCCACCACCTGCTGCGCGACCCGCTGGCCATCCACCAAAATGTCAAAAGTCCGCTTGCGCCACTCATCGCTATAATACGTAACCACAACCGCCATCGGGTGATCGGGATCGACGGCCAGATCGAAGGAAAACCAGTTCCGGCCCCGCCGCGCCGGGCGGTTCATTACCTGGTCCGGCGAGGTATCCTCGCCCTGCTCGTTGAAGTCGCGTTCCGCCTGCATCTCGCCGGGCTGGACATAGGCCACGGTGGCCAGTTCCAGTTGGTGCTGTTTTTCCCGCTCCGCGGCGATTTCCGCCGCCTTCTGCTGCCATTCTGCGGGCGTGAACAAGTCCCAATAGATCCCATAGGTGCGCTCGGGCAGAAGATAAAACGGAACGAAAGTAACGTCTTTCGGCCGCCCCACCCCCGCGGAACGAAAGGTTCCCGGCCGGCCGGATACGGGTTTGAGCCAATCGGCGATGGGTTGGTCGGCTGCCACAAAAATCGGCACGTCTTCCCTTAGGTCCGCATGGCCGGCGGAGCCACTCTCCGGGGCGTCCAGATCAAGGTCACCGGCCAGAACGAGCGGCCCCCACATTAACGCCACCCGGTGCGAATTGTCCGGCAAGGGTTCCTCGCGCAAGGTGCGGGGCAGGTTCATCAAAACCGTGTCTCCGTCCTTCCAGAGCCGGTGAAGCTCGAGATAGGATCCCGGCAAGGATTGGTCACGCAAGCCTTTGCCATTGATCGCCAGCGTAAAACCCTGGTCCGCCCATGCCGGACGGCGCAGCGCCAGGGTAAACCGCTTCGCGTGCTTCAGCGTCAGTTTCAAGGTCACCGTTCCACCTTCGGGAAAATCAGTGTTCATTTCCAGGGCCAACCCCTGGGACTTCCATTGGACCACAGACGGGGCATACAAATTGACCCAAAGCTTGGCACCCGACTCATAGAAAATCCCGTCACCGAGCAACGCATGGTCTTCCATGCCGGTGCCCACGCAGCAGGTAAAGTCCCGGAACATGTCCTGATATTCGTGTTGCACGCCTTGGCCGACGGGAACCATATAACAGGTCCGGCCGTCTTTCGGATCAATGGACGCCAGCACATGATTGAATATCGCCCGCTCTTGAAATTCGGCATACTTTATATCGGGCTGGATGGCGAACAGTGTCCGCGTCATCTTCAACATATTATAGACGGGACAAGTTTCCGCGTCGCGGCCATTCACGATGTCGCTCAATTGGTCGGCCGGCCAAAAGTACTCGTCATGCCCCTGCCCGCCGGTGGCAAAACTGTGATGGCACACCACTTGGTTCCAGAAAAAATCCACCGCCGCTCCGTCGGTCTTGTTTCCCGAGTAGATGTACCGTTTCAAATCGCCGATCATTTTTGGCACCAGGGTGTTCTCGTGTTTGCCGCCCAAAATATCCTTCTGCTGGGACAAAGGCTCGATAATCGCCCGATGTTCAAATTTATCAGTCAAGGCCAGCCAGCGCGGGTCTCCCGTATCGGCATAAAGGTCGGCGATCACTTCATTCATGCCGCCGAATTCCGTGTTCAACATTTTCTGGTCCTGCTCATCGGTGAGCGGTTTGACCACGCTCTCGGCCCAGCCGGCGAATTTGATTTCCACTTCCAGAGCGTCCCGGTTGCCGGTGTAGCGATAGGCATCGCGCAAGCCGGCAAAGATCTTATGTTGCACATACCAGGGTGAGGACAACCCGTTGAGGTTGAACCCTCCGGAACGAATATCGCCGCGGGCCACCTGTGCAAAGCGTTCATGGCCGTTTTGCAGCGCGCCTAAATACCCGTCCGGATATGCCGCCTGTACCAATTTCAATTCTGAGACAATGTAATCGGCCCTTTCTTTGAACCTCGGGTCGCCGGTGGCCGCCCACATCTCACTGACGGCAGAAAGGTAATGTCCCGCAATGTGGCCCGTGAGCGTAAACGCGTCCGGGGCGGTGTCGCCTTCGTCCCAACCGCCATATCCTGTTTTGGCCTTGGGGGCCAAACCGGCCCGTTTGAAGAAATAATACAGCATCCGATCCGGTTCAAGCTGGAGCAAATATTGGGCGTCCAAATCCTGCGCGTGTTTCAGCGGCCCGCCCGTCAACCGCACATCGGAAAGTGGCAACGGTTGAGCCAGCGCCCCCACGCTATCCTGGATGACCTGACCGGGCGAAAGCGAGGAATAAGTCTCCGGTGGCTCGGATCGTTCCCGTACCGAGCAACATCCTGCCAGCATCAGAATCGTGATGGCCAAACACCATTTTGATCCCGTTCGCCGCTGAGGTTGCTTCGCAGTCATTGACATAGGGATTAGTGGGCCAATGTGAGCACAAAGGATTGCGGTGAAGCGCCGGCGTCCATCGGCAACAAGATCGTCGTCAACTGACCGGCCGTCAAATTGGTGGTCGCAGCGATCCCGTGAACATCACTCACGGTATATGTACCAGTGATCGGAACCCCCATTTGGATGGACACGGAATGAGCGGCCGGATTGTCGCTCTCAACGTTGAAGTTCATCCCGGACAAGTTGGGTTGAACCACAATTTTTTGCCCGCCGGCAAAACGATCATGGTTTAGCACCAAATGCAGTTTGCCGCCTTGCAGCATGGCGTGAAAACGCTGGCGCACGCCATCCAGCGGAACCACTTCAATGCCGTCGGCCGCGTTCGTCCAACTGCCGCCATAACAAATACGGCCAAAGATCGGGTCATCCGCCAGAATGGTGGCTCCCGACCGAATCGCGCCGCAAAAGCCCAAATTCTCCTCCGCCGAATAATACCACGGGCCGCGATGCATCGGCTGGCCCCCCAACCACGTGACATGGGCCGGGGACGGTTCAAAACCGCCGCCGCATCCGCCGTCATAGGCCGCCCCGGGATACCAGAAACCATAGTTGGAATCAGCCGTGCCGGAATTCATGGTGGACCAGCCACACAGATAAGAGGCATAACCCAGCCGGAGATAATCCGTGGCATTCGTGGCGTAATTCAACGCATAGTCCAGCAAACCCCATCCGCCCATTTGCGCCATATAGGTCACCACAAAGTCATCGCCCATGTCCCCGCGGTAGTCGCTTCCGTAATAATAGTAGGCGGTCTCCAGCCAGCCGCGATCGAACACGTTGGCCGTGATTTGGTTCACCTCAAACTGTTGCAACTGGGCGAGAAATGCGGCCAAATTCGTGGAGCCCATCGCCGGATCGCTGCCGGCATGTTGCATGGCATATTTGGCGTACGCCTCCTGCGACTCAAATCCAGTGGCGTCAAAAGCATATTCGGAAGCAAACAAGTCGGCATTGCCTCCCACGTAATAATTCACCTTGGTTTCCCATTTTGCCTGCAGACTGGACGCCTGTATGGATAACCCTTCGGTCCGCAAGGAATTAATCACGTCCGGAATGACGACTTCATTCATCAACCCCACTTGTGTCGCCTGCCCGCCTCCGTAACTCCACATCGCCATGGCCGTTCCCCAGGCGCGCGTCAGATATTGCCCGGCCGTCAAGGCCGTCGTGATTTCGGGATGGTTCTTTGCGACCTGATAAAGCCCATAGTACATCGTGACGATATGCGGGTAATCATAACCGCGACCGAGGCTTAAATTATTATTCGTTCGCAGTGTATGCCAGTCGGGCACACCATAAACGCCGTAAGGAGTGCTTTCGCTGGTGGTACATTGCAAACCGCCCCAGACGAAATTCGTGACGTAATAATCCAGCGCCGACACCTCACTCTGCACGGGATAAAGCGCTTCTTTGGTCGCCAAATAGGCGGGCCGTGATTCACCCGCATCGTCGCTCGCGATTTCGTAGACCTGAAAGCTGGTGCCAAGCGTATCGTGGTTGTCCGGCGTGATCAGTTGCCCATCATTCAGGTTCTCGTCACAAAACAGGCCACTATACCACAGGTTGGTGATGATTTGGTGGCTGACCAAATACGCGGCCCGTTTCTTGATCAATGTTTCCAACGGTTCCGTGACAAAGAACTCCAGATACAGGGTTTGATCGTTGCCATACTTGATCGTCAGTTCATTTTCTCCCAATTTGGAAAACTGGACTTGGTAAACTTGGTAGGCGTTGGCACTGACATTGGTCGCCCCCAGAAATTGAAGACTCGTCCGGGCCGGGAATTCGGCGGTGACACTCGTGATGGCCTGCGTCGTGTTCAGCGCAAATTCCGCGAAAAGATTGGTTGGCACCGTCATGCCCGGCACCACATGTACGTCCACCTTTCCCTCGTTGACCAGCGCCTGCCGGATGGCGTCGTAATTATTCACCCACTGAAACTTCAAACTGTAGGTTTGCGAGCCGTTGGCGGCCAGGATCAGCTTGGTATTGGGCTGCCGCCAGCGAGAACCCTGGGTGGTCACCGCGGGATATGCCGACGCCGCATTGGTGGCCGCAACCGACGAATGAATATAAACTTCATATCCCGACGGCGCGAGAACATCCCAGTATTCAAGCCCGGTTTGCGCATCCGGAGTCATCAAAAGATAGGGTCCCACACTGTCGGGACGCATCCAGAAAACAAAAGAATCCGACCCCGAGATAAAGCTGTGCTTCATCGTGCTGGCGGTGACACTGGAATAAACCGTGTTCATCGGCAGAGGCAAAGCCAGATCGCCCACCGTCAACGGTTGCGCCGCCGTATTGGTCAAATTTAACGTCCAGATGACGTTGCTTTGATGAAGGGTAAACTGGGATTCAAAGATGAACGCGCCCGCCAGCCCGTTCGTGATCACATAATGGGCGACGTACTGCGCGCCATCCTCATTCGTCTGCGAGGAATATGTGACCGACGCCACTCCGCTCAAGGTTGACGTTTGCACCGGATTCCAAGCCGTCTTGCCGAAAGCCTGGTACTTGATCTGGGCGTTTCCCAATAGCCCGCCATTAATATATTCGGTGGCATAAGCGTCATTTCTAAATTGCAAACTCCCGATTTTGCCCGAGTTCACTTTGGTGGCATAAGCCGAGTCAACTTCCTGCAATCGATAAAACCGCTGTGGCGTCGAACCCGCATCCGGATCCGCTATGCTCATGACCGAACCTGCGGCCAGCAATGGTCCGGGAACCACATTGTGCCAGTCCGCCGGGCTCAGCGAATCCGAATACTGCAACCAGTACCATTTGCCGGGATTGGCGGAAAACGTGATGGTGGCCCCCGGGGAAGCCACGCCTACTTGCGCCCAGATCTGGTTCGGCGGGAGGGTGATACTGCCCACCGCCGGACGGTGATTGTACGTCGTCGAGCTCCCGGAACCGGAATAACTAAAGACCGCCGCGTTATAGAAGGTGTTGATCGCGAGATTATTGACCGTCACATTCGTGGCTGTCCCGGCATATACGACGAAATAACCCGCGGCGGGCAGGCTGCTTCCCATGCCATAGCTCGCATTGCCGCCATAGCTGAATCCGTCGGAAGGAATTTCCTGATCCACCGAGTTCGTTGCCGGCCACATTACGACAATGCTGCCCGCGCTGCCGGCGCCGGGCGCCCAGGAAATATCCGGGGCGCCGCTCCCGTTGGTAACAATCGTCAAATGGGATGGGGGCAGTGGCGCCGGCGCCAGGCTCAAATTTGAAACGCTCAGACTGAAATCCGTAAATTGAACCCCCAGCAGCCCGCTAAAGGTGGCGTGCATGATTCCGACCTGAAGCGACTTGCCCGCCAGATCTGTGCGCACTAACCGGTTGCCGTTCGCTGGCGACGGAAAACTCAAGGATTGCCACCCCTCCGCCTTGGTTGATTTTTCATAAAATAGAAAACTTGTTCCTCCCACGCGATCCATTCGCAGCCAATAATTCGTATTGGGATAATCTCCCGGATTGATCTGGGCCACCCCGCCGTTAACCTCGCTACGGAGATAATTTGCAAAACCATATTCGTCGAACCGCGTCCAGGACACAAAATTCTCGGCGGCATTCAGAGGATCGCCGTCCGGCAAAAATGCCCGCGCCTGCAACCCGGCGGTGTTATACCCGGCATTATTGTAAGGACTGACCACATGCACCACGGCGGAAAAATCCCCCGACACCACTTTGAAGAGAAAAAAGCCGTCGTCATCCAAATTCTCCCAAGCGGTTCCCGTGGTTTGCAACGTCAGCTTGGCCGCCGCGGTGATATTGGCATCACATTGAATCGTCGCGCCCGGGCCCAGCACACCGGTATTGTTGAATTCACCGGCGCCAAAATAAACTCCGTCCCAAATGGTACCCGCGATTCCATTGGTGAGATAGTTGACGCTGGCATTAAATGAGTCAGTGTAGAGTGCCTGCGCCGGACACAGGATCGCCCCCGACAAAAAACACACCCATCCAACCACCCTCTTTACAGCGATCAACATTCTCATAATTCAATAAACTGAACCTCTCGCGGAAAAAGCACGATCAGCCAACCTCGAGGGCTCATGAAAAAGGCCCCTCCTTGAAATGAGAACATATATCAAAATATTCTTTTGCATATGCGTGAAACACACTGCGGTCTGCTGCAAATCCACTTTTGTGCCGCCGGTTCTTCGCTGAACGGCGGCCGACTTATGCTGCTGACGGAACCACCAAAACGCCATCTTGCAAGCGCAGGATCCGGAACGGATTTGATTCCTGCAATTCTTCCGGCAAAGCCTCGTCGGGAAAATTCTGAAACGTCACCGGCCGCAAAAACCGCTCGATGGCGCGTGTGCCCACGGAGCTGGAACGCCCGTCTGCCGTCGCCGGATAGGGTCCGCCATGGGTCATCGCGTGCGCCACCTCGACACCCGTAGGGTAGCCATTGAAAAGAATGCGCCCGGCCTTGGTTTGCAGAACGTCGATCAATTCATTGTTGGCGGCCCATTCCGCCGTCGTGGCGAAAATCGTCGCCGTCAATTGTCCTTCCAACCGTTCCGCCGCCGCCACCATCTGCGCATGCGTTGCGCATTCCACCACCAGGGTCGATGGCCCAAACACTTCATTCATCAGGCTTTCGGAATTAAGAAATGTTTCCGCATCGGTAACAAATAGCGCGGCGTTGACTTGGGCTTTGCCTGGTCCCGAATCACCGTTAGTCCCGGCCAGGGTTTTCACGCCAGGCACTTTGGA